>Ga0208666_1000060_pt1 | contig 46691 bp, 56 predicted proteins | sample 5B_taG_FD_184078 | JGI IMG/M metagenome (GOLD analysis project Ga0208666, IMG submission 184078) | Marine viral communities from the Subarctic Pacific Ocean - 5B_ETSP_OMZ_AT15132_CsCl metaG (SPAdes) (version 2) | ecosystem: Environmental > Aquatic > Marine > Oceanic | place: Pacific Ocean...
TGGGTACTACCCAGAGGGGCCCCCGTCAAAGGTAGACCTTGGCGCGGGTGCCGCGAAAGTCGCAGCGGACATCGCGGACCTCGGGCCTTATCTCGAAGGCAACTATATAGCTCAGTTGGGTCTGGAGTCGCTTCCTCTGGATCGTATTTTTGAGATCGGGCGGTACACCGACTCGGGTTTCTACGTTCCCCAAGATGCTACGTATGCCAACAAGTTGATTGACTACGACAAAGTTGCTTTTGTCGAGATGTTGGAGAAAGGTCGAGACCCGTCTGCGCTCCTTAATCCGGAACTCAGGGGAACTGGAAGAAGGGCTTTTCGCGATTATTTAGGCTACACCACCCCCGACGTCTCTTTGGGAGACAAGTATGTTGAGCCTTTCGATAAAAAGGTAGGAGGCGGATTTTCGCGGGGCGGAGGGTTTCCGATACCAAAGGAAGAAGAGTACCTAAACCGAGACCTGACCGAAGAGGAATCCCGCCGCGCCGCGCTGACAATTCTGACGCACGAACTGACTCATGCGGGGGACGACGAGTTAACTAGAACGCTTCAGGTAGATGACGAACCCTATAACGCAAGCCATCAACTTGGCGAAAATTATACCAGACTTATTGATATAATGAACAGAGACAGGGGCCTTGGCACTCTTCAATCCAAGCGAGGCCGAGAATATGAGGGCGTAGCCGTGTCCGAGGGCATCGGTTCGCGGTACATAGGCGACCCGTTTGAGACAAGTGTACGAAAAGACGGGTTCTTTAATACGCGAGAGCGGCTTGACCCGGAAGATTTTGAAAAGGCTGTATTGGGCATTCCTGCTCAGGATGCAGCAAGGCGCGAATTATTTCGGCGCATGGCCGAAAGAACACCTACGGGTGGATATGCAGAAGGTGGAGAGGTTGAAAAGCCCATGGGCATAGAGAAAAGCGTAACAATCACCAAAGTCGTCCCGTACGTAGACCCACGGTCCGCGGCCCTCGGATCACGGCTCTTGAAACAAGCGGGCGTACCCGGCGACTTTGCGTCGTTGATGCAGGGTGCTGACCCGAAGGTCGTAGAGCAGGTAAACCGGATCATGGCCCGCGGACCTGCGAACGAGATTTCTTCTCCGTCGAACGGACTTGGCGTATTTATGCAGTCCGTAATGCCGCAGGGTTAAATGTTTAGGCGCGGGCTTATCCTGACTGCGCTGCTGGTTGCTTTTTCTCCTGCTTCGTGGGCCGCGGACACTGTAACGAGTGCCACGGTCAGTAGCTCTACCGTCATAGACAAGACGCCGCCTACTGCGTCGAGCCCTTCTATTGTTGTGAACAATTCGGACGTGTGCCAGACGGGACAGAGCGCTGCCGTTCAGACAGGTTTTGTTGGCTTTTCTGGTGGAACCACGGTCCGCGATCTGAACTGCGAGCGCATCAAGCTTGCGCGTAGCGTTTTTGGCATGGGGTTGAAGGTGGCGGGCATCTCTATCCTGTGTCAGGAGGTGCGGGTGTTTGACGGCTTGTGGATGGCCGGGACTCCGTGTCCGTATATGGGCAAGATCGGCGACGCGGCCAAGGAAGCGTGGCTCGCGAACCCCGACCAGTCCCCGGAGGGCTCCCTGATCCGTGTCGCGGCAAAGCAGGCTGCGGCCCTGTCGGTTAAGAAGACCGCACCCGTTGTCGAAGAGAACGACGACTTCGAAGAATACTCGGACTAATGCGCTGGCTTGCCACCTTTCTTGCCCTTGGTGCGTTGTCTTCTCCAGCTTTTTGTCAGGAAACGACGGACAACTTGGCTCCGGCGATGTCCGAGTTCACGGTGACGGGCGGGACGGCCACCTCTAGTCAACGGGGGTGTAGTGCTGGCGAGTTTTGCACCGGCAATGCGTCGAACGGTGGGACTACGTATACGAGTAACTTTGACGTGCCGCTTACTGACGCCGAGGTGCGGAACGGCTTTACGGCAAACACTGCCTTGAACGTAAAGTCTCACCAGTCAAACGCGGTGCTTTCTACCTGTACAAGTCTCACACAGAACAGCGACTGCCGCGACATCTTCAGGGTCACGCTTTCTTTTCTCGAAAGTAGCTCCATTGTGGAGAAGTTCGAGCATGAGGTCGAACTGGACTTTAGCGGCCTTCGTGCGTTTTCGTTTTCGGACCAGATACTGGAGAACGACTACACCGGCCTTACCGGCAGGCTGGAGCTTTTTGGTATAGACGCGGGCTTCCATACCGGCGCGTTCGGGCCGCAGTTTTCTGAGCCGAGCGTGAACCTCCTGTTTCAGACGGTGGTCGAGCAGCAGATACTGGATCAGATAGCGTTCAACGATACGTTGGCCGCGGAACCTCCGCCGGAAATCGTAGACAGCATTCCGCAGGTCGAAGTAAACGCGGCACCCGCACCGGTTGCCGCGGACCTCGGACCTCCTGCCGCCGAGCCTGTGGTGGAAGCCATCGAACCCGTCGAAATTGCGCCGGTCGATTCTGCACCAGAGCCGGAACGGCAGGAGGAACAGATGGCAGAGGCGCGGATAGAGGCCGAGATGGAGCCAGAGCCGGAAGCCGAACCAGAACCGCAGGAGCCAGAACCGGAAGAACAGGAAGAGCAGCCGCAAGAACAACCCGAAGCAGTCGAGCCGGAGCCGCAGGAACAGGAGCCCGAGGCCCAGCCCGAGCCGGAAGCCGAACCAGAGCCGCAGGAACAGGAACAGCCCGCGCCGGAGAGGCAGCAAGAGAAGCGCAAAGAGGCCGCCGAGAAGACGGTAGCCAAGATAGCTCCGTCTCAGAGGTATTCTGCCGCGTCGCAGACAACGACCATCGTCGCGATGGGGATGATTTCACCGAAGCTTGTGACCGGAACCGAGATTCCGGACGTTCAAGGGTTTTTTACAGGTGCGGCGGTTCCGGACGGGCCCCTGATGTCCAACCCGGTCCAAGACTATGTTGTTTTTGGCAATGCAAACGGAGCCCACGAGGCTTTTGTTCAGCTTCAATGGAGTAAGTAATGGCAGAAATAGAATTTGCAGGGCTGAAGTTCCGCGGCGGACGCATGGTAGCTGCGGCTCTTGGCTTTTCGACGCTAATCGGCGGACTGTACGGCGCTTTTGAAGTCTACAAAGATTACGAGAACATGAAGTCTCAGATACAAAAGTACAAATCTCCGGACATGACGGGTTTTGACAGGCGGCTGCTGGTCATTGAGACAAAGATCAATGACGAGATTACGCTTTTCCGGGACGAAATGGGTGGGTTAAAGGAACGTGTGAACGAGATGCACGAGATCGTGAGAGATATTAAGGTTGACACGCGGTCCGAGGCTTCCGACCTGCACACGAGCATGTCCGATGTTGACAAGCGGTCCAGAACTTTGGATCAAGAAACCCGAAAAGCTCTTCGTCAGTCGGAAAAGACAATTCGTGATATAATATCTTCGGCGCAGGAAAGGTTTGACAGTAAGATAAGTTCTATTGACACGAAGCTGGATGTGCTGGAGTCCCGAATGCAGAAAACACTGCAAAGGGCGCTTGACAACCCGCTCCTGAAAAAGTAGGGCCGTGAAAAAGGGTGTTATTTTAGTAAAACACGTCTAATATTAAGAAATTATAGAAGGTACGTGATCCATGGCAAGAGAACCGCGGCCCGTGGCCGGTCTTATGGACAGCAGTGTCCCGTCTCAGTTAGACGAGGAGGATCTCGCCGCTGAGATTGAAGTCGAGCTTCCGGGTTCGATGGATAACGACGTGATGGAAATGGTCTCGGAAGAGATACCTGAAGACGTCGAGATCTACGAAGAGGGCGAAAACACTGTTGTAGATTTTGACCCGCAAGACGACGAGATGGACGTGGGCGATTTCTACGGCAACCTCGCCGAAGGCATGTCCGACTCGGAGCTTGGCTCGTTGTCGGGCTCCTTACTGGATGAATACGAGGGAAATCGAGCGAGCAGGCAGGAGTGGGAAGATGCTTATGCTGACGGTTTGGAGCTTTTGGGATTTTCATACGAAGAACGAACGCAACCGTTTCGCGGAGCGACTGGGGTTACGCACCCGCTTCTGGCGGAGGCGGCTACGCAGTTTCAGGCGCAGGCTTTTAACGAACTTCTCCCGGCTCGTGGTCCGGTCCGGTCCGCAGTTGTAGGCCGCGAAACCGGAGAGACTACTCGACAGGCTCATCGGGTCGAACAGTTTATGAATTATTACATCACGAACGTGATGGAAGAATACACGCCGGAACTGGACCAGATGCTGTTCTACCTGCCGCTGGCGGGCTCCACCTTTAAGAAGGTGTACTATGACGAGATGCAGGGCCGTGCGGTAAGCCGTTTTGTGCCTGCGGAGAACCTTGTTGTTCCGTACGATACTTCAGACCTGCAAACCTGCCCGAACATAAGTCAGGTTGTAAAGACTTCGCTCAACGACCTTCGCAAATTGCAGGTCGCAGGGTTCTACCGGGACATACCTGTGATACCCGGACAAGCCGAAGACAACAGCGTACAGGACGAGATAGACCGTATTGACGGGGTTTCCCCCTCGAACAACGACTACGACTGCACTCTGCTAGAGTGTCACGTTGATCTTGACCTAGAAGGCTACGAGGATTTGGACGAAGACGGTGATGCCACGGGAATTAAAGTCCCCTATGTCGTCACGATCTCCGTAGACAACGGACAAATCCTCTCCGTCCGACGCAATTACCGTGAGGAAGACGAACTCCGTCAAAAAATACAGTACTTCGTCCATTATAAGTTCCTTCCCGGGTTTGGGTTCTATGGCCTTGGTTTAATCCATACCATAGGCGGCCTGTCAAGAACGGCCACCGCGGCGCTCCGCCAGCTTATCGATGCTGGTACTCTCTCTAATCTTCCCGCTGGGTTCAAGGCCCGCGGTATGAGGATTAGGGACGATGACGACCCGCTCCAGCCCGGTGAGTTTCGTGACGTTGATGCGCCCGGTGGCCGACTTTCTGACAGCCTTATGCCGCTACCCTTTAAGGGTCCGGACACAACTTTGTTCCAGCTTCTTGGGTTTGTCGTTGACGCGGGCCGTCGGTTTGCCACCACTACAGACATGAAGGTTGGCGACGGCAACCAACAAGCTGCCGTTGGAACGACAATCGCCCTTCTGGAGCAAGGCTCTCGCGTCATGTCGGCAGTCCATAAGAGGCTGCACTACGCCATGCGGCAGGAGTTCAGGATACTGGCTCGCGTCATGTCGGATTACTTACCGCAGCGCTACCCCTATGCGATAGAGGGTGAAGACGCAAACATCATGGCTGCGGACTTTGACGAGCGTGTAGACGTTCTTCCGGTCTCAGATCCGAACGTGTTTAGTCAGGCGCAGCGTATTGCGCTGGCTCAGACCAAGCTTCAGCTTGCTCAAGCCGCCCCCGAGATGCACAACATGTACGAGGTTCTTCGGGACATGTACGATGCTTTGGGCGTCAAAGACACGGACAAGATTCTCCGACGTGTTCCCGAAGACGAGCAGAAGCCGATAGACCCGGCGCAGGAAAACATTAACTCGTTGGACATGATGCCGCTGAAAGCTTTTGAGGGTCAGGACCACCAAGCGCACATTATGGCGCACATGGTATTCGGTTCGACGCCCATGATCGCGTCGGCCCCCACTATTGCGGTCACTCTTCAAAAGCACATTATGGAACATGTGAAGATTGAAGCATCTGAGCAGGCCATGGTGCAGTACTTGCAACAGGTTAATGCTCAGCAGGGGCAGGCTTTGTCAGAGGAGCAGATGCTAGAGGTTGAGGCGCTGACTGCTCAGATCATCGCGCAAGGTATGCAGGCGCTGAAGCAGCTTAGCCAGCAGGTCTCTAACGAGGGTCAGGGCCCTGATCCGCTTGTTCAGCTTAAAGAACAGGAGCTTAAAATCCGGGCGCAGGCTGAACAGAACGACGCTGCTATCGACAAGGCCAAGTTGGACCTAGATCAGGCTGGCATGGAAATGCGGAACCAGCAGTTCAACCAAAGGCTCCAGAGCCAAGAGTCGCAGACTGCGGCTCGTATTAACTCCGCTATGGAGCGCGAAATCCTTAAACAACGCCAGAACAGGAGACAGTAATGGCTGCCGTAAAGATCGTAACGAATAAGCCGGGGGCGGCCCCGAAAGCCGTAGAGTACGCTGACATTAAAGGTCAAGGCCGTATCCCGTACGGTAAAAGTCAGGACGTTAAAGTTCCGACTTCCATGAAAAAAGCCACGGTTCGCGGCATGGGCGCAGCGAAACGAGGCGGCAGCTACCTGTCCTGTTAAATGGCACCCGCAAAGCGCAAGATAGATACCGACGGCGACGGTGTTCTATCCGAAAACGAGGTTGCGGCGGCTAACGCTGCGAGCAACATAGACAAGCAAGACTCGCAGCGTCAGATGGCGTGGATTGCTTTGATTGCTATGCTCGTGTTTACCGCCTTGGTGTTCTTGCCAATCTTTCCGGACTCTCGGATAAAAGCTTTAGCGGACCTTTTTAGTCTTTTCTACATAGGCATGGCAGGGGTGGTCAGTGCGTACTTTGGGGCGGCAGCGTTTATGGCGAAGAAGAAATAGCTTTTGAGGCCTCCTTTAAACAAAGGATGGCGAAACAGCCACAAAGACGGAACGTCTTGTGAGCTATACCTAATGCAGTTTCTTGTAGAAAAAGGCTTTCAGGTCTTTATACCGGTCTCGCCTCATTCTCCGGTAGATGTCGTTGCCTTAGACGACAACGGAAAGGCGTTTCTTTTTGACGCAAAGAAAGAGGCCAAGAGAGTAAACCCGGGCCGAAAAACCCCTGACCGGATACATCGACTAAGAAGCCAGTTACAGAAAGACATGAATGTCCGGACGGCCTACGTCGATCAAGAGCTTGGAAAGATCCATTTTGTTCCTTCTCTAGAAGACTAGCTTTACCGCTCAATATGTCGTATAACCTCGCATCTTTTGGAGATGATAATGATAAGCTTACTTGGAACACTGCTAGGCTTTGGAACGTCTATCGTTCCAGAGGTCTTAGGCTACTTCAAACAGCAGCAAGCAAACAAGCAAGAGCTAGCGATGCTAGAGGCGAAAGCTACGTACGCGTCTCAGCTTTCAGAACTCAAGGTCAAAGAGCTAGACGCTCAAGCAGAGATAGAAGAGACGAAAGGACTTTACGCGCATGATAGAGCTATTGATGCGGGAGGGTTTGTCAACGCTCTTCGGGGGTCTGTGCGCCCTGTCCTTACTTATGCCTTCTTTACACTTTTCGCGACGATCAAAGGTGTCACGCTGTACACGATGGTAAGCACACAAGGAATGGACTTGAGCGCCGGGATGTTGGCAATCTGGGACGAAGAGACTCAGGCCATATTTAGCGCGATCATAGCCTTTTGGTTTGGTAACAGAGCAATGAGCAAGGCTCACGCTCGCATCTCCTCTAAAAACGGATAATTATAAGAATGAATGAGATTTATCTTGCGGAAGCAACCTTTCGTTTGATAAAAGAAAGGCGCTCTGTTGTTTTAGATGCGTTGCAATTTAACAACGTGAAAAACATGGAGCATTACCGCGAACTCATGGGCGAACTAAATGCCCTTGAGTTTATCGAACAGGAACTCAAGAGCCTGCTAGAAAAACAGGAGCGAAACGATGACTAGCCCAGCAGTTGCTGATCTTAAAAAGATTGGCGAAGAAGCAGAGAAAATAGCCTCTGCATATGTAAAACCAGAAGACCGTGTACTAGATCCCGAACTCATCTCTCAGTCTCTCTTAGAACGCATTCCAGACCCAACAGGTTGGCGTCTCATCGTTCTTCCCTATCGGGGGAAGGGGAAAACAGAGGGCGGAATCTTACTTCCGGATCAGGTTGTAGAAGAGAACCAAATAGCCACTCAAGTTGGATATGTCTTAAAGGTAGGCCCCTTGGCCTACAGAGACCCCGAAAAGTTTGGCAAGCACGAAGATCCGTGGTGCTACGAAAAAGATTGGGTAATGTTTGCCCGATACGCTGGTTCTCGGTTCAAGATCGATGGTGGGGAGGTTCGCATCTTAAACGATGACGAGGTCTTAGCCACGATTTCTGATCCCGAAGACGTTTTACATATGTAGGAGGCCGTTATGGCAGATGAACAGCTTGACGTGGTCGAAGAGACCGAAAACGAAGAATTGACGGTAGAGGTTGAAGAGGCCGCCGAACCCGAAGTGTCGGTTGGTGCCTCGGAGTCAGAGGCCGAGGGGTCTGCGGATCAGTTCGACAAGGCCGAGAACGCTACTCAAAAGAGGATTAACCAGCTTACGAAGAAAATGCGTCAAGCGGAGCGTGATCGCGAGGAAGCTATCCGCTACGCAACGCAGGTTCAGACGGAAGCACAGACGCTGAAACAGCGCGTAGATGCTTTAGACAGCGGTTATGTGAACGAGTTCAGCGGTCGCGTTCAAAGCGAGCTTCAGTCCGCAGAAAACGATTTAAAGAACGCTATTGAGATTGGAGACAGCGCTCAGATCGTAGAGTCCCAGCGCAAAATAACAGGGCTGGCAATTCAAGCGGACCGGGCCGCGCAGGCGCAGCGGAACGCAGAATCCCAGAGAGCCACGATGGAGGCGCAGCAAGCGCAGCCTCAACAGGCTCAACCCCAGCAGGCTCCACGTCGGCCTGACCCTAAAGCAGAAGCGTGGGCCGCGGACCGCGAATGGTTTGGCTCTGATGAAACGATGACGTACGCCGCTTTCGGAATACACAAGCAACTCATCGAAGATGAAGGGTTTGACCCCGCGGGCGATGATTACTATAGTGAGCTTGACAAACGCATGGCGGAAGCTTTTCCCCATAAGTTTAATAACGGAGCCAGAAGTAAACGACCCGCTCAGACGGTTGCTTCTGTTAACAGATCCGCGTCTGGGCGCAGCAAGAGAAGGGTAACTCTCACCCCTACCCAAGTTACAATGGCTAAAAAATTGGGTGTGCCGCTAGAAGAATACGCGAAATACGTGAAGGAGTAAGGACATGAGCGAAGAACAGATTGAAAAAGGTACTTCGGTTAACCGCACTTCCCGCGCAAACAAAGACCGGAGTTCTCAGGCTAGGCGTAAGCCGTGGGCTCCACCCTCAATGTTAGACGCGCCACCCGCACCGGATGGCTTCAAGCACCGTTGGATTAGGGCTGAAACTCGTGGTTTTGACGACCGCAAGAACATCAGCGCAAAACTTCGCGAAGGCTGGGAACTTGTTCGACAGGACGACTATCCCGATTTTGAAGCACCGACTATTGACTCGGGTAAATACGAAGGCGTTTTTGGCGTTGGAGGATTGCTTCTTGCTCGTATACCGGAAGAAACCATTGCAGAACGGACTGCTTATTTCCGTCAACGGAACTCAGACCAGATGCAAGCGGTTGACCACGATATGATGCGCGAGAATGCACATTCAACGATGACGATCAACCAACCTGATCGTCAATCTCGTGTAACCTTTGGTGGCTCAAAGAAAGATTGACCACCTCCTTTAGGAGAAACCTAAAATGGCAAATCAGGAAACTGCCTACGGTCTTCGCCCTATCGGTCTAGTTGGCTCCGGCGCAAACTCTACGGGTCTTACGACCTATGAAATTGCGTCAGATAACACCAATGCCATTTTTAATGGCTCCATTTGTGTCCCTCTCGCTGCTGGCGTGATTGACCAAGCTGGTGCCACCAGTGGTGGTACTACTCAGGCGCTTGGCGTTCTGATGGGTGTTGAGTACGTAGACTCGGTGACGAAGAAAACTACCTTCCTTAACTACTGGCCCGGTTCCGGCTCTGTTAGCGTTGACACGACTGTACCTGTCAAGGCTCTCGTTGCCGACAACCCAAACCAGTTGTTTAAGGTTGCAAGTGACGCGACTCTCACAGACCGTGCCACGGCTTTGGCCGCGGTTTTTGCGAACGCCTCTCTTGGAACCTCGGCTCGAACCGGTTCAACTTCAACCGGACGGGCTAATGGTGCGCTCAGCGTTGCTTCGATTGCTACGACGGCTACCCTTCCGCTTCGTATTGTTGGCATCATGGATGATGAAGCCAACAGTGATTTCGCGGCGGCAGGTATTCCGTTGATCGTGCGCCTGAACGCTCACTTTAACGCTGGGTCACGGAGGTTTGATTCTCAAACCACTGCTGATTCCACCGGCATTTAAGGAGGGCTGATAAATGGCTATTTCTAGAGCCCAACTGGCGAAAGAGCTTGAGCCCGGCCTTAATGCTCTCTTCGGCTTAGAATACGACCGCTACGAGAACGAGCATTCAGAAATCTTTGAAGAAGAGTCTTCGGACCGTGCCTTCGAAGAAGAAGTGATGCTTGGCGGCTTCTCGACTGCTCCCGTGAAAGACGAGGGTGGTGCAATTTCGTTCGATGACGCGCAGGAAACATATACTGCTCGTTACACGCACGAAACGATTGCGCTGGCCTTTTCGATTACGGAAGAGGCTATCGAAGACAACCTTTATGACCGGCTTGCAAGCCGTTACACAAAGGCTCTGGCTCGTTCGATGGCTCAGACCAAGCAGATCAAGGCCGCTGGCATTCTTAACAATGCCTTCTCAACCGATAATCCGGTTGGTGACGGAGCAGCACTTTGCTCTTCCGCGCACCCTTCGATTTCGGGCAATCAGCGTAACCAGCTTTCGACAGCTTCAGACCTCAACGAGACTTCGTTGGAGCAGATGCTGATTGATATTGCTGGCCTGACTGATGAGCGTGGTCTCAAGATCGCGGTTCGCGGAACGAAGCTCATTATTCCAAAAGAGCTTCAGTTCATTGCGGAACGTGTCATTAACAGTAACCTGCGTAGCGGGACCGCTGATAACGACACCAACGCGGTTCGTTCCATGGGAATGCTCCCGGAAGGTGCGGTGGTTAACCACTTCCTCACCGACACCGATGCGTTCTTCGTGAAGACCGATGCTCCGAACGGCTTTAAGTTCTTTAACCGTTCACCACTCAAGACCGCCATGGAAGGCGACTTCGACACGGGTAACATGCGCTTCAAGGCGCGTGAGCGTTACTCGTTCGGTGTTTCTGATTGGCGCTGCGTATTCGGAACAGCGGGCGCTGCATAAGCCTCGCGGTTCTTATTACGACGAAAGGGGCGGCTATTGCCGCCCCTTTTATTTTGGTCTATATTTTTACCGTACATAATGGCGCTCTTGCGCTGGTTCTAAGGAGGAACTTTTATGACTACCACTCATTTTACTAATGGCGTATCTAACCAGACTGTTGGAAACCCGCTTTACGACTACCCGTACCTCGACCCTTTTAAGTTCTATTCGTATGTAAACGATTTTTTCACTTATCACGCTGATGAGTGGACAATTACAACGACTGAGGCAGGTACCGGCAGTGCTACCGAGGCCCTTACGTCTCAGGCTGGTGGCGCTCTTCTTATTACAAACGCCGCGGGCGACAACGACCTCGACTTCTTCAACCTGAAGGGGGAATCTTTCAAGTTTTCTTCTACGAAGCGTATGTTCTTCAAGGCGAAGTTTAAGGTTAGTGATGCCACCCAGTCTGACGTTGTAATGGGACTGACGATCACTGATACGACACCGCTTGACACAACCGACGGAATCTTTTTCCAAAAGGACGATGGCGATACCAACATCGACTTTCATATTGAGAAGGACAACGCCGCCACGTCAAACTCTGCAATCGGTACCCTTGCCGACGACACGTTTATCACGGTTGCCTTTGCGTATGATCCAAAAGGCAATGCTGGCGCAGGCTCCTTCAGCATCTTCATGGATGATGTAAAAGTTGGAGAGCAGAAGACACTGACCAACGTGCCTGATGACGAAGAGCTTACTGTTGCTTTCGGCATTCAGAACGGAGAAGCGGCGGCAAAAACTATGACGCTTGACTTTGTCATCTGTGCGGTCGAACGGTAGAAATTAGTTTGGAGAGGGCACCGCCCTCTCCTTCTCTCTTTTAAGGAGTTTTTTATGGCGTCTGATATTCAATCAGTCCTCGTAGAGGCCGCCACCGCAGATCCTGATGGCATCTCGACGGCGGCAGCCGTTGGCAATAACGCCAATTTAGTCATCGGGGGCGCTTTGGCCGACGGTGGTTCCGTTACTTTTGATGAACCTAGAAACGTCACTATTCTTAGCGCAGGCGACGATTCCGGGATTTCGTTTACAGTAACCGGAACAGATGAGCAAAACGCTGCTCAAACAGAAACTATTTCCGGCGCAGACTCAGACACGGCAACGGGAAGTAAGTTTTTTGCGACGGTTACTCAAATTGCCGCAGTCGGCAACCCTGCGGGTAATGTGAGCGCGGGTTCCGGAACTTCTGTTGCTGCTCCAATGTATCAGGGACGGATGCGCCTTCGGGGTATCTACGCCGTTAACACGGGAACGGCTGGTACGATTACTTTTAGAGAAGGCTCCGGAACGGGTTCTATACGGATGCAGTTTAATACGGTGGCCTCCGCCAATACTACGCAGTACCCGGACATACCTGACGACGGCATTTTGTTTAAAGACGGCGGTTTTGTAACGTACACGCAAACCGCTCTTTCCTCTTTAACGGTGTTCTACGAAGGGTAGTGCGTTATGTCCGGGTTTCGTTTGGGTGAATTTGGTTTTTCCGGCACTTACTACATTGCGATAGAGGATTCCTCCACCCCGGATATTTTTGTTAAATTTACTGGGTTTGATTCTCCGGAGCAGGCCAATGTGTTTGTTCACGCGTTAGAGACCGTGTTAGAAAGTCCTTTAGATTTTGAAGATTCTAACTGGACGCTTCATTGATGGCTCGGAAAAAACAAAAGCCTATTCGTCGCACCACTAAGGGCAAGTCCGCAAACTACCGAAAGACCAGCTCGGGTGCGGGAATGACCGAAGCGGGCGTCCGTCGCTATCGGAAAGCTAATCCGGGTTCTAAACTAAAAACCGCTGTGACAGGTAAGGTTAAAAAAGGCAGCGCCGCGGCCAAACGGCGCAAAAGCTACTGCGCGAGGTCGGCGGGTCAGTTGAAAAAAAGCTCGGCTAAGACGCGGAACAATCCGAACTCGCGTATTCGTCAGGCTCGCAGAAGATGGAAGTGCTAGACTAATGGGAAAAACCATTATTGGCGTTGTCGCGGCGGGTGTGGTAAGCGGGCTGCTTGGGTTCTTTGCGTGGCAGTCTTTGACGTTGATTGACGTGGACAAGCGAACAGAACGAACTGCTCTAAAGGTAGATCAAAATTACCACATGATAAAACCCTTGTGGGAGCAGTTTATTGAATCACGTAAGATTGTGAGGGTAGATGACAAAAGTTCGAACAGGCCCAAAGGCCAGTAAGCCTAAGCTAACCTATTTTAGAAAGGGCGGCGCTGTCTCCTCTAAAAGCAAGGGGAGCAAGATTTGCCCTGAAGGAAAAGCATGGGCAAAGCGCACGTTTGATACATACCCGTCGGCTTACGCAAACCTCGCAGCTTCTAAATATTGTAAAGACCCCAACTACGCAAAAAAATCTAAGGGCGGGAAGCGGAAAGGCCGTTAGATGGGTAAATTAAAGGAGTGGTTAGATGAAGATTGGGTTCGGATTGATAGCAGCGGTAAAATCGCGGGTAAGTGCGGGACGTCTAAAGATAAGAAAAACCCTGACCGGTGCTTACCGAGAGCTAAAGCGTCTTCTCTGTCTAAGTCTCAACGTGCCTCTACGGCTCGTAAGAAAAAGCAGGGTGGTTCTCGCGGCAAAACTGTTGTTTCTAATACAAAAGCTGCAAAAGTTGCACGAGCGGCTGCGGGTGGAGTAGTTGTTGGAGCGCCATACCGTAAGCTTAACAAGGGCTGCGGCGCGGTAATGTCTAATCGTCGGAAAAGAACGCTATACACCTGACATGATCGAACAGCAAATAAAACAAGAACTTCGGGAGTGGTCTAGGCATACGCTTGAGTCCCCCTCTCCGTTTTTTAACAACCTTCCAGCCTGTCCGTATGCCAAGAAAGCGTGGGACGAGGACAAGATTGGGTTTGTGTTTAAAACGGAGGACGACAACCTTTCTCTGTACCAAACAATCGCGGGCTTTGACGACCAGTTTGACGTGGTCATGGTCATCGACTTGTCTTATCGGAAAGACCCCGAAGAGTTCGAAGACTTTTTGCACGATCTTAACGAGGCTATTTCGGACGGTATTCTGGTACAGCAAGACATGTGGGTTATGGGGTTTCATCCGGACGACGATCCGGATGATTTAATAGACGACGGCTCTTTTTCTCCTTTGGTGGACCAAAAATATGCTATCATTTTTGTGCAACGTCTAAAGGCTTTGCACGAAAGGTCAGAAGCCCTAAAACCCTTGGGTTATTACGACAGGAGTTTTGAGGCTTTTGAAAACACGGGCCTATACGCCCACAGAGAAAACTTGTACAGGAGATTGAAAAATGGCGATGAAACCTCGTAAGAAGAAACCAGTTAAGAAAATGCGCGGCGGCGGAACGGTTAAGAAAATGCGCGGCGGCGGAATGGTTAAAAAAGGACCGAAGCGTATGCGCGGCGGCGGAATGGTTAAAAAGCGGAAGTAGTTAGGTGGCAGTTTCCTCCAGCAAAAACTTCGAACTCGACGTAAACGAGCATATCGAAGAGGCGTTTGAACGCTGCGGGCTTGAGGCTCGGACGGGTTACGACCTTCGCACGGCGAAGAGATCGCTTAACCTGCTTTTTGCAGAGTGGGCTAACCGCGGCATCAATCGGTGGACAATAGAGCAGAAAACGGTGGCGCTCGCTAACGGGGTGGCCGACTACCCGGTCGGCACCTTAACTCTGACGGTTAATAGCACAACGGGTTTCCAAGACGGGGAAGCCATAACCGGAGGCACTAGCTCGGCCACTGCTTTTATTACCAATGTAACCTCCGCCACAGTTGTTGCAATAACAATCCCCTCCGGGACGTTTTCTGCTACCGAGACCATAACCGGAGGCACCTCTGGAGCGACCGCAACCGTTTCTTCCGCTGTGTCTCTTGACGACGTTCAGTCCTCAATAGATATTTTGTCGGCAGTGATTCGGCAGAATAGCGGGTCGAGTAACCAGTCGGACCTTCAAATTACTCGGATTGGTCGAGACGCCTATTTGGGCCTTACCAGCAAAAGATCTACCGGTCGCCCAGTTCAGTTTTATGTTGACCGGTTGATTACTCCAAAAGTTCGGTTGTGGCCCACGCCGGATTCTAGCTCTTCGTACGAGCTAGTTTTCGACCGCTTGACGCGGTTAGACGACGCGGACACTCAGACAAATACTTTAGAGGTGCCCTTTCGGTTTTATCCCTGCGTGTCTGCGGGCTTGTCGTACTACCTGTCGATTAAATTTTCTCCAGAAAAAACGAACCTACTCAAGGCCGTTTATGAAGAGGAAATGCAGAGAGCTATGCAGGAAGACCGAGACCGCTCATCCTTTCAAATATCGCCTAGCCACAATTATTTTGGTAGGTAGATATGGCTAAACACGCAACGGGCAAAAATTCTTATGCAATATCTGACCGGTCCGGTTTTCGGTATCGGTATCAAGACATGCGTCGCGAGTGGACGGGTGCTCTTGTCGGTAAAGACGAGTTTGAACCGAAGCACCCTCAACTAGGCCCCTTTAAAGAAGTCTCTGACGCAGAGTCCCTCTTCAACCCGCGTCCGGACCGAGTTGAGCCTCAAACTGTTTTTGTTGGCGGCGCTTCTTTTCCGCAAGGTCTTCGGGACACTAAAGGGGTGGCTTCTACCGGTATAGTGACAGTGGTGACGGCATGAGTTTTACGTTCGCACAACTAAAAACAGCAATACAGGACTTTGCAGAAAACACGGAAACAAGCTTCGTGACAAACCTGCCCGTTTTTATTCGGGCCGCAGAAGAGCGTATTTTTAAGCTTGTTGATCTTGAAAACTTTAGAAAGAACGTCAGCGCCTCTATGACCACGTCAAACAGGTTTTTGCAGGCTCCGACAGATTTTTTAGCCTCCTTCTCTTTGTCCATTGAAGTATCTAGCTCAAAAAAATTTCTTCTGCAAAAAGACGTAAATTTCTTGCAGGAGTATTGGCCGAACTCTTCTTTAACCGGCGAGCCCGAGTTTTACGCCTTGTTTGATGACTCAAACTTTTTGATAGCGCCGACACCAGACTCCGGGTACTCGGTGGAGCTTCATTATTATTACAGGCCCGCTAGCCTGACCGCCGGAGCGGAATCAGGAACGACGTTCCTAAGCATTAATGCTCCCAACGCTATTTTGTTTGGCTCTTTGGTTGAAGCCTACATATACATGAAAGGTGAGCAGGACGTGCTTGCCATGTACGAAAAACGGTTTGAAGAAGCCTTAATGCGCCTTAAAGATCTTGCGGAAGCGAGAGAGAACAATGACGCGTATCGAAAAGGTTTGCCTAATAAGGAAAGAACATAATGCTTCAAGCAAGTTTAGAGATTGCACCGGACTACAAGGTTGCGGTCCACACAACGCAGTTTAGGGGCCACACTCCGGAAGAAGTAGCCTCGCGGTGCGCGGACAAGGTTATGCGCGTTTCTATGGACGCTCCTCCTGTTATAAGAGACCAAGCCTTTGCTTTTAAGGAACAGCTAGAGAAAATATTGAGTTTTTACATGCGAGAGGCTATAAATAGCGATAGGACGACAGTCTTTAACGCTTTGAACGATGCAGGCCACCCTGAACTGGCTGAATTAATAAGGAGACTTTGAGATGTCAATCTCTCAAGCAATGTGTACGTCTTTCAAGGTGGAGATTCTGAAGGGTGTGCATAATTTTACGGCGTCTACCGGAAACACCTTCAAGCTGGCGCTTTACACTAGCTCGGCGTCTTTAGACGCGTCGACCACCGCGTATACAACCTCAAACGAGGTCAGCGGAACGGGGTATACCGCAAAAGGCGGCACCCTAACTTCGGTTACCCCTGTGGCAAGCAGTACAACCGCCGTGGGAGATTTTGCGGATCTAACTTTTAGCTCCGCTTCAATTACCGCTAACGGAGCTATGATTTTTAACGAGACCGCGACGGGTGACCCCTCTGTCCTTATTTTGGCGTTTGGTGGTGACAAAAGTTCGTCCGCCGGAGACTTTACAATCCAGTTTCCTACGGCGAACGCTACTGACGCCATTATCCGTATAGCCTAGCGGCAGACCCGACATGTCTGATCTTTCAGGCTGGGGTCGGGCAGGCTGGGGGGAAGGCCCGTGGGGTCAGCCGTCACCAGTGGTGGTCTCCGGTGTTTCGACCACCGCCTCTGTAGGACGCGACACGGGTTGGGGTCGTCAGGCGTGGGGCGATGATCCTTGGGGTACCACCGACGACGTATTAAGCTTTGTAACTGACCAAGTTCTGGCTGTTTCCGGTGTTTCGGGAACGGGCGGTGTTGGCAGTGTCGCGTTAGCGACACAGTTTGTTTTCGAAGTTACAGGAGTCGCAGGCACCACCGGGGTCGGTGATGAAACCGTGGTGGCGACGGAAGCTTTACAGGGCTGGGGCCGCGGAACGTGGGGATCTGGCCCTTGGGGTGACGCAAACACCGTACTTCTAAGCGGACTTTCCGCGACCACCGCAGTCGGTGATGAAACTGTCACAACTGATTTTGTTGTGGCGGCTACCGGCTCCGCAGGCACGGGCGCGGTAGGCAGCCCCACCATAAACTTTGATTTTACTGTATCTGTCTCAGGGGTTGCCGGGACAGGCGGCGTAGGTAGTCCCCTTATTGTCTTTGGTAGGACCGTAGACGTTACAGGGGTTGCCGGAACGACCGCCGTTGGAACCGCTACCGCTGTTGGTAACGCTGAAGTGCCCCAAACAGGACTGTCCGCAACCACCGCTGTTGGAACAGTGACCGCAATCGGTAAGGCTCTTGTTTCGCCAACAGGGGTGGAGGCAATAACTTCTGTTGGAAATGTAACTGTTTGGGGTATAATATCCCCGGATCAGACAGCTACGTATAGCGCCATAACACCGGATCAGACAGCTACGTATAGCGCCATAACACCGGATCAGACAGCTACGTGGGAAGAATTAGCCGCGTAAGAGGATAGAAGAATGGTATCTACTTATACAGCAAATACCGGCATAGAAAAACCGGCTACAGGTGACCAGTCCGGTACGTGGGGCGACACCACAAACCTGAACATGGACATTATAGACCGAACGCTCAATGGCGTAGGGGCCGTCACCCTTAGCGGCACGAGCCATACGTTAACAACTAGCGACGGTACTCTTTCTGACGGTATGTTCAAGGTTCTAGTTTTAGGCGGCAGCCCAACTGGAACAAACACCGTTACAATCAGCCCTAACGATCAGGACAAGCTCTACTTTGTTCGAAACGGCAGCGGCCAAAGCGCGGTATTCAGTCAAGGCACGGGGTCGAACGCGACGGTTCCAAACGGTGCGACAAAGATTATTTATGCTGACGGCGCGGGGTCAGGCGCAGCCGTCTCTGATCTGTTTGACAGTGTCGCTATAACGGGCGGCACAGTAACCGGGATTACGGATCTTGCGATAGCCGACGGTGGAACGGGTGGTTCTACGGCGTCTGCCGCCCGCACGAACCTCGGGGTGGCGATTGGGAGTGATGTTCAGGCTTTTGATGCTCAGCTAGCTGATGTTGCGGGTCTTGCTGTAACCAACGGAAATTTTATCGTAGGCGACGGCACCAACTTTGTTGCTGAGTCTGGCTCAACAGCCAGAGCTTCAATGGGTGTGACGATTGGGAGTGATGTTCAGGCGTTCGACGCTGATACCCTAAAAGCCGATACTGCCGACGAATTGACAGCGGGTTTTAGCGCCGCAATTCACGATGCGGGGACGAAAAGTTCCGGGACGTACACCCCTGATGTGGACGACGGAAACTTTCAGCAGGCCGTAAATGGTGGGGCCCACACGCTAGCGGTGCCTGCAAAAAACGCTACTTTGGTCATCCTGTACAAAAATAACGCATCCGCTGGAACTATCACAACTTCCGGATACACTATAGTTGACGGTGACAGTATAACTACCACTAACGGACACGAGTTTTTCTTTTACATTACACGAGTAAATGACGGTTCCTCCACCTTCTCTCTATTAACGGTCAAAGCACTGCAATAAAGGAAATGCGTAATGGGAACTGGAGAATTAATGCCGATAGTTCAAGGCGGGCACCAGAAGCTCGACTTGAACCTTACGATATCGGGAAACACTTCAAACTATAACATCGCTACCGTGGCGGCCCAGAATGGCTATAGCGCGGGCTCTGACGATACGCCTATTTTTGTTACGGTAAATTCTGGCGTAGAAGTTACCGCCACAATGACAAACCCGGCCCTTCAAACCGGGGCGATTAACGCAGCTTCTCCGCTTACAGTAACGGTAAACGGGACGGTCACCGGATATACGGGGGCCACGGGCAGTACTAACCAAGCAGGCTCCGCGGGCGGAGACGCTATTCACTTTAACACAAGCACCCCCGCAACGGGCACCTATGCTGTGGCGGTAGGTTCGCAGGGCACGGTTCGCTCGGGCGGTGGCGGCGGTGGCGGTGGCGGCAACGCAGGCGTTAGGCTACGTGGGGTTAGTGACGGTAAAAGCACTAACTGCGAGATGATGGGCCAAGCTCGTTTTGGCAGTGCCGGATCAGCCGGGGCTCAAGGCGGGTTCGGCCAAGCGGGTGCGTCGGGTTCGCCCGGCACCACCCCCTCTGACCCCGCGGGCTGCCCGGTGAGTTCGCCCGCGGGGTCGGGTGGCGCTGGCGGCGCGGCGGGTTTCGCTGTTCGCAAGAACAGCCGGACGGTGACGGTGACTAACCAAGGAACTGTTCAAGGGCAGACGGCGTAGATTATGGCTAATATACTCATTCCTTATTCCGGTGGAATTAACAGCACGTACGCTTTGTGGAATTGGCTTTCTAATACAGCCCACAACATTACAGCCGTATATTCCACAGAAACGTGGCTGGAGAGCAAGTTTTCAAACGCTTCTGAAAAAGAGCTTTCTCAGAAAACCGCTGCCGACGCTATAGCTTCTTGGCTGAAAAGCAATGTGCGAGATTTTGAGTACAGCACAACTTCATGGCCGGTTTCTTATTCTGAGGACATGCAGCCTATTCGAGAAGGGTTTGAAAGAAGGATGGACGTCGGAATAATTTCGCCTCGCTACCGCGGGTATCGGCAGCTATTAGATACGGGATCGTATGACGGTATCGTTGTGGGTATTTCCTTAGAAAATACCGCTACCGACAACCATGACAGGCTTCGGACGGAAATAGAGGTTGACGGCGTAGCCGTTTATTTAGCGGGAACGGGCAACTTTTCTGAGATGCAGAAAGGCTCTGATTTCGACTACGACACGGTTGCAAAAACTTTAAAGGGCCGATTTGAACAGTACGAAGCCCTCCCCGACGCAGTGTGTTCCCTTTTTGTAGACCCCGGAACAGGGGACAGGTATTCCCTTCCTGTTCTTTATTCGGATGTAAGAAAGCAGAGAACAGATTTAACCGGCGCGGAGCTTGACGCAATTTTTGAAGAGGCGGGTCAATACGGTCGGTGGCGTTCCGCAGCAGACCCCGAAACATATACATACAGAGGAGCTTGGTCCGCCAAGGGCATGGAGCTTCTAGGAGAAGGTGGCTAAAGCGGTAAATTATTTTTTAGCGGTCGTAGGCTTTTGTCTATGGCCGTTTAGCGTCAGTGCCGAACTTGTATGTCTTACAGGGTGGGAAAGTGTTAAAACACTTGCACAAGAGCAGGGTGAATCCGTAGTATTTTTAGGGGTAAATAATGTAGACCACGCTCTTTATCTGTTTGCAGGACAAAAAACTTTTACCTTGTTTTTTAGCCCAGACGGGAAAGTATTTTGTACTAATGACGCCATGCTGGGGCTTACCGTAAGCCTTCCAAAACAAGAGTTAGAAAATGCCGTTAAGTAAGCTCCAATTTAAACCCGGTATAAATACAGAGGTTACCTCTTATACGAATGAAGGCGGCTGGAACGACTGCGACAAGGTTAGGTTTCGGTTTGGTTTTCCCGAAAAAATAGGCGGCTGGGAAAAATATTCTCAGAATACAATTATTGGCACGTGTCGCTCCCTACACGCGTGGAGGGCCATAGATAATTCTAGGTTTCTAGGAATAGGCACTAATGTTAAATTTTATGTTGAAGAGGGCGAAACATTTTTCGACATAACTCCGTTAAGGAAGACAACAGCGGGGTCCACTACTTTTGCAGCTTCAAATGGGTCCACTACGGTAACCGTGACCGACAATAGTCACGGTGCGATTGTCGGAGACTTCGTTACTTTTAGCGGCGCAGCTACGCTGGGTGGGAACATTACCGCCGAAGTTCTAAACCAAGAGTACGAAGTTAAGACTGTTCCGTCTACGAACGCCTTTACGATCACCGCAACAGCTACAGCAAACTCGTCAGATACGGGTAACGGCGGCGGGTCGGTTACTTCTCAGTATCAGCTAAACACGGGTATTAACACCGTGGTGCCCGGAACCGGCTGGGGTGCGGGTACTTGGGGCCGCGGTACTTGGGGCTCCGCCGCGACCACCACCGCCGGGGGAGGTTCCCTGCGGGTATGGAGTCAGGACAACTTTGGCGAAGATTTAATCCTTAATCTTCGGGACTCCTCTATTTTTTATTGGGACAAAAGCACTGGGACTAATGCTAGAGCAGTAAACATAACCACCTTGGATTCAAATGCGCCTATTCTTGCCAGACAGATTATTGTTTCAGACCGAGACCGGCACGTCATTGCGTTTGGTTGTAACGCGTTGGGGAGTGCGGATCAGGACAAACTGCTTGTTCGGTTTTCGGATCAAGAAAGCGCCACGACGTGGGAGCCTACCGCCACTAATACGGCGGGAGATTTAGTAGTAGGGTCGGGCTCTGAAATAATTCAAGCAGTTGAAACTCGACGTGAAATTTTGATTTTTACTGACGCGTCTACGCATTCCATGCAGTTTATCGGTCCGCCGTTTACCTTTGGAATAAACCAGCTTGCGGCTAACACCACTATCATGGGTGCAAACTCCGCCGTTGCGGTTAACGACTCTGTTTTCTGGATGGGTAAAAACCGCTTTTATGTTTACGATGGTCAAGTTCAAGACTTGCCCTGCACTGTTCGCGACACAGTTTTTGACGATTTTAACGAAACACAATCAGACAAAGTCTTTGCTGGAGTAAACTCGGAATTTGGAGAAGTTATCTGGTTCTACTCTTCCGCCGGGTCCGAGAACAACGACAAGTACGTCATTTACAATTATGATGAGAAAGTTTGGTACTTCGGAAACCTACAAAGGTCCGCGTGGCTAGATCGCGGCTTAAAGTCCAACCCAATTGCAGCTAGCTCAAATAGTCAATATTTGTTTAACCACGAGGTTGGCGCAGATGACGATGGGTCTGCCCTTTCCGCGCACATTGAATCTAGCCCGATAGACATTTCAGAGGGCGAAAAATTCGGGTTTATTCGCAGGCTTTTACCTGACATTAGTTTTCTTACAACGCCAAACACCGCCTCCAAGGAGGTTACGTTTACATTGAAGACGGAAGACTTTCCGGGAACTGGTTTTACTCAGAGTTACGCCTCAACCGTCACGGCAGACGAAACTCAAAACCATGTACGTATTCGGGGGCGTGGCTTGGGGCTTAGAATAGAATCTGCTAACGCAGGCGTAACGTGGCGACTTGGTTCGCCCCGCGTTGACATACGACAGGACGGCAGACGATGACCGGTAGATCTCTTGTTCCGCCGCAGTTTGCGATTCCGCCCGCGGAGTATCGCCAGACTTACTTTGCAGACACCCTAAGAGCCTTTAGCTTTTTCGTAGAGCAAACTCAGCAACCGGGCGAGGGCCGCGCAACGACCTTCGTGATGACGAACTTACCCGACAACGATAGCGGATTAGAGGTAGGCGGCCTTTTTGAGTCGAACGGCTTTGTTAAAATTAGCCGGTCTTTTAACCCCCATCCAAGTGGCGTGTCCGCCGCAACCGGCCTTGGGTCAGTTACGGTGGTAACATAATGAGCATTATAGTCATGCCTGATGGCGGTCGTTGGCTACCGTCTACGGCTACAGAAACCGTGAAATGCGTCACATGCGGCAATATTGTAGATACCGCCGATGAAATAGCCTCGTACCCTGAAGGAAACTGCCCGGACTGCGGTAATCCTTGGACTGGAAACGAGCGTCAGGATACAGTAATATGTGTGACAATGCCGCAAGCAATTAGCGGCGAAACGTGAGAAAAAACATGAGTATTAGCTCCGCCACATCCGGTCTCGGTAGTTTTGCGCTAAACGACGACGAGATTAGAGCGTATAACACCGAAATTGAAGCATATGAAAAGAGTATCGGAGATGTCGGGGGCATTGCTGATCTCGGAGCTATCCGTGCGCGGATGGAGGAGGTGGGCCGCTTTGGAGACGACGCGCTAGCCCACGTTGAGACCGGCGAACTGGTTGTACCAAAGCCTCTTTTGGACAAGATGCCGGAACTCAAAGAGTCCATTCTTGGTCACTTACGGGACATGGGCGTCGAAGATCCGGAGCGTTATATCGTCGGTAATGGTTCTAACGCCATAAACCCCGAAACCGGGGCTCTGGAGTTTTTCTTCAAAAGCATTTTCCGAGGCATAAAGAAAGCCGTCAAGAGCGTCGGCAAGTTTCTTAAAAAAGCTGCTCCGACAATTATTACCATCGCAGGGGCCGCGCTTCTTGGTCCTGCTGGTCTAGGCCTAAGCGCCATTGCAGCGGGCGCTATCTCCAGCGGTATTGGTACTTTGGTTGGCGGCGGAAGTGTAAAAGACGCCTTGTTTAGTGCAGCTATTGGCGGGGCTACCGCGGGGATTGCGCCCTCTATTGGTGACACGGCGGCAGGCGCACTTGGCGGCATGGCCCGCAGCGCGGCTGGCGGCGGTGACATGGAAGACATCTTGCTTGGCGGCGCGATGGGCGCGGGCGGCGCGGCTATTGGTAAGCTAGCGGGCCCCTCTGTCAGCGAAGCCCTTGGTATGAAATATGAGGGCGGCACTCTGGGTGAAGACCTTAGTAAAACTTCTGACTTCTTTACGACCGCCAGTTCAGACGGCTTTGGCGCTGCGCTACAACCAAGCGTAGCCGAGTTTGACACAACCTTTGGAACCAATTTTGCAACACCGGGTACGAAGGGTCTTTCCGGTTCCGGTGCCCCCGTGACGCCTACAGCCGCTCCAAAAACTATCAAACTAGCGAATGCCGCCTCCGGTCAGGCACAGAAATTAAACCTTGGGTCTCCGATAGAGCCGAGATTTAACCCGAATGTGTCCGCAGTGAACAATTCGGCAATGATGTATGACGCGGCGGCGCAGCCGGATGCTAACACAGGGGCAATGCTGTTTGACGCGTCGCTCGACCAGAACCAGATTCAACCGGCGCTTAATCAAGCTTCTCCCACCGTCCTAGACCAAATTAAAGGGGCCGGTGAAGATCTGTATAAAACTGTAACCAGTATTGACGACCCGCGGCTTTCTCCAGACGAGGTTTTAGCAATAGGGGCAAATAAAAGAGTCGCCGCCATCGCAAAAGGCCTGCCTGAAACGGTGGCGAACGATCTTGCAAAGGAAGCCATGGCAGACGCGCAGCCCAGCTTTCTCGCCCGCAACAGATCTCTTCTAATCGGCGGCGGCATAGCCGGAGCAGCGGCACTTCCCTCTTTAATGGAAGTCCCTGAAATGGAAGAGCCGGACCTGATTGAAAAGATTAGCCCGGAAGAACGTGCGGCGATGGTTGCGGCTAACCGGTTACCTCCGGGGGCCCTTACGCCTAGAGTGACGTCTCCAAGGCAGACCCGCGTCGCTACGGCCATCGGGTCTCAAGGATTTAACCAGCGTCTTCGGGACCGCTTCCCTGAGCTATTCGGTGCCCAACTCGCGGCGGCGGACGGCGGTGAGGTGTTCCCGCGGCGGACAGGCGGCATAATGCCCAACGAGGGTACTCCCGGCAAAGACAGCGTAAAAGCTTTGGTTATGCCCGGAGAGTTCATCTTTACGACGAACGCTGTAAAGGGTGCCGGAAACGGGGATTTGCAGCAAGGTATAAACAACATGTACGGTGTGATGCGGAATCTTGAAGCCCGCGGCGCGAGGATGGCGTAATGGCTACTCAGGTTACAGAGCAAATAGTCCGGGAAGCTCCGGAGATTGAGGCCATTAAGCTGGCCCTTCTCAAGGACGCCCAAGAGCTTTCCGGAACACCGGTTGACCTCCCCGACTATCAGGTAGCCGACTTCTCAGACCTCCAAAGGGTGGCGCAAGACCGCGCCATAACGGGGATAGGTGGTTATGAGGCTTATCTAGATCGCGCCGCCGGACTTCTTGGCGAGGCGAGAGCCCCGGCTGCCGCGTCGTTTGGTTTGGCAGAGCCTTTGATATCGGGCGGAGTGCAGGCAGGAACAGCGCTTATGCAGAGCGGCGCGGGTGCCGCCACGGGCGAGGGCATTGCTCAGTATATGAACCCGTACCAGCAGGCCGTTGCCGACGAGATAAACCGCAGCTACGACATTCAGCAGAACCAAGTGCGGGGACAGGCTACGGGCGCAGGCGCGTTTGGCGGTAGCCGCGCTGAGATTGCCGAAAGAGAAATCGACAGGAACCGGGCAAGTGCCCTTGCTCAAGCGCAGGCGCAGAACTTCCTGAACGCCCAGCAGCAGCTTTCTGCTCAGCGGGCTCGCGAGCTAAGCGCAGGGCAGGGAATTGGGTCTCTTAACGTCGGGGCAGGAGAAACATTGGCTCGTACGGCTCTGGGTCAGGGCGAAGCATTTAGTAATCTTGGCTTGCGCGAAGCGGGCGTGGGCGAAGTGTTCCAAAACCTTGGTCAGAAAGAAACCGGCTTCGGGTTTGATCTTGGTGAGAGACAACGTCAGCTTGACCAGCAGACACTAGACGCTAGCCGTAAAAGTGCGATAGAAGAGGCTTACGAGCCCTTCCAGCGCATTGGTTTCTTGAGCGACATTTACAAAGGCGCACCGACAACGCAGCAGTCTTTGACGGGAGCCTCTGTGCCACAGGCGTCGGCCTTCCAGCAACTTGTCGGCGGACTCACTGCTGTCGGCAGTACGGTTGCCGGAGCTAACAAAGCAGGATTATTCGGATGATGAACAGAAGTGTAATGGGCCGTCAGATGTTCGCCAAAGGCGGAGCGGCATTCCCCGACCTTAGTGGCGACGGTAAAGTCACGCAGAAGGATATTCTGATGGGCCGGGGCGTTGTGCCGATGGCCGAGGGGGGCGAGGTGCCGGGTGACGTACGTGCCATCTTCCAAGGTCTTGTTGAGTCGATGCGCGGTTCCAAGGACAAGGTCGCTGCTTATGTTCGCGAAAACAGTCGAGACCTTTCCGACATTGCGAAGATGTACCCAAACATGGCCGCGATGATTAACGAAGGCTTTAGGGTTACGTCGGAAGTCTCCCCGGCGCGAGCGCCGATGGGAGGCCTAGATGAGGACGCGCCCGGCGTTGTAAGAGGGCCTGACGGACGTGTGACCGACTATTTCCCACCACGAGAAGAGCCCTTGGTTGAGGACATGCAGCCGTATCAGTCGTCTGAACAGGAAATGAAGGGCTTCTTCGACAACATGAGGCGTTTGGAAGAGATAGAGCGTCCTGATGACCCCGTTCCGGTGGCTCCGGTGGCCCCACCAGAAGGCGTCTACATGCAAATGGGCGGGGAGCCGATGGCCGCGGCCATGGAACAGGGTGCCGTGCCTGCCGAACCGATGGCCGCGATGGGCGCTCCATCGCCCGCGGACCTCGGATCTATGGACGCTGCCGGTATCGCCTCGCAGATGGACCCGGAAGTGGTAGCCATTATGCAGGGTGCAGCCAACAACTTTGGCGACCCGGAACAGGCGGAGTCGCTTGAAGGTATGATGGACGCGGTCCGCGGAACACGGGCCACGGAAGAGGAGCGCCGCGAAGAACTGGCAGGTGTTGTAGGCCCGGAAGATGCCGCAGCGACACCGGATTCCGTTCTGGCGATGGTGCAGCCGCTTATGCTCCTGATGGGCGCTCAAGGTGCCATGGAAACCGAGGTCGATACTGGTGGTATTGGCCCGATGGCGCAGGACACTATGAACGTACCGGTCTCGGGCGACATGGCCGGTGGCATAATGCAGATGGCGGCAGCGCCACCCCCACCTCCGGAAGGGGGAGTGCCCCCCGTAAATTTTAGCCAAGGCGGAGAAGTCCTCCGCTTTAGCGAAGGTGAGGTGGTTCCGGGACCGGTTCAAAATATAATGAACTTAAAAGCCGTCCCAGAAGATATGCCGACTTTTAGCTCGCCTTCTTTAAGCGTGGTTGCTGCCCCGGAGTTGGGGAAATTTGCGGAAACTTATAAACCGAAGCGTACTTTAAAAGAGGCTTATGACGCACGTCTGCCTGTTCTTGAGCAGATAACGGGCGGAAGCAGCAATGACGCTGCACAGATTCAGTTTTTCTCTGACCTTGCAAAAGCGGGCGCTGCCTTTGCACAACCGGGTAAACCGGGTCAGTCCGTTCTTTCTCAGCTTGCGTCTTCGGTGGCCGGTTCAGGCATAGCTGAAAATGCTGCAAAGCTTGCAGCCAGTCGAGAGGCGACTGAAAAAGCCCTTAAATTAAAAGCTTTTGAAGGTGCGGAAAAAGAACTTGCAGCGGAGGAGGCTACTCGACGCGCAAGCGAACTCGCTCAAAAAGACATTTTTAACCAAGGCGTATCGGCTTTTACAAACAGGTCGCAAGCCGTAGCAAACATTAAAAATGCAAACGAACAACAAGTTGAGCTAACTAAACTAAACAGTTCTTTAAACGATTTACGAAGCCGCTTAGCAGCGGGCCGCGCTTATATGAGTCAGGCCGAAATTCTTGAAAAAACCGCTGAAATAAATAAAAAGCAGAAAGAATTAGACAACGCTTTTTCAAAAAATCAGCAGGAGCGAGACCAACAGTTTCAGATAGATAAGCTGGACATGGTTCAGCTTTACGACATGGACAAACTCACCACGCAACTGGGCTCTGCGTATCGGATGGCCGAAGAAGAAAGAAAGCTTAAAAAGCTTATTGCCGAAAACAAGCTCGCACACGATAAAGAGGCCCTTAAAAAAGATCAAAAAAATAAAGATCGTTTATATGAACTTAAGAAACAGGAAACGGCCCTTAAGAAACATGCCGCCGGACTGAAAAAGCTAAAGGCTTCTCGCGACGAATTTAAGAACGCCGCGACTGCTTTGCCTGCCGCCCTATTGAAAGAAACAGAGGTTTCAACGGGTGACGGCACTACGATTAAAAAACCGTTTTTTGAGGTCTGGGGCAGTGCGCGAGGAGAAGCAACTGTTTCAAACGACAACCCCGAGGCGAAAAAAATCGCGCAACTTCTTGAATACTATTTCACGCCGGAACTTGTTTTCCAAGACGGGGAAATGGTTCCGAAAAAAGAAAACGTCCTTTCTCCAGAGTTGGCTCAAGCAACTTTAAACCGCTCAAAGCGCGGTAATACTGACGTTAGCACTCGCGTAAAAAATCTTGTAGAACTTCAACTTCTAGCAAAAGATCCCGGGGCACAAAGAGAGAAGTTGAAACAAATAAGAAAGAGTTCCATCTCTATGTTTGAAGGTATGGGTTACCTGTACAACGGCGCTAACGCTTTAAACGGAAGAGACCTTGACAACGACGGCATAATTAGTGAAGAGGAACAGGTAAAGGCTGAAGCCTCTAGAACAAGGGCCGTTTCAGAGGCTGCTAAAGACGCGGCACAAGCTTTTGGCTTGAAAGGGTTTGCGTCCCGAGCAATAAACGCAGGCGGTCGCGCCGCCATCGGCGCAGAAATTACCGGGGCCGCGGACCGCGGCGCGGCTGTTATTCAACGCGTTTTTGTAGACGGGCTTACCGCAGCGATGCAGGCCCTTCCGGGCAGAGAAAACGTGCTTATTCAAGAAAGGCTCGCTAAGGTTGTTCCCGGAAACTTCCTTGTCGTTAGCAGCGCACAAGGGTTCTACGACAAAGCTAAGCCTTATCTAGGCAGTGTCGCTGCGGAAATACAAAAACTTGAAGCCGCTGTTTTTGCGCCGGGCGTTACCCGTAAAGCTTCGCAAGAACGGCTTAAATCGCTAACCAACCTTTACGCGACCTATAACGGGATGGCAGAGTTCTTGAATGTTTTAAAAACCCAAGAAGGTCTTACGGAGCGTTAATCGTGGCAAACCCTATTCAGCTAGTTCCTTCTTTAGAAATATCTCCTGTCATCCCGGAAGAGAACAGGCAAGAAGCTCCTGTGACGGTAGAGCCCGAAACAGACGAGAGTGTTTCGGGACTTTCTCTTGAAGCGTCTGTTGCAGATTTTAGCGGCGGGGTGCTGGGAACTGGGATAAAACCGGTTACTCTGGAAGAGAACCAAATAGGAGATACCTTCAGCCGATGGGGTAAAGCTGCCCCAGCGGTCATAGCTTCAATGGTGGTTGATGAAATTACTTCTCAACCCGGCGCTGAAGATTTAATGACTTTTCAAAGTTTGCAAGACGGCACGGCCCCTTACTTTGACCTTAACCCTGAGACAAAAAATCTTGCGCCCGCAGAACGGCGTTTAGAAGTTAGCGATATTGTTAAAGAGTTTTCAAACGCAGAGGACCGGGGGTTTTTTGAACAGCTTGCTTTAGAGAGCCCAAGAGTATTTTTAGGTCTTTCCGGCGGCTTCGCGGGGGCTAAGACGGGCGTTAAAGTTGCTAAGGTTGTGTCAAAACTAGGCTCTCCGGGCCGTATTGCCTCTCCTTTTGTTCTCGGGGGTTTTACCGCTGCCGGAGCTTACCTTGGCCCTACCTTTTTAGAGGATCTTGTTAAGCAACAGTTTTTTGGAGAGATTTCTCCGTATACTCCACGCTCCCGTATGAACGTCGTTTTTGGTCAAGCGACCGCTGACGCTCTTGAGGGCATAGGGGGGCTAAGCTTACTGGCGGCTTCTCTTAAAAAAACCGGAAAGCCGGACCTTGGGTACGACGCTCTCGCCATGTTAAAAGGTTTTTCTGATCTGGCTAAAGATAGCGACATTCCAAAGTCTGCTAGATTCTTACGTGGGGCAGAACAACTTATAGGTAAGCCTGCCGTTTTGGCTGCCACCAATCCGGGAAAAACCGCGCTTGCCGAGACGACTATAGGCGGATTAGGCGTAGCCGGTGCTGCCGCGGCAGAATCGATTGATCCGGGAAGCCCTACCAGTAGGCTTATAGGGCAAACGGCGGTGCCTTTAGCGGGCACCACCCTGTACACCCTTAGTCCGATTAGGTTCATTCTCAGTAATACATTCCGCGTGGCAAAAGGAACGATTAGCAAAGAGAACTTCGTTCAATCAGAGCTAGCTAAACAAGTCCCTTTGTTTGAGGCCGCCAAACAGAAAAATCCCGCAGTAGACCCTGCGGATTTTAACTTAAAAGTTAAGGGGGACGGTGAATACGAACTGGAAAAAATACCCGGCATTGTAAAAAGGACCGGAATCAATCTTTTGGATACGGCCCGCACGTACCGAGAAGGTCGTAAAGCAAAGGGCGCTCAGTTTATAATTGACGACATGCGTCGAAGGTTGTCTGAGCAAGGGTTGGAGGCTCCTGAGATTGAAGCTGAAATTCAAAGAATCGTACAAAGCTTTAGAAGCGGCGAAAACATAGAACTCTTTAACAACGATTCTTTTAACTCGGTTCGACAAATGCTTCGTCGTTCAGGGACAGTTTTTGCCGAGCAGGGAGAGCAGGCCAAAGAAGATGTGGCTTCCCGAGTTGGTCAGGCTTTAACAGGAAAGGATGATGAGTCAGTTGATCGCTTAGCTGATGTCGCGGAGCTTGCACTTCTTTCAGGCACAGAAGACGGTTATTTGATCGCTTCGGATCTGTCAAAGAGTGTTTATGGAGCCGCTATTCAAGCCGCCCTTGCTGAAAGAGCAGGAAAGGTTTTTGCTGCATACAAAAATGTTCTCGGCGATAACATGGGGGCGGATGACGCAGCGGCGGCTTTATACCGAGCTTTAGACCCCATTATAGAGGCCACCAGAGACACCGCTGGAAAGCTTTACAGTGGTTTCCCAAGCCATAAGATACTTTTTGACGCAGAAGAAGCTCCCCAGATAGTTAGAGCTTTGGATGAGATAGAAGGCCTACCGACAGGCCCAAAAGTTAAGGGTCTTCTTCCACAAGAGCTTCGTGTCGCCATTGATACTGTGGAGGAAATAAAAGCAAATCACGCGGCCTTTAAGCAAGGCGTCCCCTCACTTGAAACTCTTTTGAAAAACGATGCCCAGCTTCAAAAAGCATCTAAAAAGTTTGACGACCTTTTAGATAAATCTGGAGCTTCTTCTAAAGAGCAATACGATAGAAACCTTGAGCGGCTTTATAAAAACTATGGTGCAGATGCCTTCGACCATTCCGTTCAAAAATTGAATGATTTTATTAGCACTAACTATGGAGGAAGGTTCGGAGCAAAAGGTCCAGTAGCTAACCGAACCAAAGCTTTGTTAGAGGCACAAAGAGACCTGCTTCTTGAAAAAGCTGCGGCAACGGAACGCGCCCGCGACGCGGCAAGCGCAACAGTGGGACCAGACAACGGTTTTGGAATAGATGATATACGAGACATTCGTAAGAGGCTTCTGGCTTTTGCCAGAAAGCCGGACGCGGATAGAGACGACCGAAGAATGGCTCTTGAGATGTCTGAGTTTTTCGAAAAACAGTTACTTGACGAAAAAGTAACTAGGGATGTTCCTGCTGCCGAAGTAGAGGAGTTTATTGCTAAAAGAATGTCGGCCAACGCCTACTACAGAGCGAGACAGAACATTTTTAATGACGGCGTCTTTAAAGAAATGGCAAAGCGGACACCTCAAGGTGCGGATCAATCTGTTGAAGTTTTAAGAGACAAAATGGAGACTTTCGGAAAGCCTCTGCATTCTCGAATAGAGGACATTCAAAGAGCGGTTCGTTTTAGTTTTGATCCGATAGAAACCCCAAGCCTTCGGCCCGGAGCTTTAGAAGCACAGGACGCGCCTGATCTAAGCCGATATAGCTCTCAAATTATGGACGGCTTAGAAAAGCCTAATAAAGGGGTGCCTAGCGCTGCGGCACTTGAAAGACAGATATTAAATGATATTGAAGCCAACATTGTTGCAAATAGAAAAGCAGCGGGTGTTGGGCGAGATGTTGTAGATCCAGAAGGTATGGATCTTTCGGACGCCGATGAAATAAAAAAACTGGGTTTAAACAAAGCCGAGGTTAACGCGATAACTAAGGCTCTAGAAAATTCTGAAAACAACGGCCTTGATCTCCTCCCAGATTTAAAACAGAGATTAACTTCTTTAAGAGATTCAGGCGCTGATTTTGTCACTTTTCCAAAAACCGTGGCCGACGAAACAAAAAAATTTGAGGCTCAAAATCTTTGGTATGCGATGTCTAAAGGAGGACCGGACGCAGACTTTAACGTGATTATGAGTAGGGCATATGGTTTAAATAACAAAGCAACCGTGGGAATAGCCCCGATCTATAACAACCTTCTTGCTCCGATAAAACAAATTGAGGAACGAGCAAAAAAAGACCCAGTAGCTCTTTTAAAGGCTTTACGAGATGAAGTAAAAGTTTCTGGCCTACAAAATGTTGATATAGATGCGCTCGACCCGCAAGACGTTGAGCGATACGTCGGTGAGATGAAAGAGACCGCCCAAGAGGGCCTAAAGAGCATAATAATTGGATACGCGCAGTCCGCTTCGGGGTTTGACGCAGCGAGAACCGCAGGTCAGCAAAGCCCGAGAAGTTTTGCTAAACTAGACGACATCCTTTTCAACCCCCCTCCAACAAGGCCCGGACAGCGCGTCCGTATGCCCTCTCTTGTAGATTGGATGAAGCAAAATAATTTAATGACATCCGACCAAGCTCAAAACTTAAAAAACAGCTTGAGTCGCTACAAGGCATTAGATGATTCTATTTCAAAACAACTAGCGGGCGTTGAGTTGGACGAAACGGACCCCGTCGTTAAGGCTCTTGTTTCCGTGTTTGGCTCCGCCGTAGGAGGAGGAACGTACCGTCTTATTTCAAGAGCGACTGGGGGCCTTCTTGGAGGAAGCGGTAGTATAACCGCCACTGGCGTAGGCGCTCAAACTGCAAGAAATGTTCTCATAAATGCAAGGGCTGCTCAAGTCACCGACGGTTTAATTAGCCTTATGCAGGACAAACCGCAAGAAATAGCTCGACTATTGGCCCTTGCTCAAAAAGGGTCTAATCCCAAGGCAGTGATAACCAAAGGAGATGTACAAAACTTGCTGGCCGTATTGGCTCAGATGCAAGTTATAAGCGTTCCAAGAACAACCGCTATTCGGTTGAGAGAAGAGGAACCGACGACAGGCGTCCGGGAAAGAAAGTCTTATGAACCTCCCGAACAAATTAGAAGGATAGTTGATCCCCGAGGAGAGAAACCTCCCATAGGAGATCAATCCTCGGTCCAAGTTCCGCAGTTCAAGCCCTTGGCTCAGCGCCTTACCGAGGCAGCCCCGGCCCCCGCTCCGCGGCCCACGGGCCAACCCAATCCAAAACAGCGGCAAGGCTTGGCGACGTTGTTCCCGAATGACCCAATACTGGGCGCAGGTAGGAACGTGGGCTAATGTTCCAAGACAGGAAGTCTTTTTGTGACGCCATAGACTTGCTTCTGGAGTCCGAACTTCATCGGAACTTTTACCTGAAGGATCTTGAGCGGCTTGTCTTTCCCGCTTTAAAGAACAAACGTATGGTGCTGTTCTACAACGACGTCGGGATGCCGGAAGGTTTGTACTCGCACACGTTTCTAACTGACGTGGCGCAGCAGGGTTACCTTGACGGCACGAGAAAGATTCAGCCTAGCGACTGGGGCACGGCTTGCGGGGAAGGAACTTTATGGGTCATCGACTTTGTTGCCCCGTTTAGTAACGCCGCAAAAATAGCTCGTAAAGTTCAAGATGATTTGACGGGCAGGTATCTTCACCTTTACCCTGAAGACGGCGCTCTTTGGCGGCGGCCTGCTAAAGGCGGTCATGCGCGTTGGACGCCGGGTGTATTCAAACTCATAAAGAAGAGAAAAGAAAATGGACGCGCTCTGGCTACTTGAAAAAGCGTATAAGAAAAGCCGTCACCACGTAGGTGGCGAGTGGCAGGATCAATTCCGCTGGTGCTTTGGGGGCGACGGCGGCGACGGCGGCGACGGCGGAGGCGGCGTTGACGAGGGCGAAGCGACTAGCCAAGATGCTCAAGACGAAGCCGACGCTAACGCCGCAGAAGCGGCAGAAGCGGCGGAGGCTCAGTCGGCGGCGGGCCGAGCCGGTTTTGAAGGGTGGGGTGTGTCCGGCAAGGAGGGGCCGGGTGAGACAACGGATTTTTCGACCGGTTTTATCGGCTTAGAAGACTACGAAACCGGTTTTATCGATCCCGCTAGTCCCGTGTCTGACCCGAACGCCGGTTTTTCAGAAAATTTCGGGGTGACTCCCGGTCAGGCGTTTGCCGGTTTAATCGACCCTTCTCCGATTGGTCTCGCAACGAGCGTATTGGGCTTGGGCCCGTTGGGTGGCGTAATTGCGTCTCAGGGACTTTCCGCTTTATCGGACGTAACAGGGCTTACGGGTGCGGTTGAAGACGAAACCGATGTTAACATTACCGGAGGTATCGTAGGCCAAGCAACAAACGGCTATGCTCGCGGAGGTGCGGTCCCCCTGCAAAGCGGTATTGGGTCTCTTTACGGAAGAAAATAATGAACCTGTCCGAACACTTTACGCTGCGCGAACTTGTTAAGAGCCAGACCGCCGCCCGGATGGGCATTGACAATACTCCAGACTCCTTCGCCTTGGCTTATCTGGACCGGTTGTGCCGAGATATACTGGAGCCTGTTCGCGAGCATTACGGTGTTGCGTTCTCGCCGTCGTCCGGATACCGGTCACCGGAGCTTTGCGAAGCAATCGGCAGTAGTCGAAAGTCCCAACATGCAAAAGGGCAAGCGGCGGATTTTGAAGTACCCGGCATTGACAACTTGGCGCTAGCCGAGTGGGTTAAAGAAAACCTCAAGTTTGACCAGCTTATCTTGGAATGCTACATGCCGGGAAACCCAAACTCTGGGTGGGTGCATTGTAGCATAGCCGATACCCTGCGCGGCGAGACGCTTACCTACACCAAGGGCGTAGGTTACTCAAAAGGCTTATCCGCCTAACCAGCCTTTCACCTCTTCTCCAAGAACCTTACCGGCCAGTATGTTTTTATCTTCTAGGGCCTGTAGGATCTTTTCGTCTACGGTGCCGGGGCATACGAGATCGATATACGTCACAGGCTTATTCTGACCAATCCTATGGGCGCGGTCTTCGGACTGTAGGCGAATTTCTAGGTCGTAGCTGTTAGAGAAGTAAACTACGGTGGTCGCCTCCGTTAGCGTGATGCCGTAGCCCCCGGTCCGCGGCTGACCGACAAAGAAACGTAGCTCGTCGTCTGGGTCTTGAAACCGGTTTACAATTTCCTGCCGTTCATCCTGCGGCGTCTCTCCGTAATAAGTAGCCACGGTCCGCGTTCCGTGGGCCTCGGCTATCGCATCACGGATCTTGCGGAGGCTATGCGTAAACGTCGCCCAAATTATGACCTTGCCTTGAGCGTCTTCCAGAACGTCGAGCAGTTCCTGAAGCCTTCCGTTGTCGAGGTCTTCAATAGGTTTGTCGTCGGGCTGAAAGAAGCCGCAGCAAATTTGCTGTAACCGCATAATCTGGGTCAGGACGCTCTGCGTGGTGGCTATTGACTTATCGTTTAAAGCGGCGAGGGCCAGTTTTTTCATCTGGTCGTAGAGCTTTTGCTGCTCAGCGCTCAGCGAAATCTGGCGACGGATGTACAACTTGTCCGGCAAATCAAGGCAGTCCGCCTTCAAGGTTCGTGTCGCAAAGTCGTCCAGCTTTTCCGTCAATTCGTCCAGCCGCCGGTATCCGACAATTTCTTGAAAGGCCTTGTGGCCCATCTGCCGACGTTGCACGACGGCATAGCGGTTCTGAAAAGCGTAGTACGACCGGATACCTAAAGCCGACGGGTCCAGAAACTCGCACTGCGCGAACAAATCCATCGGGCTCTTTGTGATGGGGGAACCGGTAAGTATACGACGGTATTTCGATATCTGTCGAGCCTTGACCACGTTCTTTGTCCGCATCGCCTTGCGGTTCTTGATCGTAGTTGATTCGTCTACAACCATCAGGTTGTCCGGGTTCTGTTCCAGAAACACGTACGCCGCCTCGGCACCTCGGCCACTGCTAAACGCTTCGATGTTAACGACGAACACCTTTAGCCCGTCGAAGGGATTAACCACCAGATCATAAAGCTCTTCTTCAAAAGCTTTTGTCTTAGCGGGCCGCCAGCGAACGACCTTTCGAGCGATGCGCTCCGGTAGGTGCGCCGGTATCTCTTTCTGAACCCAGTTGTCATAGACGCCTTTTGGTGCTACGACCAGCGCCGCATTTATTTTGCCGGACTCGAAAAGCTTGCCCATGGTATCGACAATCACCTTTGACTTGCCCGTGCCCATCTCCATGAAGAGCGCGTAATAGTCCGCGGCCCACGAATCTTGCAGGGCGGTAAGCTGGTGGGCAAAGGGTTCTGTCTGAAAAGAGTAGGTCATGTTTTTTCCTGTTGACTATGCGAAATTAAGCGAGTACATAGGACCAGTCAACCCCGGAAACGGGGTCGTATCACGAACCACGAAAGGAGAAAATTGTGAACGAAAAGTTTGACATCCTCAACGCACTTGAAGAACAGCATGAAGAAGAGAAGTCCTCTTCTGTTGAACGGATAGGTCAAAACGCTTTGGCTAGCGTATCAGAATGCGCCCGCCAAATCAGGCTTCAAGAACAAGAAATTGAAGCCACCGAGCAAAATCTGAAAAATCAAAAAGCAGAACTTCGCAGGCTTACTGACGAAGCAATGCCGTCTTTGTTTTCAGAACTCGGTCTTCAGTCTTTCAAGCTTGATGACGGCTCCGAACTTTCGGTGAAGCAAACTTACTCTGCTCAACCCCGACGTGACGACCGCCCGCAAGTCTATGAGTGGTTGAGGCAAAACGGTTACGGCGACATCATCAAGAACACTGTCTCATGCAGCTTCGGTCAAAACGAAGACAACAAGGCGCAGGCGTTTTTTGACATGGCCGAACAAAAAGGTTTCGTCGCTGAAGCCAAAACTGAAGTTCACCCCTCGACATTGCGGGCTTTTGTAAAAGAGCGCGTCGAGAATGGGGATGAGTTTCCTACCGATCTCTTCGGAGCTTGGGTAGGTCAACGCGCAGTCATAAAAGGAGGTAAATAATTATGGCGAATACGGTTGCTACGAAGAAGAAGCAGGAGGTCGCAACAAACGATCTCTTGTCCATGTTTGAGGCCGAATCTGGAGCGGGTCTTGAAAACCTGACGCAGGACGACCTTGCTCTACCGTTCATCAAGATATTGAGCGGGCTTGATCCGATCTTGGATGAGCGTGAAGACGCTCGAAAGGGTGACTTGTACAACACCGTCTCCGGACAGGTTTACAAGGGTAAGTCGGGCATACGGGTTGTGCCGTGCGCCTACCAAAAGCGGTTTATTCAGTGGGCTCCCCGCGGGCAAGGCTCCGGCGCTCCGCTGAATATCTACTCACCCAACGACGCGTTACCAAAGACGGAGCGGTCGTCCGAAGACAACAAGGAGTACGTTGTCGGCGGTGACGGTGACTATATCGAAGAAACGCATCAGCACTTTGTTTTGGTGCTTGGTGAAGACGGTACTGCGGAAACTGCGCTGATTGCGATGAAATCAACGCAGTTGAAGAAGTCCCGCAAGTGGAACTCTATGGCTGCTGCGGCGCAGGAGAAAGGTGCGAACGGTAACGTCTTTTCTCCACCGCGTTACGCCTACGTGTACGGACTGAAAACTATCTCGGAAGAGAATAGTAAGGGTTCTTGGCACGGCTGGGAAATTAGCCGGGAAGGCTTAATCGACTCGCAAGGTCTTTTTGCTCGCGCAAAAGATTTTCACGACACCGTGATGAGCGGTGATGTGGTCGTCAAGCACGAGGGCGATACGCCTTCCGCTTCTAGCGACATTCCCTTTTAAAAATATGGGGCGGCCTTCGGGTCGCCCCTTTTAGGACAGCCATGGAACACGTAAAGAAATTTGCGTCGTTCTTTCAAGGCCTCGATTCCGTATATTTGGAAATGGTGCCCAAAGCCATCAATGGTTCGGGAAAGAACGAAGCGTCATATCAAACGAAAAGGGAGCCTCTGACCGAGGAGCAATACCGAGGTCATCTGGACGGGGAAACGAGTATCGGCATCTTTCTGCTGAATGTGGAATCGACTGTGCGGTTCGGGTGCATTGATATCGACAAGTACCCTCTCGACCACAAAAAGCTGATTGATTTTTTCGAAGAGAAGAAGCTGCCGCTGATCGTAGACCGCAGTAAAAGCGGCGGAGCGCACTGCTATCTTTTTTGTAAAGAGTGGATGCCTGCATCCAAGATGCGAGAAGCGTTGCGAAAAATCGCAGCGGCGATGGGGTGGGGCGATGCGGAGATATTTCCAAAACAAGAGGTTATCAACGTGGAGCGCGGCGACGTGGGCTCCGCAATAAACCTGCCGTATTTCGGGCACGAAGATAGCCTACGCCACGCTTTCAATGTTGATGGAAGCGCGGCGACACTGGACGAGTTTCTAGCTCTCTGCGAAGACCGCGTTCAGACCCCGGAGCAGATTACCGCGCTTTCGGTGACCGAGAAGAAAGACTTTTTGGTGGATGGGCCGCCGTGCCTACAGACCCTCCTACCCCAAAAGATCTCGGAGGGTGGCCGAAACAACGGTCTGTTTAACATCGGGGTCTACTTGCAGAAGGCTTACCCGGATAGCTGGGAAACGGAGTTGATGCAGTGGAACATGTCTTATCTGAACCCGCCGCTTGGGTTGACGGAAATTGGTATAGTCGTCAATCAGTTGAAAAAGAAAGACTACGCCTACAAGTGCAATGACGCGCCGATAAACTCGTACTGCGACCGGCCCACGTGCCTGACTCGGAAGTTCGGTGTTGGCGGCGCTGCATCGGCAGCGATGGCAAACTTGCGTAAGTACGATAGCCAGCCTCCGGTCTGGTTTCTGGACGTGAACGGGGTGCCCATCGAACTGGATAGCGATGGCCTCCTATCGCAGCCCGCTTTCCAGAAAGCGTGTATGGAGCAGATAAACTTCCTGCCGCCGTCGTCCACGAAGAACACGTGGGAATCACGGATCGCGGCACTATTGGGAGAGCTTCGCGACAACAGTGCCGCAGTTATTCCGGTAGCCGAGGAGGAATCGACCCGAGGTATCTTTTACGAATATCTCCGCGATTTTTGCATCAACCATCAGACGGCACAGTCGCGGGACGAGATACATCTCGGTAAGCCGTGGACCGATGAAACCAGTTCGGTTACCTATCTTCGGCTTCGCGACCTCGAAAGTTTCTTGCAACGAAATAAGTTTTTTGAGTATAAGCGCCACAAGTTGGCGCAAAGGCTCCGCGAAATTGGCGGAGAGGCGTCTAAGCTAAAGATTAGCGGGGAGTCAGTAAACGTCTACAAAATTCCTGCGTTCTCGGTCCAACCAGCCGCGGTCGCATCACCCGTTGCCACCGGAGAGATAAATGACATCCCCTTCTAAGTTTTTACGCGTGTTCGGACCCCCCGGCACGGGCAAGACTACTCATTTGATAAACATGGTCGCTGACCTGATCGACAGTGGCGTCGCTCCCGGACGAATCGGTTACTTCGGATTTACAAAGAAGGCGGCCTATGAAGCCCGTGACCGAGCATTGGAACGGCTCAACATGGGCCCCGACGACCTGCCTTATTTTCGGACGCTTCACAGTTTTTGCTTTATGTACAGCGGGATCAAAAAAGATCAGTTGATGGATAAAGAAAACTGGCGGGACATGACCGCCCTTACGGGGTTTGAGTTCGAAGCAACTTCGACTAACCCCGACGCCGAAAACTTTGGCCTTGCGCTGCCGAATAAAGAAACGGTCATGGGCTTAATAAATATGGCGAAGGTCAAGGAGATCTCACTGCGACAGGCGTATGAAGAATGGGGGATTACCAATAACCAGCCTTGGCCGCTGGTCGATTACCTTAGTCGGGCTTACGAGGACTACAAGTCCGGAGAGCGCCGGTTTGATTTTACGGACATGTTGCTGCTGTTCCTTGAACTGGCGGACAGTACCTGCCCAACCTTTGATACGGTCTTTGTTGACGAGGCGCAGGATTTATCCAAAATTCAGTGGCACGTCGTCCATAAGCTCGCCGAGAAAACCGCTAACCGCGTGATCGTGGCAGGCGATGACGATCAGGCCATATTTCGATGGGCCGGGGCCGACGTTGAGCAGTTCTTAGGGCTTGACGGGGCGTCCGAGGTTTTGGCGACAAGCTGGCGGATTCCGCGAAAGGTCCACGCCCTTGCCGAGAATGTCGTTTCACGGGTAGAAGGGCGGCTCCCCAAAGTATACCAGCCGCAGGGAATTGAAGGCTCAGTGCAGTACATTAACGGTATTGAGTCGGTACTGACGGACATGGCCGCTGGTGACTGGCTCGTTCTCGGCCAGTGCAATTATATGTTGGAGGGCGCGGTTAATTTGCTGCGGTCCTCCGGTTACCTGTTTGACACTAAGCAGGGTAAGGGCGCTCTTAGCCAGAAGCTGATTGATGCGGTTCTTTGTTGGAAGGCCTTACAGCGAGGAGAACAGGTGGCGGGTTTGGAGGCGCGAAAGATGTACTCATTCCTTGACGTCGGCCACGGGGTTCGGAGGGGCTTTAAAGCACTACCTAATGTCGAAGACGACGACGAAATCGACTATAATGAACTGGTCGAGGCACAGGGCCTTATGGTTTCGAAAGACGAACCGTGGCCCGCGGTCCTGACAAAAGCGCCAGAGAACCAGCTTGTTTACCTTCAAGCGGCTGAGCGGCGAGGAGAAGAGTTGTCGCAAAAACCCCGCATTACCGTTTCGACAATCCACGGAGCTAAGGGCGGAGAGGCCCGAAACGTGGTCTTGTACACGGACTGTAGCTATGCCGCTCTTCGTGAGGCAGCAAGGGACGTGGCGGGCAGTAACGACCTGCATCGGACTTTTTACGTTGGGGTCACCCGTACGAAGGAAAACCTCTTTCTGGTTGCGCCGGAATCATCAAAGGAGGCCTACTCGTTTTGACATTAATAATTCCTTATGACACGAGTCCCGAAGAACCCATTCAGTTTCGGGTGATTGATAAAACCAAAGGCATCGATTTCTTGGTGCCTATTTCAACAAGCACTGCGGCGATTATCGCCGAAGATCTTTTGAAAGCCGTCCGTAGAAGAATACCCCGAGACGAGACGGTAAAGCCGAAAGTTCGCGTTCAACGAAAAAGGGTGCCGCGTCGCCCCCGGAGAGAAAAATGAGTCTACAGATGGCTATGTTCGCACCGGATAGCGAGTGGGTTCCCCCGTCCGAGTTTCCGGACCTGTCGGGCGCTAAGCAAATCGCAATCGACCTTGAAACACGTGACCCGGACCTTATGAAACGTGGCCCCGGCTGGCCTATTAACAACGGCGAAGTCGTCGGATACGCGGTCGCGGTAGATGGTTGGTGCGCTTACTACCCCATAGGTCACACTGGGGGCGGTAACCTAGATCGTCGGCTGGTTGAGAACTGGATGAAGAAGGTCTGCGCCACGGACGCGGACAAGGTTTTTCATAACGCCCAATACGACGTGGGCTGGCTCCGGGCACATGGTATTGAAGTCAACGGTCGCATCATCGACACGATGGTGGTCGCTAGCCTGCTTGACGAGAACCGTCGGTCGTTCTCGCTTAACTCTGTCGCCTATGACTATCTGGATAAGGTTAAGTCTGAAAAAGATCTCATCGCGGCGGCACGGGAATTTGGGCTAGACCCGAAGGCCGAGATGTGGAAGCTACCTGCGATGCACGTTGGGCCGTATGCCCAGACTGACGCCGAACTGACCTTGGAGCTTTGGAACTTTTTTAAGGTAAAGGTCGGGCAGGAGGGGCTTCAAGAGATTGTTGATCTGGAGCTAGCCCTCCTCCCCTGTCTAGTAGACATGACCTCGCGAGGAGTGCGGGTGGATCTAGATGCCGCGGCAAAAACGAGAGACGCCCTGATCCGTCGCGAAAAGAACGTCGTCAGTGAGATTAAAAAGCTGGTTGGGAATCACGTCGAAATCTGGGCAGCCAAAAGTCTGGCGGACGCCTTCGATAAACTTTCAGTGTCGTATCCAAGGACGACGACCGGCGCTCCCAGCTTTACGAAAGCGTTTTTAACCGCACATGAACACCCGCTGGCTAAGATGGTTGTCGATGCACGGGCCTTGAACAAGATTCAGGGTACGTTTATCAGCAGCATTATGAAGCACGTCGGAGACGACGGACGCATCCATGGTCACATAAACCAGATTCGGTCGGACGACGGGGGTACGGTCTCGGGTCGGATATCGATGAATAACCCAAACCTTCAGCAAATCCCGGCACGAGACCCCGAACTGGGGCCGATGATCCGTAGTCTGTTTTTGCCGGAAGAGGGCGAGGAGTGGGCTTCTATCGATTTCTCGCAACAGGAACCACGGATCTTGGTCCACTATGCCTCGGTGTTCGGTAAGAGCCGCAGTCTTCCCCTGCGCGGCGTCGAAGAGTTTGTGGACGGCTACCGCAACGACCCGACAATGGACTTCCATACTATGGTCGCCGACATGGCTCAGATCAGTCGTAAGCAAGCGAAAACGATCAACCTCGGCATGATGTACGGCATGGGTGCCAAGAAGATGGCAGACCAGTTAGACATCCCGATAGAGGAGTCGAAAGAACTAGTTAATCAGTACCACGAGCGCGTCCCCTTCGTAAAAATGCTGATGCGCGGCGTGACAGATCGCCTCAACGACAAGGGGAGTTTTGGGGCTATCCGCTCCTTGAAGGGCCGCAAGTGTCGCTTTGACCTGTGGGAGCCCGATTCGTTTGAGATGAACAAGGCATTGCCATACCACGAGGCGGTGCGCCAGTACGGTCAAACCACTCGGCTGAAGCGGGCCTATACCTATAAGGCGCTTAACAGGCTTATTCAGGCGTCCGCGGCGGACATGACGAAGCAGGCCATGGTGGACGTGTACCGGACCGGAAAGATTCCGCTTATCCAGATTCACGATGAGCTAGCGGTTTCTGTTACCGGAAAGGAAGAGGCACAATCTATTGCAAATATAATGACAAACGCGATAGACTTGGACGTCCCCAGTCGATGCGACATTGAGATTGGCGCTAGCTGGGGTTCGGCGGAGTGATCCCTTCTCCGCCTGTGACCTCCTCAAACTTACCCCGCCGGTTATTGACCTCTCCGGCGGGGTTTTTTGTTGCATAGCCGCAGTAACTCTTATATGTTCCCGTACAGTTTAAAAGGAGACTAGCTATGGACACGACTAAGTGGAAAAGCATTCTTGTGCCGATCCAAACTTACCAAGATGTAAAGCAGCGATCCCAGAAGGAAGGCCGCAGTATCAGCGGTCAGCTTCAGATACACATCGCCGAATCGGAAGCTTTTCGGAAAAGCTACCCGATGGAAGCGTCGAAGGTGATTTTGGATGGCTAAGGTCGTAGCCAATTTTCGCGATAAGCCGATTAAGAAACGGACGGCCATAGGCGCTAGCCATCTTTCGCGGCCTAAGAACAAGCACAAGAAGCGGAGCTTTAAGAAGTATCGCGGACAGGGCCGGTAATGCTTTCCGCAGCCTTGCTATGCCTTGCTACTGCCGTTTACTTTGAAGCAAGGGGAGAGCCCACAGTCGGTCAAGTGGCCGTGGCATCTGTCGTAATGAACCGTGTCGAGGACCGAAGGTTTCCGAACGACGTGTGCAGCGTCGTGAAGCAGGGACCGCTCTACCGGTCAGGTGCGCCCGTTCGCCACAAATGCCAGTTCTCGTTCTATTGCGACGGCAAGAGCGACAGGATGCGCGACAGGGCGGCCAAGCTCCGCGCAACACGGATCTCGGAACTTGTACTGTCCCGGACGATTATGGACCCGACGGAGGGTTCAACTTTCTATCACGCTGACTATGTGCTACCAAGCTGGGCAGCAACGAAGCGCCGCGTCGTCCAGATAAACAAGCATGTGTTTTACAAATGGTCTCAGCCGAAAAACAGAAAAACCTTAAAGATCGCCAGATAGAGCGTGGGACGCACGAACGAAAAAGATGCCTAACTTGCCTAGAGATAAAGGTTGTTGAAAAAGGCATGTTCATATGCCCGGAGTGTAAAGACTCCGGACTTTTTCGGGGCCTTGGCGGTTGACCTAAACGAGGATGTCGCATACAGTTTGGCCGGGTCATTGTCTGACCTATCTCTCCGTGGTTGAAGCGCCCCTGCACCGTCCCATCTGTGCGGGGGCTCTTTTTTTGTTGACCGTCCCTGTATGGGAGTTTATAAGGGGTAATCTTTAACCGAGGAGATTGATATGAGCGACTACTTAAACGCAACGGAAGAGGTTCAAGACTGGTCTACTGCCTTGCAGTGGGTCGATAAGGCGGTACGCATGGAGGCCGAGCGCCTACAGGATCACGGTGGACTGAAAGACCCTGAAAGCTTTTTAAAGGCCGAGGCTCTTCGGGCTGCTTGGAAGAGGATTCAAAGAGGATGAAGCTCTACACAAGTGAAGACGAATACCACGAGCTTGCTGCTATCTCGCAAAAAGGTCGTTCAAAAAACGTCGGTCTACCGCGCAAGACGGTCCGCAAGATGATCTTGGATCACGGGCGCATGGCGGCAAAGCTGGCCGTACTTAACGTCAGCATCGAACCCGGAAAGCCGGACGAGTGACTGCGCCCCTTATGCTTGAAATGAGCGATTTTATTTCCAGCGACGAGCGGGGGAAAATCATTAAGGCTCTTTTTGCCGTGGGGGCTGGCGGCGCTATTGAGTTGATGCCAGAGGTGGAGGAACCGCCCATGCTGCAAGCCTACGCGGAGCAGGCTGCAAAAAAGCTGGGAGACTCCATCGGAAAAAGCCTCGTCGTTAAATCGCAAGAATGCGTTTTGATAGAAGCTCCAGATTCTGGAAGTGTTCGTGAAAAAGCACCCAAGGCTGTTTCCCGCAGGTACTGGCTAAATCTCTGCCTGTCTTCGCATTGCGAGGGCGTATGGAAGGACTGGGGCCTTACGACTGCGGCAGGCAAAGAGATAAACATGCGGCCCGGCGTCGCCGTGTTTTATGACGAGGACGTTGTTTTCGAAAGACCGCCTTTCGAGCAAGAATGGCACGTCGAGTGGAGAGTATATTTTGAAGAGGGCGAACCCGTAGAGGCCGCATTGCCTGTCGAAAAGACCCACACGTTTCAGTGGGGCCTGTATCAAATCCCCAACTTTCAAACCTTTCATAAGCGAGGCGTGTTCAGCGTCGGTCAGTGCGCCGAGATAGTGTCGGCTTGCCGAGAACAGAAAGGCCGCGCTTCTGAACAGAAACCAGCGGAGGTTGGCTCCGGAGTTGTTAATGACGAGGTACGCGTGACCGACGTTCAGTTTCTTTACTCCGATGTGCCTGAGAACCGCTGGATATTTGAAGCGCTTTGCGGAGAGGTAGTGGCTGCCAACGAAAGCGGGTTCCAGTTCGACCTTAGAAGCATCCAGAACCTTCAGTTCGGAACATATAAGAATGGCGACAAAGGCTTCTACGGGCGGCACGTTGATGCGGGCGTACCTGATAACGAGACGCTGGACCACCGCAAGCTAAGTTTTAGCGTTCAGTTATCTCCGCCGGACTCGTACGAGGGCGGCGACTTGATCGTTCACTTCGACAACGCTTCAAAGCCCACGGACCGCGACCAAGGCGCGATTACTTTTTTTCCAAGCTACGCGCTGCACGAAGTAACCCCCGTAACCAAAGGAACCAGACACTCGCTCGTGGGGTGGGTGACCGGGCCCGCATTTAAATAGGAGGAAGACATGGAACAGCTTATCACTATTTTTCTTCAAAACTTTATCCGCGTCGTTTTCGGATAATGCCCGTGTTTGAGGTAACGATCATCTGCCGAGAGTGTGAAGGCTTTGGACGGTTAGTTCACATGGCTAGCGAAACGCTCGAAATATCTCGCGAGTGCCCAGTCTGCTACGGCGAAGGGCAGGAAATGTTTTTCGAGACAATGTACGAAACTGTCGAGGATGTTCGTCTGGATTATCCCGACGCTGAATTAATAAAGGAGATTAAAAATGAGCGTAAGGATGAGGCTGCCAATAACGGTCATTGGCAAAGACGGCTCTACTGAAAAGGTAATGGCCGTGATCTACGCAGACCGCCCCGCGGACCACGAGCCTATTCAAGAGGAGGCGGTGTGGGCCAGCGACACTGTTGATATGGAGTGATTGTGATGGGGAAAACGGAAAAAAAACTGTTTGGTTTTTTAGACGAGTTGGGGTGTAAGGAGCATTCTCACGGCGAACAGTCCCTGTATGACCACCTCGTGGGAACGTACAACATTCTGCTTAGGGACGACCACCCTTTCGACACTGCGCTTGCCGGTCTCTTTCATGCCGTTTACGGCACAACGAGCTACCCTTTTGAACTTATAAAAGAAGAGGACCGCTTCCGCGTTCAGGATTTGATAGGGAAAAAAGCGGAAGAGCTAGCGTTTAGGTTTGGGACGTTGCCGCTTCCGCGTGAAGAAAACATTTTGAAGATAACAGACCTTAGACTCCAAAGAGCCTTGATGGCAATTCATGTCGCCAACCAAGAAG
>Ga0208666_1000061_pt1 | contig 46300 bp, 50 predicted proteins | sample 5B_taG_FD_184078 | JGI IMG/M metagenome (GOLD analysis project Ga0208666, IMG submission 184078) | Marine viral communities from the Subarctic Pacific Ocean - 5B_ETSP_OMZ_AT15132_CsCl metaG (SPAdes) (version 2) | ecosystem: Environmental > Aquatic > Marine > Oceanic | place: Pacific Ocean...
GTATATATACTAAGAGATACTAAGGGTTCATCGAGTTGTCGGCCTCATGGGGTCGCCCATGGTGCCTCTGTGTGAGGCGCGGATGGCCTGTTTCAGAGCGCGGCGGGCGGCGTATTCAGCTTCTTTCAGGGCGCGGGCTAGGTTCGCCTGTTGTTCGAGTGTGAGGTCTTTCATCGGTCGCGGGTGTCGTGGTCGTGGGTGTCGCAGTCAGGGCAGGTGACCTCGTGGGAGTTGGGGTCGGCGTAGTGACCGTCAAGGTAGGAGCCGTTGCCATCGCAGGTTTCGCAGACCTTGTTCTCGTCATCGTACTCTTCCCACCACGTCTCCGCTTCCGCGATCATGTCCTCGCGAAGAACGAACAGCCATGGGAAAGCATCGAGAAGCTTGATTCGGTTGTTGCCGTCAGCGTGCCAGAACGCATTGATGATTGCGGATGCGAAGGAACCTGCCCTCTTTTGGTAGTCCCACAGGGCATCGTAGTTGGCTTGAGACATCGGACCCAAGTACAGGTTCACGGGCATGTCATCGTGTGGGATGTATCCGAGTTGCATTTCAGTCATGGTTTCAGGGGTTTTGGTATGCATCGCACGTCCCGTGGTTGTGGTGGCGATAGGTGCTTGAAGTGTACTCGGTGGTGGCGCACGAGGACACCAGGCAGGCGAGCAGGATGATGCCCAACATAGTCAGGAGGGCGAAGTTTGAACGTGTCATTGTTCGGGGTTTAAGGGTTAGAGACACAAGAGGAATCGAACCTCCACCGTTGCTCTTTTCGGAGCGTTGGTCACCAGTGTGTGCCTAAACAGGTTCTGCCTGTTTCGCAGTTAGGAGCGTCCTCCCTCTGCTACGGATACAGCCTCCGTGGGACTTATCGGTTATCAGTTGGCAGACGGCCAATCGACGTCAAACCACCACTCATTCGGTGCGAGGTCGAACCCCACGCTTGAGGGCATGGCCCCCACGCAGAAGTCCGATTCGAGGGACTGCATGGCCTGCTCGAGCTTGGCGAGCTTGCTCAGGTGGAAGGCACGGGACTCAGGGCAGGTAAGGTGACGGAGACGGCGAAAGTGTTCCATCGCATCAGCGGTGATGTAGCGCATATTGGCGAGGGTGACGGCAGGGGTAGTAGAGGCGAAAAATTCCATAGGGTTGGGGTTGGGGTTTCTGTTGGGTAACTCTCTCTATGTATATACTCTTCACTCTGTTCAGAGTATATACTTAGAGTGAGTAAGGGATTCAGTCGATGTGGCCTTCGAAAGGGTCAACGGCCAGCAGGTAGGTGACCACGCAGACACCTGCGGCGATGCCGACCTTCCACGCAGACAGATCCGCGAGCGAGATGTAGGCGAGGGAGAGCGCGAAGAGCGCGGGGTAGACGTATTTCATGTGTGTGGGGGGTTGAGGGTATTTAAGAGAACAGGTCCATCAGGGCCTCAACGATAGTGTCTTGGACCTCAAATTCTGCGGGGTTGTCCGTGTCCGTGCAATTGGGCACGTGGCCCTTAAGTACGAGCAGGTCTACGACTTTGATGGCAATGTCCCGAATGTCATCTTCCGTCAACGGGGTTGCGGGGGTGTGGGTCTGGGTGTTCATAGGTGTGTGGGTTTGACACAGACGCCTCACGGCGTTTCGACCAATCAGGTCTCGTCAGTGTGTCTGAGGGTGTGGCGCTCAGAAGGCGGCGAGTTGGCCGCCCTTGTACTGAGCCTGAACCTCAAGCTTGTTGTTGCGCTTGGACATCCCGCTGTCCGAGCGGCCCTTGCGGTCGAGGGCCTTGGCAGTCTTTGTCTTTGACTGCGGCGACCAATCGGCAAGGTCAAGAGGGGTCACCGTCTTGCGGTCGGGGTGAGCGGCAGACCACTCTTTGATGGCATCGACCTTGAGCCGAGCCGTCTTGGGCTTGGTCTTTGTCTTTGACTTTGACTTTGACTTGGCGGCTTGCTCGGCGGCCCATTTGGCTTTGTTGATGGCAGACCGTTCAGCCTTGGTCGGCTTCTTCTTTGTCTTTGACTTTGAAGCCTTGCGCTTCGCGGCTTGCTCGGCGGCAAACTTTGCTTTGTTAGCGGCTCGACGTTCAGCCTTGGACAACGGAGTGCCATCAGACTTGAAGAACGGAGTGTAGCCTGACTTGGCTTCGGAGGAGGAGGAGGAAGTACTCATTTTGGATTGGGGTTTAGGGTTTAAGAGTCTCTATGTTTATATACTCTCTTCACTAAAGTGAATAGAGAGAGTATATAAACTTAGAGTCTCTAAGGGTTCGGAAAGTTGGGGGTCGCTCTTACTCTCTGACTTTGTTGATATAGACTCTAAGTCATTGACACACACACGGTTAAATACCGTGGCCGAAAAGCTGTTGACATCGACCGAAAGAGACCACGGCAATCTACCGCACGCACCCCACGGTAGTCAAGGACTGAGACCAACAAGTTATCAACACTCAAATGGCGGGAAATGGGGTACGGTAAGCTACCGCAAGGCGCAACGCACAGGCGATTGATGAGTCTTTATTAGCGCGTGCGAGGCCACCCTGAGTGGGATGGGCTTGGGAATCAGCAACTTAGGGGGGTGGGAGTTGACCACCATTGGCGAGGAAGGGCTACGGTAGTCTACCGCGTGTATACGTGGTAAAAAAGGCAGAAATTCCTGAGAATCAGCGAGTTAGAGCAAGGGAGGGGGTCGCGTGGGAAGAGTTCGGTTGCAAGGCGCGATCGTTTATATATATATATAATCCCCTTTCTACGGGTTTCTCGCCTCTTTGTTCAAAACTGGTTCGATCTTCCAAGCCACAACTGCTTGAGCTGGGTTAATTACGTATTAGCGTCCTGAGAGGCGGGCCCGAAAGGCCCCCGCCGAACATCCAAGGACGCCTGATACCCCTTTTTCAACAAGACTTGACATTGTCAACTTTTGTTTGTACCTTCGTAGTAACGCATTAGAAATCCAGCTCGAGTTTTGGTGGGGGTTTTCGAACCACCAATTCGCCATCAGTTAAGATGGTTTGTAATAAGGGCTACTGTATCCCAAATCGTGTTTTAGTTAAAGTGATACTTTAAGTACGGGAGGATCAACAGATTAAAAACCTGTACATTTGAGGTATGCATGTACGTAGATCAGGAGATCCCGTCAGGAGTTTGCGTCAAACCGTAGACAACAGCCTTCTAGGTAGGCTATTGGGGCTGGGTGACCGTGGCCCAGTGTCTGTAGAGGACCAAATCCCCGCATATGACCCGAACAGGAGTGTTTATAATGTGGATCCAGCGGGATTGCCTAGTACAAGTGACCAATTCTTAGAGAATTTTACTCCATTAGGGGATATCGGGGCGCTCATCGCCTCTGCAGAGGCAGCAAAAGACGGTAGATACGTCGAAGCCGCGCTGGCACCGCTGTTTATGATTCTCCCTAGTGCGATGAGCAAGAGGTTGCGCAAGAGTGTTGACGAGTTACGCAAGGTCAACATGTCTAAGTTGGGCATGATAGAGAAGAACGAGCAGCGTAGAAAAATTATGGGGGACCTGGACAGGTTGAACCAAGACGCGCTGCAATTCAGGAACACAAACCCACAGGCTTACGACCAAGCCATCATGGAGGTCGCGAGAGAAGCAAACCCTCAAGAGGCTTTTGCAAGGAATATGGCGTCAGATGATGCCGCTGCCGACGTATTTGTGTCGGGTAGGGCAAGAGACCTTGGATATACTGGATATGTCCCAGATCCTCGTCGGGCTGGCCTTGAGTACAGGAGCGGGAACCCTCTAGGAGGACCCCCTATCAGCATAGCTGACAAGAGGGGGATGGAGCTCGTAGAGGGTACGCCATCGGAGCGGGCAGTTATGTCAGCGCTTTTGCACCAAGGTCACGGGAGTGCAGGTAAAACTGGTTTGGTTCCCTCTGACCAGATGCAACGGATGGCGAAAGACGTACCCCTCGTGCGAACCCCCGTGCATACTCAACAGTACAGAGTGATTAGAGATGGGGATGAAATCATGGTGAAGTCTGGAGATATTGAAGAGGGTGATATTATCCGTAGTCTCTCTCAGGAATCCTCAGGTACATATGAGGGTAAAGATCGAATTGTGAGTTTCTCTGGAACAGACGTTGAAGCAAACCGAAAAGGGTTCGGGATAGACATTAATGAGAAGAAAGGGACGGACGACTTGAATCAGATGATGGCGGCTGAAGAGGCGGGAGATATTGGCTATGATGATTTCGATTTTGGTGACGAACCTTATCTAAAAATGTCTGATACAGACGTGTCGCTAATGGATGACCTGTATGATCCGCGAAGACCCAGCTTCAAGATCATAAACACCAAGGGGATGCCTATAACTAGGGCAGACATGCTGAAGCCATCTTCTGGTACGGGGGCTGGTGCGTTTCAAGGGGAAGATGAGTTTGGGGTTTCTGCACGGCAAGCGTTTAATGTGTTGAAGACGGGGTTGATGGAGAACGATGTTCCTTTTATGCTGCTGTCCCCAAACCGTAAGATTAGATACGATAGGGGTGGGAAGTTTAAGATCCTGAAGAAATGAGAATACTAAAGTCACCCACTGGACCTAGCATTACTCCGCAAGAAGCTTTGTCTAAAATTCCTGCAATAAGTCAGGGAGGGTTTAGTCAAGCGCCAGAAAGATCCTACGCGGACGTGATCGGAGATATTATGTATGCAGCCAGTACTCCACTTGCTGGATTGAGAGCAGCTGGTTTTGGATCGGACTACCCGATGCGCATCCCAACACGAGCGGAAGTCGATAGAAACAGAACGGCTATGGATTTACCCCTGGCACTTACCGCACCAGCAGGCGCAGCTTACCTTGCTAGTGCAGCCGCAGAGGGGCAAAACGCAGCCTCTCTGGCTGCCGCAGCAGTCCCAGCGGGACGTAAGATTGCCCCATTGACTCGCATTGTAGATGAACCCATCTGGCAAAAGATCACAAAGCGGGCCAATGAACTGTTGGCAGATTATCAAGCCAACCCGAAATCCGCCCCTATGCAGCTCAAGAAAGACATTGGAGGAACCATGGAGTTGAAGGGGGGACCGCTCAGGGAATTTACCGATGCAGCTGGTGATGTGAAAACATCAAGTGGCGGGGTAGACGTAAACCTTAGATTGGCTGACGGTACCGTGATCCCAACAGGATCAATGGGATTTCATAGTAGAGGTAAGGCTGGCGCCCTGATGGATGAAGGCAATATGGTGACAGTCATGACTCGAGTGGGTGATTTCCCGTTCGAGAAGAGTACGGCCACACCCTTGAGAGATCAGCTCGTCGGTAGCGGGGCTTCGAGTTTGATGACCTCTGCCCTGAACCAAGCTATGAAAGAGCAGGGACTAAGACTTTCTAGTTCTGGTGATCACAGTGCAAAAGGTCTAAGTAGATACTTGAAGCTAAAAGATCGTGGAGTTGTTAAACAAATAGGCGGGAAGGAAGATATTCCAGGTGGTTTATCAGGGGACATCGAAGAGGCAGCGTATCACTTAGGTATACGCGCCCCACAATTAGACGATCTACAATTTGCTTTTCCTGATGTCAATTTGAGAGAAGCTGACGGCCTAATGATATCCGATCTTACGGATGCTTGGTATGAAGATAAAGTGGAGGTTGCTCTTATGAACATGGATGATCCTAGATTCCTTTTCTACAAAAGGGGTGGGAAGTTTAAGATCCTGAAGAAATGAGGAGTAAGAAGAAACGGAAGCCAGGGGTATACGTAAATAAATACTTCCACGGTGGTGTTCATGGGGACCCCCCGTATACCGCCCCCTCAGACGCTACGTCTGTCTTTATGCCAGAGCTGCAGTTTCAGCCAGTGCTACAGCCCCTGCCAGACACAAGGCCCATAGGCCCAACTATCGGTCCCGCGACCCCGATAGACGAAGAGCGGTATAATAGAGAGATGCGCAGAAGGGACGCCATTGCCCGAGGCATCAACCCTAACCTCGCGTTTACGATGCCGCCTGGATTGCAGGGCGACCCGCAGGCAGCGGCTGAGTACCAACAGGACAATATGTTGACCTCCCCCATCGGACAGATAGCATCTGCCATGGCGTTCACCCCAATAGATATGGGTATTGAGGCTGCCCTCCCGTTCATCCCTAGCACCTATGCAGGCAGACAGCTCAATAGGTTAGGACAGCGCGTAGGAGATCGGGTGGCACAGAAGGGGGAGGATGTTTTGAGCTACGTAAACCGAACGGAGCCCGAGGTACTAGCTGGAACTATTAACCTCCAGACCTTGAATCAGACTGGTCGTGAGATGGTGGACCAGCACATCGCTAGGCAACAGGAGTTTTTGACTGACCCTGTTTTGCAGCAGCGTCAAAGAGGGCGAATTGCAGAACAGACGCAGGCCTTCTACGACGACTTCATTGCCGACATGCAAAAGAGAACTGGCAGCGCCTTGAGTTTCCAAGAGATACAGGCCGCGTTGAGGGCTATAGGTCCTGATGCGTCAGGCTTAAATCAGGGCGCTATGGTTGCCGACGACCTCTTGAAAATTCAGGGTGCCATGGTAAATGGCAAGGTGGACCCGAACTCACTGTTGGTTACCGAGGGGCTGACAAAAACCAATCAGCGCATTCAACAGACCGCACTTAATTACGAAAACCTAGGTGGTCGTCATCAGTTCCTTGATGCCGATCAAATTGCTGCACGTAAGACTATGATTGCGGACAAGCAGAGAGAGATGAAGCGCCTAGAGCGGCAGTACAGACGAGAGACATCAGAAAAATTCGGGGATCCAGATCAGACTCGAATGGAAAGAGATGCTCTGGAGCGGGAGGTGCAAAGCATGCAGAATGAGGTTGAAATCAGCACGACAGGATTTTTAGATCCTAATGCTTATTATAGTTATGGCAACAGGGAAATTTACCTCGGAGGTCAAAGACTTGTGAATCCGCAAGCTGCTCGCATCATAAGGGAGCATGAGTTTGAGCACGCACTGCAAAGATTCCCAGAAATACTGAAGAGTCACATGACGACCGCTGACGAGATGGAGAATTTGGAACAGGTTGCTGTAGCACTGGGTGAAATGGTTCCAAGGAAAGTCAGTGGCAGGACGAGTGGTGTAACGGAAATTGAAGACTATGAAGACGCCCTGAAGTACTTTGAGAGAGCTAGAGGCGGGTCTCCAACTGGTGGTCTTGGTGGTTTTTCAGGTCGTAGTGTATTCCCTGACAGGATAGTTGAAAGAACCCCTATGTTGGCTGAGCTGAAGCAGGACATGATTGACAAGGGGGTGATCGCTGCTCGGTCTACCGATGTCACTGAGTCAGACATCCTTAGGTTCTTTGACGAATACTACACCCCTGAGAAGAAGCGCAGGTTTGCGGACCAGGCTATTATGCGTGATCCTGGTTCTTTGAGAATCCTTGAGCTCTTCGACCCTACTAGAACAAATGCAAGTGGGGTTAACAACGCCAAGATTATGGCGGATCAAATGAACAAGCTCAGCGCAGTTCTACTCGGGACTGGATCAGCAGCTGCCACTCAAGACTTTAAGTACGGGGGCAAGATCAAGGTCAAAAAGAAAAAGAAACCAGGATACAGAACGGTATGAAAGAAGAAGAATGGGATACCCCGACATTCCTTGACAAGAAGAAGTTGGAAGAAACAGCGGAGAAGCTAAAGAGCGGGGAGATATCTTGTAACATAGACTCCCCAGAGGACTGCGAATCCTGCAGCGGATAATCATATTATATTTGTAGTATGTCAACACTATCAGTTTCTATATCTGAGAAGCTTAACCTGAACGGTAAAGACCGTGGCAGTGTTATATCTAAAGACATCTCCAGTATTACTGAGACCTTTCACCGCATTATGGATGTGAAGACCTCGGGGACACAGACGATCTTAGAGATGGATGCCACAGAGGGGAACTCAGCTGGTGGTAAACTCTTCAGCGACAACGTTAAGTACTTGCGTATCACCAATCTGGACGGATCTAACTTCGTGGCCATTACAGTGCAGAACGACAGCACTGAAGAATATATGGTGAAGCTAGAGGCTGGGCAGAGCTACGTGTTGTTCAACAGCAGTCTCGATGCTAATGCAGCAGGGGACAATAGCGCCGCTGCAGGCAACCTGACCGCAATCGATAACGTATTGGCTAAAGCGGATACTGCTTCTTGTCAAGTAGAAGTCTTCGCTGCCCTAACATGAAGATGATTCACGGGCCAGGTGGCGGTGACGTAAAGCTATTTGACGATCTATTTGCGCGTCCAGAACCCGTTGACCCCACGGACCCCAACTCTAAAATGAACGTTGGTTTTTACATCAAGGGGAGTAAAGTTCCCATCTCGGACTTTATGAAAGCTTTAGAAGACAGGAATGCTGGCAGCATGTTGAATAAATACGTAATTGACGGGGCCAAGTACGCGCCACAGTTTGATAGGCAGAGCGGCCAGTTCAAGTATTTGGCTGGGGGTAATCCTAGGGTTAGGAAGTTCTACGCGATGCAGAGTCAATCTCAACCATGATGGCTTGCTGATATGGGGAGTAAAGGATACTTTAACCCCAGACTAAAGAGATACGATAAATTAAAAGCAACCAAACGTGAAGCTAGAGGTAGTACGGTTCAGCTCCGAGATGGACTCAACGAGCGGGGCACTATTCGACATTACAGACGGCAATCGCCGATTCCTTTGTTATACATTAGAAGACGAGCATAGAGATGAAAAAGTGGCTGGGGAAACCCGAATACCTGCTGGAGAGTATAACATTACTCTTCGGAGGATTGGTGGCTTTCATGAAAAATATGCCTCTCGATTTCGCACGATTCATCGCGGAATGCTGTGGGTTCGTGATGTCCCTGATTTCGAGTACATACTCATCCATTGTGGCAACACTGACGAGCATTCGTCAGGCTGTCTCCTCTTGGGTGACACGCAAGAAAACAACCAAGTAAAAAAGGATGGTTTCGTAGGTCACAGCACGCGGGCGTACTTCCGAGTATACCCATACATCGCTGCTGCTTTAGAACGCAAGGAAGAGGTCACCATCCTGTACACTGACTTCGACACACCCAGATAGTCATGGCTCTAGCGCTCTATAAAAGCGCTGCACCATCAGTCTAGCTTTCTGCGTTAGTGCGTACCTCACCCTGTAGTTGAACTTGGTTTCTTCACGGAAGAGGTGATCCTCCCTCTCGTTGCTGGGGGTCATCTTATCGAAGTGCTTGTACAACCACCCCTCGTTTACCAATGGGTATACTATCCTATCTCCAAGGTGATTCTTGCGCATACCGTAATCTTTGGATGCATAGTCAAGGGTAAAGAACTCTAGGTCATACCCCCACAGCAAAAACAAAAGCTCTTTCCTGTAGATCTCGTTGGCCTCCTCAACCTCTATCATCCTCAGCTTTAAATACTTGAGGTGATTGCTGTTTACGTACTTTTGTGGGAGAGGTGAGAACTCCCTAAACATCTTCTTTTTACTTACCTTACTCTTAGGCATGGATAGCGAACATACAGACAAGTTCTTGCACGCAATACAAATCCTGCACATCGAGTTAGATGCGTTAACACATGCGTTTGGTATGAAGGGGGACGCTGTAAACATCATGCTTACTGGCGTAATAGATTACGATTCGTTTGGGGAGCCGATACTAAAGGCGGTGTTCTCTGTTGACGTTGAAAACGAAGACATTCTTTCTGAAGCTTTGGACTTCTTGAGGTTCTCTTACGAGGGTCCTTTTGAAGAAAACCAGTACCCTGACGAGGACGAAGAATACGAAAGCGAAAATTGGTGGAGGGATTTGTTTGACGACTTGGACTCCCCCGAAAAATTAAATTGATGAACGGATTAATCCGAAAAATTGTGATCGGGAGAGACCCGAAGGACGCCATGGCTTATTACCTCGGCATGAGGGCTGGGAACGATGGGCGGGTAGCGGCTATAGTTTTAGACGAAGGGCACCTGCATAGATTTTCTAAAACCAGGTACCTGGTATTCCTAGAGGTAGACAACAGTCAGGTTTTGTGGAAGGCCATAGACGACATGCCCTGTATAGTAGAGTTCGATTGCAACTTCTGACATGAAACTACTTTACTACTTTGTCGTAAAGCTCCCGAAGCTTTTTCACGACGAGGTCGCGTTGGGCGATCAGAAAATATATATGGAGACTAAGTTCGACGAGTTTAAACACAGGGTGAACGAAGGTGAGGTGGTGCATACCCCCCTCAAGTTCGACACCCCTGTAAAGCCTGGCGACACACTCTACTTCCATCACAACGTAGTAATCAACGGGGGCATGCCGTTTGCTGACTACAAAGATCACTACGTGGTCAGCTTTGACCCGAAGGTGGCGGTCAACAGTCATGCCTATGCTTACAAACCCAAAGGCAAGGATGACCTCATGCCGCTTGACGGATGGAGTATTCTAGAGCCCGCCTTTGAAGAAGAAGTGGAAAGCGCCATGTTCGATGTGGTTAGCTTCAAAGACAAGGTTAGGACGACTGGTGTTGTAGCGTCCCCGAGTAAAGACTTAGAGGATCTAGGACTGAAAGTAGGGGACACTGTCGGTTTCAGAAAGAACATGGACTACACCTTCAAGGCCAACGACAAAGAGTACTTCAGAACCCGCACTCAAGACTTGCTCTATGCCGTCTAAAAAGTTTACTACGCTGGATGCAGCGAAGCGATTGATGGGGAGCATGGAGATCGCCATAGACAATATGATCGAAGAGATCAAAAGACCTGTAGACTCCGAAGTGAACGGGAGCGCAAGGAAGGCGGAGTTGCAGTCCATCAAGCAGACAGCCGTGGACTGTAAAGAACTTTTGTTAGAGAGGCAGAGACTAGAGCAGATGATGAAGGACCTTACAATGGGAAACGGAGTGTCCGATGACAAAGACTACACTGGGGGCTTCGCAGAAAAATTTAGTAAAAAATGAAAGTAGACGACACACTTCAATACGACAGGCTCATGGAGTTGCTAGAGGAAAACGAGTGCCTCTTGGCTGATGGGTTTGACTCGGCTTTAATAGGTATTACTGAAGGGCCAAACCCTGTTGCAGTTTACGACATCAATAGAATGATTGAGCATCTCTTCAAAAAAGAGGATATGACTCCAGAAGACGCTCGAGAATATTTAGAGTTCAATGTTATCGATGCCTATGTGGGCGAAAAGACACCACTGTACATCGATCTAGATTTTGGCAGGGCATGCGACATAGGTCACCCAGACGAGTTTTAAACCCGTTACTACTACTTCTTTATTTCCCCTTTGTGTCACACGCACAGTGTGACTTAGAGATACTTGACGTAGACCTCATTGGGGGATACATCACCATCGCGTTTAACAACACCGAGAACTGCGGGGGGACAGCAGGTCCAGACGGCGTGGCCGAAATTCAGTTTGGGTTTCAAGCTTTAGACAGCGATTGTAACGCAATGAATCAAGGGTGGGACTTCCCCTCTGGGTTCTCTATATCTGACGAATCCAACCACCCTGGCTGGCTGTACTCTGCCACTAGTATGGAGAGTGCAACGAACTGGACCAACCTATACGACGAGTCTATAGATCCACCATACTACACGGGGGACACCATAACATTCCCTATATACAATCAGTATCAAAGCGATTGCGTAGACGGCCCTTTCGCCGCTCAACTGTACTGCAACCTTCAAGGGGGTGTAGAGTATTGGTTGAGTTTAGACCTGAGCGTACAGGTCGTAATCTGGCAGATCAGCTTCGGCCCGACAGTGTATGCTGAGGACGGGGGTTGGGCGGAGGTAGGTATCAATGGGGATGGGACTACAACAGGGAATGGTGTATACGACGACGATAACTGGATGGACAACTGGGTGGTGGTAGGCCCTTGCGGGTGCCCGATACCCGAGGTTGTTGTAGACACCGTATACGTAGAGCTACCCCCAGACACTGTTATTCTATTTGAATACGACACAATTCCAGTTGCGATCAATTGGTACTTCTACGACACCACCTATATATATTCTACTGACACGCTCTATCTAACTGAGTATCTTACAGATACAATCTATGAGACTGAGTATGTATATGATACAACCTGGGTGGATAGTTATATATACGACACAACCTATATATACGTTCTGGACACCTTGCTGTCAACAGAGTACGTATATGACACCTTATATTCTTATGAATACGACCTGATAAGTGTAGAGTGCGACACTGGTCTCCCTTGCGCAGACCCCATCCCTGACTGCCCGATATACTTCCCCAACTCGTTTACCCCAGACAACGACGGGTTAAACGATGTTTGGGGCGCGACCACCAACGCCTCTTGCTGGATAAGTTGGTTGCTAAAGGTCTACTCTAGGTTTGGTGAGGTTGTATGGGAGAGTCAGGACCCCTCTGCCGTTTGGTTGGGTGGCGATGAATACTACGTTCCTAACGACGTATACCCGTATCAGCTGCAGTGCTCTATGGCTGGTGCCTCGTATGTTATAAACGGCCACGTCACAGTGGTCAGGTAAGTTGAATTTATGTTAGTTGAAATAGAAGGACATGATGAAAAAGCTGTGGGGATATGTCCCAACGGGACGCGTGGTGACCACATCGAAATCGGTGGCATTCTCATTGTCCTTCCGAAGCCCCCTAAAGTCAAAGACATCCTCTACCAGAATCTACCCATCAAGGATCAGTACTGGCGGAGAGCTGATCTACCCAAAGAGATATCGCGTATTCGTTCTATGGATGAGTGGGCGGAGATGCCTCGGGAGTTTCGAGAAAAGTTTCGTCCATATATCGAAGAAGAATTTCGCCGTCGGCGTGAGGGCGTTTGGTTTTATAACCGAGGCGACGCTACATACATCACGGGGCGTCACTACATGATGCTGCAGTGGTCGGTGCTAGATATCGGCCACCCCTACTACCTTGAGTTCCAAAGAGATATCTTCTTACATTTGGCTGCGTGTGAGGCCGACCCTCGTTGTATTGGACAGCTATATACCAAGTGCCGTAGATCAGGATACACCAACATATGCTCCTCCGTCATAGTTGACGAAGCCACCCAGGTCAAGGACAAGCTGGTGGGGATACAGAGCAAGACGGGTAAAGACGCACAGGAGAACATCTTCATGAAGAAGGTGGTCAACATGTTCCGCAAGTACCCTTTCTTCTTCAAGCCCATACAGGATGGTACTACCAACCCTCGCATGGAGCTGGCTTTCCGTGAACCCTCTAAGAAGATCACGAAGAACAACAAGACAGCCATAGTGGGGGATGCCTTGAATACGGTAATCAACTGGAAGAACACCACGAACAACGCCTACGACGGAGAGAAACTACACTTACTGTATTTAGACGAGGCAGGGAAATGGGAAAAACCCACCGACATAAGAGAGGCTTGGAGGATTCAGAGGACGTGTTTGATCGTAGGAAGAAAAATCGTGGGGAAGGCTATGGTCGGGAGCACCGTAAATCCCATGTCAAAAGGCGGAAACGAGTACAAGGACCTTTGGGAGGACTCGGATCCACTGGAGAGGAACAAGAATGGTAGAACCCGTTCGGGGCTGTACAGGCTTTTCATCCCGTCTTACGATTCTCTAGAGGGGTTTTTTGATCGGTACGGGAGGGCTATAGTAGAAGACCCCAAGGAACACATAGAGGGGATTGACGGAGAGTACGTCCATATGGGGGCAAAGACGTTCTTGAAAAACGAAAGGGAGAGTCTGAAGCACGACGCGTCAGAACTTAACGAAGTCATACGTCAGTTTCCTTTTACCACTGACGAAGCCTTTCGAGACAGTATCGAAGGGAGCTTGTTTAACATCGGTCAGATATACGAGCAGGTAGAGCACAACGACGCGCTGTTCCCCAACCCTGTTGTATCTGGGCAGTTTTCTTGGAAGGGCGGGGTTCAAGACAGCGAGGTGGTCTTTACCCCAGACCCAAAGGGTAGATTTAAAGTAGCTTGGATGCCACCCCCAGAGCTCAGAAACAAGAAGGCTTTCGACCGTACAAAAAGAATACCCCCTCACACCCACCTTGGTTGCGGGGGTGTTGACAGCTACGACCTCGATGCCACCGTAGATGGAAGGGGATCCAAGGGTGCGCTACATCTGTACAATAAGTTTAACATGGAGGTGCCCGCCAATATGTTTGTGCTCGAGTATGCTTCGCGTCCTCCTTTGGCCTCTATCTTTTACGAAGATGTATTGATGGCGGCGGTGTTCTATGGGTATCCAATCTTGATTGAGAACAACAAGTATGGTATAGCCAGATACTTTGAGCAGCGTGGATACGACGGCTATTTGATGGATAGGCCACAACACCTAATGAGTGGTAGCGCAAAAGTCAAAGTGAAAACCAAGGGTATACCGTCGAACTCAGTAGACGTTATTCAGTCTCACGCACAAGCTATAGAAGCTTTTGTTCATGAACACGTAGGGGTAAATCGAGAAAGCGGTGAGGTGGGGAAGATGTATTTCAACCGCACCTTAGAGGACTGGATTGGGTACGATATAAACAACAGGACCAAGTTTGACTTGACGATTAGTTCTGGTTTGGCTTTGCTGGCTGCCCAAAAGGTTAAGGCTAAGAAAGAGGAGTCTAGCTTCGATGAAAAGCGGTTCTTCCGTCGCTACAAAGTGCGAGGCTGAATATATTATATTTGCTGGATAAGCAATATCCCCGCATGTATAACAATAAAAGCGATTCTGTAGGGGGGTTCCCAGATCCGCTTGCTCCTCAAGAAACAAAACTGAGCCGTGAATACGGGCTTCAGTACGCAAAAGCAATTGAAGGGCAGTGGGGAAACATACAAGACAATAAGTCTACGTTTGGAGGGAGAAAGAGCGTTTTTATTAGAAACAGAGATTACGCTAACGGGACTCAGGATACTGCTATATACAAGCAGTTGCTAAACCAAAACGACCCGAACAACGGCGACGGAAGCTTGATGAACTTGGACTTTACTGCAGTCCCAATCCTTCCGAAGTTCGTCCGTATCGTAGTCAATAAAATTCTTTCTCGGAACCCCTACCCTAATATTGAGGCGGTAGATCCGCTTTCTTCAAGCGAGAAGAATCAAAAGAAAAACATCCAGCGCAATCAAGTCAAGCTCCGCGAAGAGCTTGCGTCTATGCAGGAGATGATGGGTCGTCCGATGATGGGGGTCGATGCCAATCAAATACCCGAAACTGAAGAAGAAGCAGAGATTTTGATGGACACCAACATCAAGACCGACGCGGAAATTGCAGCTCAAGTGGCCACAGACATGACTCTGTCTTGGTCAAGCTTTGAGGACAACACCTTTCGTCGCTGCGTTAATGACCTCGCGGCGTTGGGTATGGCCGTAGTAAAGCGAAAGAACGATCCTAACTATGGGATTGACTTACAGTATGTAGACCCAGTGAATTTCATTCACAGCTACACTGACGACCCCAACTTCGACGACCTGGTTTACGCTGGCCACGTTAAAGAGATGCCCCTTCATGAGTTGAAGCGATTGGCTGGGGACGATCTCACTGAAGAGGATCTGAAGAAGATTTCTAAAAAGGCCAGGCGCAGCACATCAAATCGATACCCAAACAACCCCTACTCAAGCAGGGGTCCAGAGAAAGATGAGTACTCTGGGTATTTGGTTGAGGTTCTAGACTTTGAGTTCCTTACCGTAGACTGCATGCACTTCGAGGAGAAGTCCAATCGTCATGGTAACTCCAACTTCTTTTATCAGGGATTTGAGTACAAGGAGAAGAAAGGGACTGTGTACGACAGAACCCCCCACACAATGGAGATCGCGTGCGTATACAAGGGTACGTACATCCTTGGTACAGACCACCTGATCAACTACGGTAAGCAGACCAACACGCCAAAGAACATGCACGACATTTCTCGTGCTCACTTGTCGTATTCGGTAATTGCAACTAACCTGATATCTAACATGCCTAAGTCTATGGTAGATAGCTGCGTGGGGTTTGCAGACATGTTGCAGCTGACACACCTAAAGCTTCAGCAGGCTATAGCCAAGGCAAAACCCGACGGCTTGATTATTGATATCGAAGGGTTGGAAAACGTCCAGCTAGGTAAGGCAGGGGAGCTGCAGCCACTGGACCTCCACGATATATATGAGCAGACGGGTGTATTCTACTATCGTAGTAAGAATCCAGAGGGTGGTTTCCAAAACCCGCCAGTTAGAGAGATAGGCAACAGCATAAGAAACATCAATGAGTTGATTGGGCTGTACAATCACTACTTGCGTATGATCCGTGACACTACGGGCATCAACGAAGTAGTCGATGCCTCGACTCCAAAAACTGACGCTTTAGTTGGGGTTCAGCAACAGGCTATCGCCGCAAGCAACAACGCCACTTTCGACATCACCAATGCAGCTATGCTGCTTTACAAGAAGGTGTGTCAGGACGTAGTAAAGTGCGTGCAGATCTTACCTATGGGTAGCGTTATATACAAGACTTACGAGAACGCTATTGGCTCTACCAATATGTCTGTGCTGTCTTCTTTCAGCGACCTCCCCATGTACAACTTTGGCGTGAAGGTGTTGAAGGACATGGAGGACAAGGATGCGCAGCTTTTAGAGCAAAACATCCAGATTGCCTTGAGTCAGAAAGAGGTCGATCTGGAAGATGCTATGGCGGTGCGTGCGCTAAAAGATGTGACTCAAGCCGAAAGGCTTTTGATTCTTCGCAGGGGCAAACGCATGGAACGTCAGCAGCAGATGGCGATGCAAAACTCTCAGATGCAGGCGCAGCAAGCTCAGCAAGCAGCGGAGTCGGCCTCTGCAGCTAGAGCCCAGGAGATTCAGTTAAAGGCTCAGGTCGATGCTAAGATGATTGAGATGAAAGCTCAAGCTGATCTTTCTATTCTGCAGGCAAAGCATCAGATGACCAAAGAGATAGAGGCCATGAAGCTCAAGAAAGGTGAGCAGGACAAGCAGGATGAGCTAAACAACAGAAAGTCTGTTGAGACCCAGAAGGACGACCGTAAGGACCAAAGGGTTAAGAAGCAGGCGGTAGAACAAAGTAAACTTATTTCTCAGCGCAAGGGTAAAAGGCCAGAGCTACAAGAGGAGCGGGGCTCTAACGTGCTAGAGATGCTTAATATGATGCGTCAATAATGGCCAGTAAGGTAAATCTCGATGTCTCAGAGAAGCTGGACATCACATGTAGAAAGGGTGACACTTTTAGCTTAAAGCTGTTGCTCAAGGACTCAACGGGCACTGCACTTACGCTAAGCACCTCTAATTATGAGTTTTTGATGCAGGTTCGTGCAAGACAAAGATCGAGTCGTGAGCGCAAGCTTGTTGTAGGAAGCACAAACAGAGGCAGGGCTGCTGAAGACGGAGTGAACTTTACGTTTACAAAAGACGACTCTGGCAACCTGACCATTACAGCTAGTGACTCGATCATGAGGAAGGTCACTCCAGGTAGATACGTGTACGACCTACAGCAGATTCTCGATGGCGTTACAACAACCATTCTGAAGGGAAACTTTACTGTGAACGACGACATTTCTGAAGCCCTCGCCTAATGTCCACTACGATTACAGTAACTGATGGGACTACCGTAACAGTAACCCAGCCCGCATCAAGCACCGTATCTGTATCTAGTCCAGGGGCCAAGGGGGATAAGGGTGACACTGGTGCCACTGGCGCTACTGGCGCCGCTGGTGCTACGGGTAGTACAGGATCAACAGGTGCCACAGGCCCTCAGGGGGCTACGGGTGCTCAAGGCCCTGCGGGGTCAAACGGTTCAGACGGTTCAGACGGTGCTGACGGTGGCACAAACATCGTTGTCGATAGCTCCCCACAACTTGGCGGGGACCTCGATGTCAACGGCAATGACATTGTCAGCACTTCGGACGGGGACATTGACATCAAGCCGAACGGCAATGGTAAGGTCGTCATTGACAGTGCCAGCTCTTCTAGCGGAGTCAAAGTCTCTGACGGCCATGTAGAAATCCTAAGCGGCACGGGTAGTTCAGGTAAGATTGATTTCTACTGTGAAAGCTCGGCAGCGCATAAGGTTACAGTTCAGGCCCCAGCACACAGTGCTTTTGCTGGAGATGTGCAGTTCACCCTACCTACATCTAACGGTAGCGACGGTCAGGTGCTCAAGACCGATGGGTCTGGTAACCTCTCCTACGTCAATCAAACCACAGACACCAATACTCAACTTACCACAGAGGAGGTTCAAGACATTGCTGGTGCGATGTTCAGCAGCAATACCGAGAGCGGTATTACTGCAACCTATCAAGACGCTGACGGCACCATTGACTTGGAGGTCGGTAGTCTTACCGTGGCTCAGGGTGGAACTGGCGCAACGTCTTTAGCAGATAAGGCTGTTCTCATCACGCAAGACAGTGGCACCGATACAGTGGCTGCGGCTGCCATGTCTACCAACGGTCAGCTTTTGATTGGAGGTACTAGCGGACCTGCTGTGGCTACACTGACGGCTGGCAGTAACGTCACGATTACCAATGCTGACGGAGAGATTACGATTGCTGCCGCAGGCGGTGGTGGTGGCGGTGGTGGTGACATCGAGGGTGTTACCGCAGGGGATGGACTCTCTGGCGGTGGCACCACAGGTAGTGTCACTCTTAATGTAGCGGCGGCTCAGACCACAATCACCTCTATCATCAACACTGGTATTACAAAGATTGGTACAGCTACCGATCAGGAGTACATCGACTTCAGTACCGCTAATGAGGTAAACATAAAGGTCAACGACACCGAACAGCTGAGTGCTACTGCTTCAGGAGTGGACATTAGGACGGAGTTGAGCACGGCTAAAAATGTCTTTACGAAAACCGCAAACACAGACTTTAGTGTTCAAGGAGATATTGTAAAGATTGGGACTGGCAGTACGACTCAAGGTGAGCTGTGCTACTACAAGTCTGATGGAGCTTGGGCTGCTGCCGACGCAGACGCTACTGCAACTGCTGGTGGTTGTCTTCTAGCTATCGCGCTCGGCACAGACCCAGATTCTGACGGGATGCTGCTTCGCGGCATGTTCACTTTAGATCATGATGCAGGCACAATCGCTGACGAACTCTATGTCTCTACTACGGCAGGGGACATTACTGGTACGGCCCCCTCTGGTAGCGGCGATGTCGTCCGCGTAGTGGGGTACTGCCTCGACAGCACGAATGGTCAGATTTGGTTCAATCCATCGAATGACTTCATCGTTCTTTCATAATGCCAGACATAGCATCATTTAACGCAATTGACGTGGGTAACATAGCATCAATCAACGGTCAAGATGTCGCCTCTGGAGGACTTACGACTCCTAGTGAAGGGACAACTGGAATGCTTTACTTTGAAAGAGCACAGGCTGCAAGGTCATCAACAGTTCCAGATACAGATGATTGGCTTCCAGTTGATATCCCATTTGTATACAAACACGCCCTCCACAGTACAACAGATATTGTAAAGCTTAGGCTTGGTCAGTATCACTATTTTGGTTTGGATTCATCTGGTGTCCTTTATTCTGCTGGATACACAAACACTAGTTACTTGGGTAGGAGCATTGGCTCTGCTGGTTCTGGAACGGCGGCAAGGGACTTTGCTCAGTCTCTAACTGGTGTAGCTAAGTTCGACATTCATAACAATGGCGCGTGGGCAATAAAAACAGATGGGACTTTGTGGTGGTGTGGCAGTATTTCTAGTTATGCCGCAAGCGGAGACACGGGTCAAAGCACAACTACATCCAGTAACGGATGGCTACAGTTTGGGTCAGATACAGATTGGGTGGACATTAATAGTTGGGGTCAATACCCGCAAAAGTCAATGGCTATCAAAGGTGGGTCGGGGGCTCAATACCTATATGTCTGTGGGACTAATGGTCAGGGTGGGCTTCCTGTAGGAACTACATCTGGCAGTACAAAGCCATGGACGCGAGCAAAGTCAGGGTCTTCAACCGACCTCAATGAAACCTTTAATGCTGGTGGCTTAGAACTAGGCTATCAAAACGGGATGGCTGTTGCGGCTAACGGAAAGCTGTACGCTTGGGGGGAAGGAAGTACTGGTGTTTTAGGAACTGGTAATACTACTGACGTGTACTACGCTACACAGGTAGGGTCGGACACGGACTGGTCCAAACCGTTTGTTTACTCTGGCAGGAATGCGGGGTTGTGCATTAAGACAGATGGGACTCTGTATATGTCAACAAGCACTACTACCTCTTTGGGTATTCAGCCTTCAGCAGCAGATAGAACCTATCGACAAGTGGGTACAGACAGCGATTTCGAAGATATCAAGTACGTAAGAAGGACAACATCTGGAGGTTCTGACTTGATATTCGTAAAGAAAAATGGTGCTTGGTATGCGAACTGGGATAGCACGATAAGTTACCCTCACTCCTTCGGTGGTACTAGCAGTCTAAGCGCCCCAACAGAGAACACCTTTACAGCCTTAAACGACTTCTTGCAGGGTAGTGACGTTACTGCAACTATAACTGAAATTGAGTTTCAGAACATTGAAGCAAATAGCTCAAAAGGACTTAACCTGTGGATCTGCACTTCAACTTCCTGATCATGGCCACGAGATATGTAAGTATTCAATCCGAAAGTGATTTGACAGAGCGCTGGACAGACAGCAACTGCCCAAGCTTTGAGTGGGAGTATAACGAACAGGATATTTCAGAGTGCCTTATAGTAGATGATGGGTATCAAGCGAGTTACGAAACACTAGAAGTTGAAGTCGGTAATGAAATGAGCTTCACTTATCTGTGTGAAGAGACCAAGGGTGTGAAGACCTACACCCTGTCGGCAGGGGAATATGGCGTGAAGCCATAGTATTTATATTTGTGCGATGGCAAGCTCGACTTCAAATAGAGTAAAAAACCTACTCAAAAAGCACGGCCTAAAGGGGGTCAACAAAGCTAAGGGCACACCTAGCCATCCTAAGAAGTCACACATAGTGTTGGCTAAAGAAGGGAACAAGGTGAAGTTGATTCGCTTTGGAGAGAAGGGGGCTAGTACAGCAGGTAAGCCTAAGGCAGGAGAGAGCTCACGGATGAAGGCCAAGCGCAAGAGCTTCAAGGCACGCCATAGGAAAAACATCAAGAAGGGTAAGATGAGCGCCGCGTACTGGGCCAACAGGGTCAAGTGGTGTATGCTCCTCCCGATTCTTTCTTTGCAGGCGCAGAGCTGGGTCAACGTAAACTTCGTGTCAGATCAGTTCCCTGAAGAGAACTCTTGGGAGATACTCTCTGACACCAATGTAGTGGCTTCGGGCCTAGCAGGGGACACTCTCGTCAACCTCCCCCCTGGTCCATATACGTTTGTGGCCTACGACAGTTTTGGGGATGGTATCTGCTGCGAGTATGGCGATGGGTTCTTCTCTCTCAGTAACGGTTGCGGATTAGACCTATCAGTATATGACTTCAACACTGCGCAGATAGATCTCCCGTTCGACCTCTTCCCTTGCCCCCCACCTGTGGCTGGGTGCATGGATAGTACGGCATCTAATTACAATGCCGATGCAGTTGTAGATGGGGGGGCGTGCCTGTACGAAGTAGTCTTCAGGTTGAACCTAAACGGCCCTTCCCCCGAGGGGATTGTAACCCCAGAGGTAAACGGAACTTTCAATGGGTGGTGCGGGAACTGCATTCCCATGGAGGATATAGATGGGGACGGGGTTTGGGAGGTATCAATAGATTTAGCTGTCGGGGAGTACTTATGGAAGTATACTGCTGACAACTGGGAGTATCAAGAGATACCCGTCGGGGTGCTCGAGTCCCCGTGTTTTTTGTTTGACGAGTGGGGGTTTGTAAACCGAACCCTGAATGTGCAGGGCCCCATGGTCCTGCCTCCTGTTTGTTGGGAGAGCTGTCTCCCGTGTGGTGCCATCGTAGGGTGTACCAACCCTAACGCTACTAACTACAACCCGTGGGCCAACTTCGATCAGGGGTGTAACGTCGTACAATCGGCTGATTGCAATATCACGGAGACCGAAGCTACTGTTACGGTCATACCTGACAACTACCCAGCAGAAACTGGTTGGGGGATAGTTGACATAACCACAGCCACTGTAATCGAATCAGTGGTTCTAGGGGATTTGTCGGGGGCACCTGTAGGTATCCCTATCATAACCAACGTCTGCCTCCCTATAGCAAGTCAAATCCAAGTCGTTGTAACAGATAGTTATGGGGATGGGATGAACGGAGCTCAGTGGGGCGGAGAGAACGGAACGGTAATCGTAGAGGCTTGCGAAGAGGTTTTGTGGGCCATCTCTCCCGAGGAGGTAGACTTTGGGTATACCATAGACACGACGTTCTCCACGCCTATCTGTCAGTCCATAGAGGATCTAGTGGGGTGCGGCGATCCAGACTACTTGGAGTACAACCCTGACGCTACGGTTTTTGTGGACTTGCTCTGCGAGACCCCATTGGTGTACGGGTGTTTAGACACGGCGTACTACAACTACAATCCAGAGGCCAACATAGAGCAGCAGCCAGACTCCTGCTTCTATACCTTGACGCTAATAGATGGGGCTGAAGATGGTTGGTTTGGTAGCTGGTTGGGGGTAAAGCAAGGGGAGTGGATTTCCCCGCAGTATCAAATGGGGCCATCCGATGGAGTAGAAGAAACCTTTGAGCTGTACCTCCCCGCTGATGAAGAGGTAGAGCTGTTCTTCTTTTCTACCCCTCAATCCCTGTTTACTGTGGCTCAGTGTGGGTTTATGCTTGAGGGTCCGACAGGAGATACAATCATCAATGTCCCTCAGTGGAACGTCATCCCATTCCCATACACATATACTGCCAATACGTACTGCGGCAACTTTTGTGAAGAGTTTGCCTATGGATGCTTAGACACTTTGGCGCAGAACTACGACCAAGTAGCAAACAGTCCTGACAGCAGTTGCTACTACGCCGCAGGCTGCATGCAGGCTGGCTATCTCGAGTACTACACCCAAGGGTATGAGGCCGACTATGACGACGGTTCTTGTTTAACTTTTGCCGTGTTTGGTTGCACAGAACCTACTGCGCTCAACTTTGATGAGGGTGCTAACGTAGACAACGGGAGTTGCATCCCTGTCGTCGTTGGTTGCATGGACGTGTCCGCTTACAACTACACTCTTGAGGCCAACACAGAGGGGGAGTGCCTGTATGACGCAGGCTGCGCTACAGGTGCAGGTGTCCCGTACTGGTTGAACGACTCTTGCTACGGGTGGGTAATTGAGGTAGACCCATACTGTTGTGAAGCGGAGTGGGATGGGGGGTGTATCGGGCTGTACGATTACTGTCAGCAGGGGTGGCCCACGGGTGTGCCTGAACTAGCAGAGGAGGTTGTAATCCGCCCAACGGTTGTAGAGCGTCAGTTCTATGTAGACTCCCCATACCCGTTTGTGTTGACTGTCTTCGATGCTACAGGACGGTTGGTGCTAGAATCCTCAAGTGCGACGCAAGACGCATCGCAGTGGCCTGTGGGCACGTACCACTTAATCGTGGTGTCTGACAAGCGCATGTTCAAGCAAACCATCGTTAAGCTATGAGACTCCTACTAGCTATACTCTTGTGCATCCCACTAGCGAGTGGGGCTCAGACACTGAAGAAGGCGTTTCGCTTCTCTACTTTCTACGCGGCTGTCAACGGGAACAACTCCCTGTCTGACTACAACACGTACTCTGTATTCAATGGACCGCTGTCAACAGATATCGTAGAGACCCCATTCGACTACTCTCTCACCCTAGGGATACGGAAGATTGCTAGGTTCAAGTATGAGAACAGGGCCAACGTATTCTACAACGGTGAGGAGCACTCGTACTCTGATGCTGCTACGATCGGTACGGTCAAAGGTTTCGAGTTCCTCTTCGAGAGCGACTACCGCAGGCAGCAAGGTGTGCTGTACCTAGATCAGAACCATTTCCTTAGATACGTCGGGGGGAGGTTTGTAGGGAAAGTAGAGTACGTCCAGGACGGCTTTGCCGACGTCAGCTACCTCGAGGCTTCGCAGAGGCTGCGCATCAACTCCAAGGGAAAGCTGTCTTTCAATATCGGGGCGGCACAACGCATCTCCGAGCCATATGGTTATGATCCATTGCAGCAGTGGGAGCTCCCCAACGGAAGCTTGCACTACACTCAGCTTGCCTTGAGTGAGGGGTACAGCTACGACTTCGTTACGGGTGAGTACATGAACCCCGACGGGGAGGTGGTGGCCAGCAGCTTTGCTGTATGGCGAGAGGTTGTTATCCCTGAGGTACTGAAGGACTATGTACAGCGGAAGCGGGGGGAGCTAAACACAGAGTGGAACTACTCCTTGGTGGTCGGGTTCGACTACTACCACTACACCAAAGATTTCTGGCTGCACTCGTGGGGGAATGTCTTGCCTCGACACTTAGATACGGGGTCAGAGTTCTCTTACTTCCAACTCAACGGGGGGCAGTGGGTGGACTACAGCGGAGGGTTGGTCTTTGGGTGGAAGCTCAATAGATCCTTCGGCTGGTTCCTAGAAGGACGATACAACAAGTACTGGAACAGGGAATGGCACGACTTTTCGGTCGGCGTCAACTACGTAATATTCTGATATGGCAAAGGAGATTAACGAGGATATGGGGTTCAACGTCAGCGTAAAGTCGCTGGCTGGGATTGGAGTGGGGATGGCTTCTCTAATCGGGATGTGGTTTACTCTGCAAGCCGATATCGCTGAGGCGAAGGAACTGCCTGCCCCGCTGCCTGCTGAGGTTTCTCGTATGGAGTTCGACATGAAGGACCAACTGATTCGTCAGACCATCATGTCCACCCAAGAGGATGTCGGGGAGATTAAAGAAGACATCAAGCGAATAGAAGAAAAAATCGATCAACTCAAGTAAGATGAATTATGAAAGCAATACTTGCCCTCTTTACAGCATTTGCGTTGTTCTCGGCGGCGGCCTATGTAGCCGAGGCTGCGGAGGCTGAGGTCTGCAACACTGGTGTATGCGTTGTAGAGTTCAACGCCTCGTTCAATAAGAGCAACGGGGTGGAGTGGATAGAGAAGCTCAACGACTGCACCACGTCTCGCATAGACATCGTACAGAGTCCAGAGTTACAGCAGAAGCACAAAATCGTAGTAGTCCCTACTATTATTATCTTTAACGACGGGGAGGAAGTAGAAAGGTTTCAGGCAAACATTATGATGGCTATCGAAGCCTCAAAGTCTGATATCCAAGAGAGTGTAGATGAAATCCTAATGAGTTCGTTCTGATGAAAACAGTACACCGACATGCTAGTGGGGATCCCACTGACCCTTCAAAACGAGATGCTACCCGCGTTTCCATGCCTGCTCCACCTAAGGAAATTATTGAGCTAGTAGAAAAATTCATCATGAATTCAGATCCGTCTCGTCGGTATACTGCGGCAGATCTTCTTGGTGGAGCGAAAGGTTTGCAAGACAAAAGGTTCAGCGAAAGACCGTACATCGGATTTATGGACGACCCGCTGAACCGTCAACAGGTCAAGGATAGGGAGGTTCTGGGGTACTTGGACAGCCTGAAGGCGGAGCACCCTGACGCTGAGTTCAGGACGAGGTATGTAGACGACACGTATTATTCAGGCAGTCCGTTTACCTCCGCAATTTTGGGTATAGACCCCAATAGAAAAAGAAAGCAGGCTTCGATTGTGCCTCAGATTGCGGCTGATCCTGAAGTTCAAAGAGAGTTAGATCAAAGATTCAACATGGGTGCCCCTGAAAGAAGACGGGACCTGAACAACTACCTCTACGGATATAGAGAAGATTAAGTCGACGATGAAAACAGTCAAGTATAACAAAGGCGGTAAGCTAAAGATCAGTCAGAAGACTGCTACAGTAGACCCGCCTGCTGGTCACCATTGGATGGAAGAGAACGGTAGGTACTTCCTGATGAAGGGGGAGTACAAGCCCCACCCAGGGGCAGTAAAGAAAGCCAAGTTCAAACTAGTAAACCATGGCTAAGAAATTTAACCCAAAGTACACTAAGGGCAGTAAGAATGTAGGGGAGCGCAAGAAGCTGATGAGCGAGATTGCGGCTATCTACGATAAGCACCGTGGCACTAAAGGCAAAAGAAAAAAGAAAGGGTTTCCGCCAGCGGTTGCGGCGAGACTAAAACAACTTATGAAAAGAAGAGACAAGCTATGAAGATGAATAAGAAAGACACCCCCAAGTACATGAAGGGTGGTGATATTAAGAAGATGCCAGGTGGCGGCAAGATGCCCATGTACATGTACGGGGGCAAGGTTTATGCTGAGGGCGGTAGGATGCTAGATGGCATCCTAGAAATTCCTGCACAGGCTAAAAGGGCGGCAGAACACCCCCAAGTCAAGAAGCATATGGGAGCTAAATGAAGGTCTACAAGAAAGGGGGGAAGGCCAAGAAGAAAGGTGGGGGTATGGCAGGTCTGTCTGCCGCTCAAAAGCAAGTGTATAAGCGCGGACTAGCGGCGTACATGAGCAGCGGAAACAGACCTAAGACATCTCAACACGCTTGGGCTATGGCCCGCGTCAAGTCTGCTTTCGGTAAAAAAGAGGCCGCTAAGATCGCTGCCAAGGCCAAGAAAAAGGGCAAGAAGAAATAGTATTATATTTGCTGTAAATAATTAGGTATGCCAACTACAACCGCATCAATTACACTGTCCAGCGCAGACCTCACTGGTGATGCGCTTGCCTTGACTACCGTCTCCACGCTGACTAAAGCTGGAACTACTACGGGATTGGATCAAACCACAGGTGTGGGTCGCAAGACCACCACCTCTGTTTCTCAGTATACCCTTGTTGACAAGGCTGACTATGCTGACGACAAGGCGCACAAAGTCTATATCAAGAACACCAGCACTGTCGCTACGGAGAACGCCGTAGTTACTGTGGAGTCTCAGCTCCTTGGCCGTCTCTACGCTGGCGACTGGTGTCTCCTCCCGTACAACGGAGATCAGGACATTAAGATCACCCCCAGCGTGAGCACAGCGTTCACCATCGAATTCCTGGTCATCTACGAAGCCTAATGGCAACTGTACGAGCCGTCCTTTCTTTGAGTAGCAACGGGGTTCTTACTTCCCCGTTGAATCTCTCGGTCAACGCTTCGCTGGTCGTGGACTCAGGTAGCTTGATCCGCGCCAAGGTCAAGGGTGTGGCTGCAGACACTAACGACTTGGCGATCTATATCGCCAACCAGTGTTCTGAGCGGGCGTACTTGTACATCAAGAACCTCGAGACGGAGCTGGAGAACTACATCTACATCCACAACGATACCGACACTGGCTTGGTGGCCAAGGTCGGCGGTGGAGAGTTTGCGTTCATCCCTGTCTCACCTGACAAGAAGTACGAAGTGTACGGTACTCGCGTCGATCAGATGATCGAGTACGGTGTGTTCGGTAACGACAACTCTGCTAATCCTTACGGGGGTAGCTAATACATAAGACATGGCACATCCTCACGACTTACAAAGAGCAAGCCTTGGCCAAGATGGTTGCGCTTTTATTGACGCCAACGCCGACATCTTCATCCCACCCGATGGCAAGGTTGTTGTTGCCATTCAATGTTTAGGGGTTACTGAGTTTGATTTGTTGGTGTCTGAAGATCCAAATAGGTTTTTCAACACGGCTAGTTCCGCGCATGGCATTGCACAAGACACGGTTTCCACTGGTGGAACTGGCGTAACGTTTATAGATATGGATGGCGATGCCACCGCTTCTGTAGGCGACTCAATGTATCTCGCCTCTACAGGAGCTTTTATTGCAAAAGTGAAATCGGTGGGCGTAGCATCTAATGGTTCCGCAGATGCTTCGGCAATCGAACTAGACAGGGCTGCTACTGTAACAACAGCAGCTCATATTTTCACAAACTCAAATCAAGGCTCAGGTGGTGTGACGTTAGCCACAAACAATGTGTTTCCATCAGGCATGACCATTTATGGGCGGTGGACTGTGGTCAGTTTGGCTGCAGATCAAACCACTGATGGGGCGGTGCTGTACCTTGGGCCAGGAAACTATCACCCTGAGTAATTACAATTAATTAAATACAATGGAACAAGAAGCACAAGTTCAAGAGCCTGCCATCGAGCAGGCTCCCGCACAAGAAGCGGTAACGGAGACAGTACAGGAAGCCCCTGTGCAAGAGACACAGGTTCAGGAAGCCCCTGCACCTGAGGCTCAAGCTCCGTTCGAGATCTTTGACAACCCTGCCGATCTGGCGGCCAGTATGCAGCGAGAGGCTGCAGAGGCCGCACCCGTTCAGCAAGATGTCACGCCTCAACCCGAGGCACCCAATCCAGTTGAGCCACAGGCTATGCAGCCCGAACCTCAACAGGCGCAGTACACGCAAGAAGATGTTGAAGGGGCGGTACTTGGATTCCTTAGCGAGAAGCTAGGGAGGCAGGTAACCTCCATCGATGAGCTTGCACAGCCGCGTCAGCTCGATGAGCGGATTGAAACCATCGCTCGTTTCGTAGAAGAAACAGGGAAACGGCCTGAAGACTGGTTTGCATACCAGCGGTTGAATACGTCTGAGATGGACGATATGACCGCTATCCGTGTGCAGATGGCTGCAGACAACCCAACCCTTAGTAACGATGAAATCAACTTGCTCGTACAGAGTAAGTATCGCACTTCTTCCGAGGCGTCGGAGGATGACAAGCGATTGGCTCAGCTTCAAATGAAGATGGATGGGCAGAAGGCCAAAGCGGCCATCGAAGGTTTGCGCCAAGGGTATAAGACCCCAGAGGTGCAACCCACTGCAGCCGAACCAGAACAACTGGTTGACGAGGCGTGGGTAACGGAGATGGCTCAGAATGTAGACTCTATGACGGGGCTAGAATTTGATCTAGGCAACGAGAAGGCTTTTACATTCAACTTGGACGACACCTACCGTAATGAATTGAAGCATAAGAATGCAAACCTTGAGAACTTCTTCGATCCTTACGTTCGTGAGGATGGGAGTTGGGATTACGATTTGCTGTCATCACATCGCACTGTAATCGATAACATCGATACAATCGTTCGTACTGCCTATACGCAGGGCATGAGCGAGGGACAGCGTGGCGTGGTACAAAACGCAGCCAATGTACAGGCCCAGGCACCAGACGATGCCCGAGGCCAACAAACCTCAAATCCGCTTGGCGAACAAGTCAAGCAGATCCTTCAAAGAAATCGGTCCACCATGACCTTCAACATCTAAAACAACTTAAGAAAACATGGCAACAATTGGAACGGGCACTAACTATAAGGTCGATCAGGCGTCTCCTGATCTGCGCCTGACGCCCGAAACTTATACGACGGTTGACACCCTCGTCAAGACGACGAAGGACTTCGTCATGCCCGATCTCGTAGAGACCTACGGAGATCAGGGTATTACTGGATTCCTTCAGCTTACTGGAGCTGTGAACAGCGGCGGACAATCCGATCAGATTGACTGGTGGGAGACAGGCCGACGCCACAGAGTTCTTGGTGGAGCACTCTCAGCTTCTGCAGCAGGTTCAGCGTCGGGCGCACCAGGTGTCGCAACGTTTACTATCGATGACACCCTCTCGGGTGATACCAGCGACAGTAGTCTCGGTCTTGTGCAGGCTAATGACGTTCTTATGAACGCTGAAACGGGCACTCGCTACATCGTTAACGAGGCTCCTGCCTCTGTTAATGCGGCGTTGAAGATGGAGCGTCTCGATGGTGCTAGTGCCTCTCCTGCTGAGAACGGTACTACTACTAAGATGATTCATCTCGGTAACTTGTACGCTCAGGGTACAACCCAGCCTTCCCACTTCACGGACGCTGACGCTATTAGGCGTAGCAATCCATTCATGATCGTCAAGGACCGCTACCAAGTAAACGGTTCTCAGGCTACGAACATCGGATGGGTCAACGTTGGTGGCGGCGAGTACCGCTGGTTTATGTACGGTGAGCAAGAGGCACGGAAGCGCTTCGAGGATCGCCGTGAGATGATGTTGCTCTTCGGCAACAAGAACGCAGCTACTGCATCTGACGACGGCGATAATGATATCAGTAAGACTATTGCTGGTTCTGAGGGTTACATCTCTGCTATTGAAGATCGTGGTATCGTGGTCAGCAATGCGAATGCCAACCCGATGGACAGCTTCGCTGAGTTTGACGACCTCATCCTCGAGCTCGACAAGCAAGGCGCTCCTGCCGAGTACGCTATGTACTTGAATCGGAAGCAAGACCTCGCTATCGATGATATGCTTGCCTCTGGTATCTCTACGAGTGTTTCGGCTGGTTTGCCTGGTCAGTTTGGAGCCTTCCAGAACCAGCCTGATATGGCTATCAAGCTTGGATTCAAGAGCTTCACGCGTGGTGGATATACATTCCACAAGCACGACTGGAAGTTGCTGAACGATCCTACCCTCTTGGGTGCTTCTAACTTCCTGCAGGGAGCTATGGTGCCGCTTGCGAATGTCGTAGACGCCCGCACGGGTGGTAGCGCTCCTTCGCTGGCCATGTACTACAAGGAGGCTAACGGATACAGCCGTGAGATGGAGCACTGGATCACTGGTGGTGGCGTTCTTGGACACAGCAACAACGGTGACACTGGTAAGGACGTGGCTACGTTCCACTACCGCTCTGAAGTCGCTCTCTGTGTCCGCGCTGCTAACAAGCACGTTGTCATCAAAGGCTAATCTTAAACTTATAATACTTAGAAAATATGGCTTTGAAAGGAGAAAAGTACTTGTACTTCCGTAGCGACGCTACACTCGCAAACGATGATGATGCTGCTGGAGGATCAAACACCTACCCCCTCTCTACGTTTAGGGGCATGGAGTCTACTTCGGACACCACGCTTACCCTTTACTTTGATGGTAAGGTAAACTTCCACGGTGATGGCACAGCAAATGTCGACAACCTCGCAGATACTGTTGTTCTCACTATTAGCACTGCTAACAACCAAAAGGCTGTTATGAAGGGATTGGTTGAAGCATTTAACAACGCTAAAGGATCTTTCCTCGTTGTTGCTGACGATCACGCTGGTGAGTACTTGGTTGGAGATATTGCTTCTGTTGGAGACTTTACAGTTGTGGCAGCTCAAGCCTAATATCATTAACTTGTTTTGAGAAAGGGGGCTTCGGCCCCCTTTTTTATTTCGTATTTTTGAGTAATGGCAAGCGAGAAGTACTTCCTGTTTAGAACTGAGGATATCACTGAGTTTAGTGAGGTGTTTTCAGACAACGGTAGCAACCTCTCTATGCTGTCTATTAGCACCGATCAGGTGGCGTATATCACCGCCAAGCAAGGGAGTGTAGTTGTGGTCTTCAACAACGCGGGGCTGTATGAGACTTTTCAGGGGACAAGCCGAGAGGCGCTGACTAAAACTCGTATGGAGATATCGTGCGACGTAGGTCAGGAGCTGAGGCTGGTGCGCAAGATCACCGAGTTCATCACCAACCCCTCCCCTGTACGCAGGGTTTTGGAGTTCGATGCTGTCACTTCTAGCAGTAGCTTCAAGGAATCTAAACCAGCCACACTGAAGCCTTTGCTACCTAAGTTCCCTGTCGTTATGGCTACACAGGAAATCAGCAATGACCCTGCATCGATTGACCTGACGCAGACGACCACCACCACCATCGCGGACATCACGTTCCCTGCCCCGTCTTTGATGCCGATCATCGACTACAACGAAACTGGGTTGGTTGGACTTGGTGTGGGTGACCAAGTGGGGGCCTCAAACACTTGGGCTAACGCTGGTACTGGTGGTACGACATACAATATCACAAACGATACAGGCACCCCAGATGTGCAAAGGGACAACGGCATTATGGGGGGCACTGACTTTGCCGTACAGTTCGCTACATCTGAGGACTTACACTTGGCTAACGCCTTAGAGGTAGATGGGAGCTACACTGCATATATGGTTGTGGGGACAACGGGGCCGTACAGCGTGTTTGGTGGCAGCATCTTCGCTCACTCTACTCAAGGCACCTATATTGGATTTGGTGCAACTGTTGGTACTACTGACCCCCGACCCAATGAGTTTCATGTAAACCATGCGATAGGGTCTACGTATAGACGTGCGTTTGTGGCCACAAACAACACTGACTTTGACACAGAGGAGTATAGTATACCTGACCCCTTGCTAGATAATGACGATGTAAACACCGCCACCTTTGAGGGGCAGCAGACCTACGTGTTTGTTTTGCGTAGAGATAAAGACAACAACCTTTACCTACACAATCACTTGGGGAGTATAGTAGGCTTTATACCAAAACAAGAAGAAGTGGGCAACTTCCGCACTAGCGGGCCGCTGAGTATCAACCGAATAGGTGGCGGTGACTTCCGCCACAACATAGCTCGAGTCGGGGTTATACCAACAGACATTGGTGGTGGGGCTGCAAAGAAGCTGGCGATAGACTTGCACGAAAAATATCAAGTCTCCCTTTGATTATATTTGTAGCAAATTCAATTCAATATGAGTGAAACAGCTACACAGCGACGTCCAGGTCGCCCAAAGAAAACTGCGCCGACACAGGCGAAAGCTAAAACCGTAGTCCGCCGCAAGCAGGAGGTTAAGCACCACGCAGAGTATGAAATCATCAATGCTGGGGGCATCGTTACTATGCTACCTCAGAAAGGTGTAACCGTTTATGATCCTGAAAAGGATACGGTAAGAGAGATCCGCTACTGCCCTAACGAGCCGAGCATCTGGAGTGACGAGCAGGGGGACAAGGCCAAGCGTGAGGCAGTGATCTTCAGGGATAGCCGCATCTTTATTCCGAAGGAGAAGCCAAACCTCAAGAAGTTCTTGGAGATTCACCCAGGCAACGAAGCAAACGGAGGCAAACTGTTTCGTTTGATCGACAAGAAGGCCGATGCAGAGAAGGAGTTGAATCGGGAGTTCTTGCTCAACGACGCCATCAGTATGGTGAGAGAGAAGGCCATCGAAGAGCTCTTGCCTGTAGCTATCTACTTCGGCTATAACATCAACGCTTCTACTAGCGACATCCGCTTCAACCTCTTGCAGAAGGCGAAGAGGAGCCCACAGGAGTTTATCGAAGCCTTCGATAGCCCTCAGGTGCAAGTGAGATCGGTTGTGCAGCAGGCCAAGGAATACCAGTTCATCGCCACCAAAGAAAGCGGGGTGCATTGGTTCGACAGCAACCAACTTATTGTATCCGTACCAGCAGGTATGGACCCAGTCGATGTTATGACTCGATTCTGCATGACGGAGAAAGGGGCTGCGGTGTTGAGCAACCTCGAAGAAAAGCTCTCTAAGCTTGCGTAACCCGCTGGTATAGAAGAGGAAGGGCCGCCTAGCGCGGCCTTTTCTTTTTTATATTTGTAATTATGATCAACGTAGAGAGGGTTTATGCGATTGTGCGGGACATCTGCAACAAAGACCAGAAGGGCTTCGTTACCCCCAACGTATTCAACACCCTCGCTAGGGTAGCGCAACAGAACGTATATAACGAAATGTTCAACGAGTTGCGTGGGGCTGTAGCCCTGCGTGCCTCTCGCCGTGACGCAGGCCGAGACAAGTCTGCGTACAAGATGGTGGAGGAGGACCTATCTACCTATATCAGGATAGCAGAAATGGCAGACTCAGATCCTCTTGGTGCCCCTATGTATTTTGATGAGAACGGAAACATTGTTGGGGCTCTTGAAAGTGACGGAACTTTAGTTGGTGAAGAGACAGATAATGTTGTTTCGTCATATACGACTTTTCTTGACGGCGGTGCTGATGGGGTCTTTTCGTTTGCCGAACCCGATGATTTTGGTAGGCTGATATCGATGTATGTATCTGGGACCAACACTTCGATAGAGATTCTGTACGATAACGAGAAGTTGTCTCGGGTGTTGAATAGCAATATTTCTACTCCTACGGACGAGTTCCCTGTGGCGCTGGCCATGACCAACACCTATCAAGTCTTCCCTTCAACTATTGCGGGGGTTATCATGAGGTACTATCGACAGCCTAGGGGCAGGAATCAAAACTCCACCTACACCACCGCCTACCCCGCGTTCATTACAGCTGAAATAAACGCTGTAGATGGGCTGTTTATCCCCGACTTTGACGCGTCTGTAAACTTCGACCTCCCTGCACACTACATCTCTGAGCTGGTGTACGAGATGTGCGAACTGATCGGGATCCGCCTCCGTGATCCGATGCTAGTTCAGTATGCTCTGGGGGAAACAAAAGCTGAGTAATGCCAAGACAGAACGTAGAAACAGCAGCGATGAATTACGTCGGTCTCCGCCAGGTGATCGACGATTTTATAGTCACCATGGACGGTGACGATTACATCAGCAATGCTTCTGATGTAGCCATTAGGAACATCGCCCTGCGCGGTATCCGAGAGTTTGGGTTTGATGTCACCAGTAGGGTGAGGTCTCTGAAGCGCAGTATAGAAAGCAACAATACTGTCACCTTGCCCGACGATTACGTCGATCTCATTAAGCTTGGTGTCGTTACCGACGGTATCGTATACGTGCTTGGTGAAAACAAGAACCTCAATACGTCTATGGCTGTGGCTACAGGTACCGATGCGGGGGTGGGGGACAGTCAACTTGGTCCACTCGACATTCAGGCCAACGAAATAGCGGATAGAGATAGGGCGGTAGCTGATACGGCAGGCACCTCAGGGGACGGGGGCAACGACTTTGACTTCTACGTGTTCCAAAACTACCTATACCAAGGTGGGTTGGGGCGGTTGTATGGTGCTGGCGGCGGACATATGCGCGGGGAGTACAGGATCGACCTAGACCAAAACCGTATCGAGCTAAGTACGGACAGCGCCATCAGCGAGGTGGTGCTAGAGTATGTATCTGACGAGGCACGCAATACATTCCCCGTTATACATGTCTATGCAGAAGAAGCTTTGCGTTGCTACCTATACTACAAGCTCATCGAAAGGAAGTCTACAGTCCCCGCTGGAGAGAAAGCAAGGGCTAGAGCTGAGTACTACAACGAGCGCAGAAAGGCCAAGGGTCGCATGAGCAACTTCACTAAGACTGAGGCGCTGAAAACCATCAGGCAGAACTTCAAGCAATCGCCTAAGTACTGATGATCAATAAACTGTTCCCCCGTGTCCTGAACTCTTCTAAAGACAGCAGAGTTCGAGGAGCCATGGAGATGAAGGATGCGATCAACGTAACCGTCACCTCCGATTACGACCTAGACTTTGCGGGTAGCAATAACGCTGGGCTAAATGATGGGGATACAGGGGTAATAAAGCCCGCGTTGGGTAACTCCGCCGCCTCGCTCAAAACCTTTGACATAGCAGATGTCTTGGCTGAGGGCGAAGACAACACCCGCAGGGTCATAGGTAAAGTAGAAGACAGCAAGGCTGGGGTCATATACTTCTTCTTGTTCAGTAACATAACCACTGAGATGGGGGTCTATGCTTGGGACGCATACAACTACTTCGGTGGTGGGGATGGGCAGTGGCGCCCCATCTACTGCACCCCAGAGTTTAACTTCTCCGATACAGGAAGAGTGGTGGGGGATGTAGTCCACGTTAGCGGTGGGGCAGAAGTAGACTTCCGCCCAATCCTGTACTTTACTGACGACGAGAACGAGCCGCGCAAACTCGATGTGTTGAGGTGTTTAGAGCAAGGTTACACTCCTGGTAATTTTGAGTATGCGCCAAACGATATCAACGATAAAGATTTTATAACTGCATGCCCAAGGTCACCAGTCATCCCCCCTACGTTTGAGTTCTTTGACGAGGAGGGGGCCAACCAAAGGTCCAGCGACTTTAGGAAGGTGCCTGGGGTGCAGTTTGCGTATCAATGTATCTACGCAGGTGGGGAGGAATCCGCGCTCAGCACTTACAGCGATATCGCTATCCCCGAAGAATACCTTCGGCAGGGTACGATCAGTGGGGAGATAGACTTGCCTCAGCTGTGTCGTATTACTATCGATCCAGCCCCGTTCGGTATCCGCAGTATCAGCGATGAGGTCGTGGCGTTTAAGATCCTTGTTCGCAGGGGCAACGACGGGCCTTTCTATGTCGTCGATGAAGTCGATCGCAACACATTTTCTGGTGACAACCCCACCACCTACGACTTTTACAACGACAGGGTTTTGATCGGCATCACCGAGTCGGAGGAGAATAAACAATTTGATGCTCTCCCTCGCTTGGCGCAGGCTCTTTCGGTAGTAGAAAACAGACTCTTCTACGGAAACTATGTAGAGGGGTATGATGAGGTTCCGCTAGAGGGTACTGTAACGCCAGTGTACTTGGAGGGGTCTACGCTGTCTGAATCCTATGAGCTCCAAGCCACCCCTATTGTAGCTACGTATGACAAAGACGCTGTCTCCCTTGCTCCTGTAAACGGCGGCACCCTACCAAGGTCGGCGGGGGTAGCCATAGACACCAGCTCCCTGCCAGAGTCTTTGGCTTTGGGTACCAGTATTAGCGTGAGCTTTTCTTTTAACCCAGGCAAAAACATATCTATATACAATTCTGATGCAAGCTTCCACGGGTCTTTGGCTACTGGTGGTAGGAGGGGAGACACTGAGTATTATACAAATACTCTTGCGCAAACTTTTAGTAACTCATTCACTGGCAATATTGATCAAGAGTACGCTACGGTTTTCAGTGAGGTAGATGGCGTTCTTACTGTGCAGCCAAATAAGGGGTTTGCTGCGGTGGGGTCTAACGCTGGCGTGGCCCCAGCTTTGGAGTGGGTTCAAACTGAGAGTCACGACGATACCAGTACGGTAGTTACCGATGCTATCCTCGGAGTTTCTGCCGCCGCCCCGCTAAAAATTAAAGGTGGGGTAGTCAACTTCTCTATTGAGCTTTTGTCTACCGAAACCATAGACAGCGCACAAACATCGGTTGCCGATGCCATTGGCGTGGCTATGAGTGGCGGTGTACCAGAGGGCTTTGATATAATTCAAAGCAATATTATCGGGACCTACAACTTCAATCATCAGTTTCGCAATCCCCAAGCTGATGAGGAGGGGCGCCTGTTTCGGCTTGGCAAAGCTGGCACTACGTTCAATCCAGAGCTTGGCATTGAAGTCCCCACGGATTCGCAATCGGATGCTTTGGACTGCATCACCCCAGTTTTTGAAAACCAAAGTACGTTTAAGCCTGCCCCGATCGGCTATGTCATAGTAAACGAAGCGGCTGTGGCGATGGAGCTGGTTTATCAGCCGCATATGACCGAAGACCCACTGGGTCGCTGCATCCTTACCCTTGAGGTTTCGGCATTGAACAACGTAGACGTCATGACTTGCGTCCCATGCATGACCATCCCAGACCTACGGGTGCGGCAGTGGAGGGTTTACGATGGAGACTATCTGTCTGCTAACGCTATTCTGGACGTAGAAGATGAATTTACTGGGCAGGACCTCGCCTCTGACTTTGCATTCGACGGCACCTTTGAGCAAACTACTTCCGCTGTATTCCACGAGCTTGCTTCTGGTAATGTTAACGACCCCTCTTTGGGGGAGAGCTGGTTAAGCTCGGGCTTTGCTCAGCGACGAAAGGTTGTGGGGTATCTCAGGCCATCGGGATCTGAGCTGACCTCTGTTTCTGGCAGCGATATACTGACAACTAATAAGCAGATAAGAGACGAGTTAAACCTTAATGTAGCCCAAGTTCTGTCTACAGTAAACGGAGTGGGGGTTAGCATGGTTGATAGCGAAGGGGGATTTGAGTTTCAGGCCCCTAGAGTTAAGGTGCTGGATGATGCGATAGGAGATATTATTCTCCTTAACTACGAAGGTGTTGATGCCAATGAAGGGGCGGTAAGTAGTCAGATGATTCTTAACGGGTCTGTCATTTTCAGACCTCCATTTCAGGGGACAAATTTGATTGTAAGCCTTTTGATAAACGGTGGAGCACCGTTTTTTTCAGCCAATGAAAACAAATATTTTCAAGCGCTATTAGGTCCAAACTTTCAAAACTACCTAAGCGGTACGGGTACCAACGTTCAATTCGGAATTGTTAGCACTGGCGGGGAGGGCATAAATGACAGTGAATTTCTGTCTGCTGGTATGTCAACGGAATGCATTTCTGACCTTACTCCCACGGATCCCAACCTTCCGTATCAAGGTGCATTGCAGCTCGTAATGCCCGAAACAAACGACGAGCAGCTACAGGAGGTAGAGGTAAACTTCAATGGGTTCTTAGATCAAGTAACCCTGTCTGGTGCATATAGGTCCTTTAAGACCTCTGCTTACCACGACCTTGGGGTGGTGTACTACGACGATCGAGGGAGGCCAGGCAATGTCAACCAGCTCCCGAGAGTATATGTGGCTGGGTATGCTAACGAAGAGCGCATAGAAAAAGGCAGGGTAGAACTACAGATAAACCTAACAAGTGCCCCGCCGCCGTGGGCGCACCAGTACCAAATCGTATACGCAGGCAACAGCACATACCAAGACTTCATACAGTATTCTGTGGGTGGGGCTTTCGTTGACGAAAGAGGTGACGGCGATACCGCAAGGAATATATACATCAGCTTGAACCACTTGCAATCTGATAAGCAGGTGAGCTACGCTGAAGCCTTTGGTGCTGTAGATCCCAACGGAAACAAAGACCTATACACCTTTGTCCCAGGCGATCAAGTTCGGGTGATATCGTATCAGAATGACCCAAACCAACCTCTGGTTTTCCCCAATCAACTTGTCTTTGATGTAGTAGACCAAGTCCTTCTTACGGGTAACGGAGACGCAGAAACAGAAGAGACGAGGAACCCTCTGGACAGCGGCAGTGACGACACGCCTTTGTTCTTGAGGGGGTCTTTCTTGAAGTTGCGCGACAACCCTGAGGCTAATGGATTTAACTGGACCTCTGTAAGCACTCAAGGAAATGACTTTGGGGGTACGCTATCCAATTGGTCAAGTCGCTGTGTGGTTGAAATACTTCGGCCTCGCGCCGCTGCCGATGCAGACATACGCGCGTACCAAGAAACTGGATTGGTTTTTAATGTGGGGAGGCTGGGGCCATCTCCGTTGGTCCACCAAACCCCCATCATCTTCATGCGTAACGGTGATGTATGGTGGAGAAGGGTACCGCTAAACCTGCAGGATTTTGACATACCTACAGGTAAGTACGCTTCTCTTATTCCTGAAAGCGAAACCATTACACTAGATGGCGAAGACGAGGAGATCGACGAGCTCGATTACCAACCAAGGTTTAGGAACAGGTATCTGGAGTGCAAGACGTTTACAGACACCTTCGCTGGTGCTGACGTAAACGGCTATGGCAAGCGAAAGTTCTACTCTCCAGAGGCCGCAGAGGTACGCAGGGAGTCGTCTATTACATATAGTGACGCCAACGACTTTAGCACGCGAAGGGTCAGGTTTACTAGCTTCAACCCCTTCCAAGCCCCGTTCAAAGACCTCCCCAACCAGCACGGGAGTATCAACGCACTTGTAGAGTTCAGTGAGTTCCTGTTCGTGGTGCAAGAAGACAAGGCTAGTGTAGTCCCGATCAACAGAAACATTCTGGCTGACGCCTCTGGCAGTGACCAGCTCATTAGCTCTGACAAAATCATCGGTAAGCAGAAGTTTATCGGCGGTAAGTACGGGGCGGACAACAACAGAGAGTCTGTGGTTAAGGTCGATGAGTCTGTGTACTTCGCTCACAAGGGCAATGGAGAGGTATATCGCTTCCAAGGCGGCAAGATTGAAGTCATTGGCAGAAAGGGGGTGGCAGCACAGTTGTATGACGCCTTCCAAGATGTACTGCTAGGGGGAAACGGACGCGTTGTTAGTGGCTACGACCCACTCAAAGACGAGTACATCGTCTCGATCATAAACATCGACTCCATTGGCTACATCCCGCCGAACATATTCAGCCAACCGAGCATCAACAACACCCTTACGTTCAACCTGACTGGCAACCCATTTGCTGTCAACCCTAACGCCCCTGACGGGGTGGCCCCAGGGGGAGAAGGAGACGGGGTTACCGATGTTTTTGACGACGGCGACACTTCAGTTGATGACGACAGCAATGACGACGGCACATCAGTTACTGGAGATGTAGTTAGAGATATACTAGGTGAGTACGAGACAAAACTTAGAAACATTACGAATTCACCACTTAATAAAACTTTTCCTGCACCTACAACAGAAGAAGAGCTGGCCGCAGAAGGCAATCAAACGCCAGGGTTTAGGTTGGCTAAACGATTAAGCGTTAACGAAGGTGATATAAATGACGACGGATTGGTGGGGGCGGGTGACCTGTTGAGGCTTCTTCAGGAATTTGGTGAAATATCAGGGCCAGAAAATCCTTCCTTCCCACCCGCTCTAGATCAAAGCACCTACATCACAGACACGGACGACATAGCGAATAAGATTAACGATGCCGAATAGAACTTTTGCATTTTCTCATCGCGGCGGGTATTGGAAGACGAGATACAGCTTCTTTTCTACCTGCTACGCTTATATGGACAAAGTCTTTGCCAGCTTTCAAACCCAAATAGAAAACAGAAATCCGTTCTACAGGCACAATGTTGTCGGCTACAACACGTTTTATGACTCAACAGTTCGCTCAGGGCTTTCTGTTAGCTTCAATCAAAGACCCTCTGAGAACAAAATTCTTAAAAGCATTTCTATTGAGGGCACTAGCAACTCCACCCCGCTTGGTGTATTGGTGGCAAACAACAGCACTGTAGCGGGACAAGCCAAGCAGTCAGATGTAATTGCTTTCGATGACCACGGCGGCATTATGTACGGGGTGATACAAGGACTGAACAGAAACAGCACAGCCAACATTAACTTAGTAGGCAGAATCGTAGTCAACGAGTCTTTTTCTGTTGAGGGGAATGCGGTGAACGGGACGTTTATATACCATGATGGAGGACAGGGTTATGTGCTAGATGGCGGCAAGTATGTTTTAGGAGTAAACCTTGAGTCTGGTCCTGAGATTGTGAGCAACACTATCGATCCTGTAGACCTGTCGGGTACATTTCAAGATGTGCCTGACTTAATAGTCTTTGGCGGGGACAACACGCTTACAATCAATTCACTTTCAATAGGGCTTTCGGCTCAGCTCCCAGATCAAACCAACATCTACGTATACGCCGTCACCCCTACGGTTGTTAATGGAGATATGCTTCGCGGGCAATACGCCGACGCGGTGTTTTCTTTCGGTAGTACAGACTGGGAGGTTTTTGCTGTAAACTTGGAGTACGAGCCCACAACATATGACCACAGTAAGGCTGCCTCAATGCCCAGCAGGCGCAGGGGTAGCAGAAGGCGGCGTCGATAAATTTTGTAATTTCGCAACACATGGCATTACTAGCATCCACACTCATCGCTGCTGGCCTTCAAGGGGGACAGCAGTATCTCTCCAATCGGGAGAGTAAAAAGAGAGAGGCTGAGTATAGAGGTGAGCGCTCCGATCAGGAGCGGGCTATGGAGGCAGCTCGACAGCGCATTGCCGATATAGACTTCTCTCCAGGCAGCGGTGTATACGAGCTAGAGCAAGAGCGCAAGCTGCAGGCCGAGCTCTTGGGGTCTGAATCTGTACGCCGTGGCGACGAGCGCGAAGCCCGAGCGCTGTCTGCTGTGCAGGACTCACCGCGCATGATGCAAGCCCTTGCCCCGCGCATCATCTCCCAGTCCGAAGACGCCCAGCAGAAAGCGCAGTTGCAGACAGGGCAGATGAAGGTTGACGCTACAGCCACCACCACCAAAGCCGAAGAAGCTGCTGCAGACAAGACACGTCAGCGAGACATGATGCTCGATCAGATGGATATGGAGAGGGCTGGTCGCTCTTTCGATACGTTTACTGAAGGCATGTTTGGTGAGCGGGCCGCAAGGGCAGAGGGGAACAGGGCCCTCATCTCTGAATTAGGGGAGACAGCTATTGCTCTGGGTGGGTCGATTGACGCTCGTGCAGATCGAAACGTCGCTCTTGACAGGCAGATGGATTTGATGTCTACTATCTACGGGAACAGGTCTACTGCAGACACAGGCGTAGACATGGGCACAGGTCCAGCCTTGGATTTCGGGTTGGACGACATAATTGTTTCTGACGAAGAGGTGATTCCGTTTGACGATAACTCGTCAAACGTTTTGAGTTACCTAGACAGATTTCAACAGGGCGGATTCATCGGCAAAGAAGGTGGGGTGACAGAGGGTGAGTTTAGCCACAAGACCAATAAGAAGGCCGTCATTGATCAGGAGAGTGGGGTAAAAGAAGCAGAGCTAACAGGCGGAGAGGGCGTCTTCAACCCCGATCAGTTTAAGGACTTGGAGTCTGTCAAAGCATTGCTAGACAAACTCGCAGCTGAGCCCTCCGCGTCAGCAGAAATCAAGAAGGCTGCTGAGCTTCTCGCATTTCTTGAAGGCGAACAATTCCAAGACGCATGAGCGAACTAGGATTTACAGGTAAGATCCCAATCCCTAACCTGAAGCAGGTTGGTGACCTCTCTGGTGAGATCAGCAGGCAGCAACAACTGCAAATGCGATCTGATGCGCTGGAGCAGCGGCGTCGAGCAGCCCAAGCTAAACAGGCTCAGCAAACCAGAGTCAACGAGGCCAGTGTCAAAGCTGAAATGGGGGGGCTGTTTAAAGATGCGCATCCATTTGCCCTTCCGTTTTTAAACGAGGGGGCAGAAATGTTAGAGCGGGATCTCATGCCATTCATGGCCTTAGAGAATGGAGCGGAACTAGCTAAACCTTTGATTAAAAACTTTAAGACTAGCGTAGAGAGATACACAATCAACAGGGATATGGTCAGTAGAGAAAGTGACCTGACCAGCATGATAGACCCCAATAGTTCAGTAGCATTGGCAGAGAATGAGTCTCTTGGAGATTTCTATAATGCCGTCTCTTCTCCTGAAATTTTGCAGGCCGCCCAGGACTTTCAGTATCGGAACTTGATGCAAAACGCTAAGCTCGAATACAAAAACGGGCGTGTTGATATTGTAGGGCAGGTGTATAGCCCAAAAACTGGAGTTTCCCCGACGGTAACAGAGCTGTCTTTGCACCCCAGCTTTAACAGCGAAAACACCTTTGACCCACAAACGCAGATGGTGTCACCGCTGAGTCTTGTTGATTTCGGTCACGACATCCGTGAAATAGAAAAGGGGAGCGACAGAAACTGGAGTGCTGAACGCATTAGCAGCGTTGGGAAAGAAGGTGGATACGGTAATTACTACCAAGGATTCTTAAACTTTAATTCATCAAAGGGTAGCACCCCATACAATTGGAGAATGCGGGCGTTTTTGGATAACGAAGATCATTTTAAAAAGGTTAACAACTCTGCTGCTAGAATGAGCCAGCAGGAACTGTTTAAGTTTTTTCAGCTTAACCCTGCCGACAGGGATGCACACCCCACGTTGTACGAGAGTGCAAAGCTTATCCTTAACGAATCGTGGGATGTATCGCTAAATCACAGTAAGTACCCTGATGATGAAGGCGGCATGTCCACAGCGCAAAAAGCACAAAGCATGTTGGCTACTGCCACGGTAGCATCGGTCAAAGAAACTCAACTCCCTTCAGATCCAAGCCAGCAGGGCCTTTACGCACCAATTCAAATGGAGGCCGAAAAGGATACTATCGATCGAGTGGCCTTCGAGGTAACAAACCTGTCAGCCAAAACGATGGAGAACCTAGTAGCTCCCTCATATGACGAGGAGTTTTATAGGCAAGCAAAGTTCTATGTTTCGCAGAACTTGATAGCGTATGATGATCGTGGACGACCCATAAGAGGGCCGCTTTTAGGTGAAAACGACTCACAGCTAGAGGGCGTTCAAGACTTCCTCGCTAAGGGAAGGGCTCAGAAGAAGTCAACGATTCAAAACGTGGTGTTCTACAAGAATAATCCAGACATAATAGGCGTGATAACTACAGACGGTAGCACTATCTCTATAGATACAAAAAAATTAAACGCCTATACTCAGCCAATCTTTACTGCGGTAAAGGGTGGATTGCAGAAAGAAACTGGACTTACTGTGGAGAAGCTCTATGAGCACGCATACAAAGAATTCTTTGTAGGCGAAGGAGACGAGGAAAAATTATTCGACTGACGTGAACGAAGAGTATCAACAGCTGCATACATACCTGCAGGAGAATAACCTGACTACGCTTAGCGCAGAAGATTGGTATGCAAAGTACTCCCAACCTACGGAGTTTGAGGGTTTCTATGGGGCTATCACGGACCCTGAACGCGACAAGAAGGCGTTGGGCTTTACTACAAACTTGAGTAAAGAGGATTTCTACAAGAAATACTTTGGAGAGGCACTGCCTAACGAACTAAAAAAAAAAGACCAGCCAGAGATCTCACCTGTCTCATTGCCTTTGGATGGGACGGAAGCTTCTTCGGTATCACCGCAGGTATCGGCAGAGGAGTCTATAGACTTGGGTTCTCTAGATCAGGAGCCAGAAAAAACTGACGTAAGACAAGACCCTACACTGCGAGTTGACTCTACTCGATATGGGGTTATGTATCAACAGTCGGCGTTCGGCTCGTTGCAGTCTTTTATGGAGCCGTACCGTGAGACGCTTGGCGATGAAGCCAGCGAGATATTGAGGGGTGTAGGGGTAAGCTCCGTCAGTGCCGATCAGGGTGTGGATATGATATCGTCTATCATAGCAAACAACGCTGAAGTATTAGATTCCTTAGAAATCGACGTGCCTACAACCCGCACGTATCGAGACCCTCTCAACCCAGGTCTTGTCCAAACCACAGAAATACCAGAGGATGAAGTCAATCGAGAGAGAGAGGCTGCAATAAGAAAAAAGATTCAGAAAGCACTTTTCAACCAGCTCGGTGGGATGGTGGTAGCGGGTATGCCCGAAGATCGCAAGGGTGATACAGAAGCTCTGCAGTTTTTAGAGCAGCAAATGCTCGAAGATTATGGGGGTATGGTAGACCTCACTAGTGATGGCAGGGTGGGTAGCACTCCGTTCTTGCAGTTCGATGGGTTTGAGGCTATGCGATCTGGTGATGTGGCTATGCCTGTACCAAAGTTTTCTGGCTACTTAGTAGACAACTTTAGGGCGGCTGGAATCGACCTAGTCAGCGGCTTCATCAACTTCTTTTCTTCAGGCAGCACGATCAAAGAAAGAAGGGAGAAGGCTGAAGAGATAAGAAAAAATACACTGCAGTTTACAGAGGGGCTGAGCACTAATGTAAAAGAAGGGGATTTTGTTAACGCGATAATGCAAACGTCAGGGTATATGGCTGAAGCCACACCGATTATGTCGGTGACCCTGCCTGCTGCTGTAGCTACAAGTGGGTTAGGGTTTGGAGCTGTCGCTACTGCAGGGTTGGTGGCTCTTGAGTCGGCTAGTGTTATGACTCTACAGGAGGCTGCTCGACTTCGTGAGAACCCAGCCTTCAATATCTACACCAAAGACGGGGAGGAGTATAGTTACGATCAGATGATGATGGCGACGGGTGGAGACCCCGAGCTGATGTTGCAGTACACGGAGAATCAAAACATAGCGGGCAAAGCTGGCTATCTAGCAAACGTATTTGGCAGCAGTCTAGTAGCCGATGGCGCTACGTCCTTGTTGTTTTTGCGGGCCCTCAAGGGTCTTGGTCCATACGGACCCGTGCAACCCGATATGGCAAGGTGGTTTAAATATCACGGAGCCAACGCAGGTATTGCTATGTCTGCTGGAGGAACGACCTCTGGTCTTGCGGCAATGCAACAATACGTTGCACAAAAAGAAGCTGTTGGGGAGGACTATACTTGGTCTGAGGTGAGGGAAGTTGGCTTTGACGCTGCTTTGCAGGGGGTTGCTTTAGGGGGTACTATTTCCGCAGGCGGTAGCTTGATGAACATAAGCCTAGCCTCCGATCCATTCGGTAGGCAGAACAGGAATATGGAGTTCAATATCCAGGAACAGTCTCTCCTTCGTAGGATGGGCAGAACGGATAACGACACCGAGCTGTCTCTCTTAAATCGAGAGATGGAAGACTTGCAATTGCGCAACGCCAACAGAAGAATAGAAGACCAAAGGTTCTACGAAAACATGAACCCAGAGGATAGGCAAACTCTGGTCGAGATTAGCACACAGCAGAACAGTAAGTACCGAGACCTTTTGAAAATCGGGGATGCAGAATCCCCCATGGCAAAGAAACTGGCAGAGGAAATCGATGCGCTGGGTCAGCAGCGAAACAACATCGAAAAAATATACGAGTCTGAGGGCCCTATTGGCCCAGAGTTTGGCAGCGAAAAAGGCAATCCATTTGAAGGGGTGATATACCGCCCCCCTACTGACCCCGCTTTCTTTCAGCCCATCAAGCCGATTCCGTTGAGAGGTCCAAACCAGTGGTACGAAAGACTTGTAGACTTTTACGAGGGGCCAAGGAAGCTGCAGCGAATGATACAAGAGGGCACGGAAACAGAAGGGAGGGTGCCCATAGATCAAGACCTAGATGTCGCGCTGAGGCTGGTAGAATCTAAAGCCGCTGACCGAATAAAAAAGGCTATAGAAGTACGCGGTGAGGCTGGCGGATTGATTCCTATACTGCGAAAGACGAAGGTT
>Ga0208666_1000064_pt1 | contig 45734 bp, 61 predicted proteins | sample 5B_taG_FD_184078 | JGI IMG/M metagenome (GOLD analysis project Ga0208666, IMG submission 184078) | Marine viral communities from the Subarctic Pacific Ocean - 5B_ETSP_OMZ_AT15132_CsCl metaG (SPAdes) (version 2) | ecosystem: Environmental > Aquatic > Marine > Oceanic | place: Pacific Ocean...
GATCTAATGCTATCTCAATACCAGTATGATGTTTAGTACGTTTTTGAAACTTAGTTAAATTTGTATATGGCTCACTTTTTATCCAATTAGGTATTTCTTCTAAAATTTTAGCTCTAGTTATTTGTTGCCTAGATATAGTTCCTGTTTCTATCATTCTCCAAATTAAACTAGCTACATTACTTTTTTTCCTAGTTTTAGTTACAGGTATACCTAAATCAATTAATTTTTGATTTATAGCAGTAATATCAGTACCACTTAAATAGTTAGCATCTTTTTTAAACTTGCTATAAGGATATTGTCTTATTTGTATTCTACCAGTTTCTCCGTTAGCAGCATAAATAAAAGCATCTTGTTTATTTAAATCTTGTGCAAGTTTTTTAAATTGTTTAGTACTCATATATTCTGCTAGCTCTAATGGTTTAATTCTAGAACCGTCAGGGTTTGTTTTACCTTCTGGTATAAATCTAAATATATCTACACTTAGAGGTGCTACGTTTTTTACACGAACTCTATTTTTATATTGTCCTTCTTGTTGATTCCAATATCTTTCTAATACACGAGTAGTTAAATATTCAAAATCATAGTGCAAGGTATCTTTCTTATCAGGATCTACTTTGTAATCATAGTTTTTATTTACCCTACTTGGACCATGTGTTTTTGTACCAGACTTTTCCCCGCCTATAGGTTTATCATAAATATCAGTTTCAGGAGCTTCTTTTTCTATAATAGGATCTATTGTTTTATCTTTACTTAATTTACCTTCAGCAACTATATATATTCTTGCAATAGGAAATCTATCTAAGTTTTTTAAATAGTGTGCTGATTGTATTAATTCTCTTGTTTGTTTTGGACTTAAATCAACATTGAATTGATTTTTTACATCTGATACAAAATTATTTATATCATATTTACCTGTATCAATAACTTTTTTAAACAACATATGTAAATCCTGCACACCTAAATCAGGATTATTTTTCTTAGCTTCTAAAAATACACTCTTTAAAGATTTTTGTTTAGGTAAATGTTCAGACAAAGGATCAATCTCTTGTACCTGATACTCTATAGTTCTACCATCTTCTAATCTCATAGACTCAAATTGAAACTCTTTGTTTTCTATTTTTTCTATAGTTCGTTCTGTACCACCTAAATTTTTATCTAATCTTTGTTCTGTAACGTATGCTTCTACTTCTCCTCGTTGAGCATCTAAAGCATCATACATTTCACCTAATATCTTTTCTTGTGCTTTACGATCTGTTCTAGCCTGTTGTTCTAATTCAGGAGTAATAATACCTTTTTCTTTTAAATCTCTATATGTTTGTGCATATGCTAATACAATATCTTGATATTGATTTATGGTGTAATCAGTTTGTTGAGTTTTAATATTTTTTAAATATCTACTCCAGTATGCTTGATACTCAGGAGTTTCGTTTTGATACCAAGGTTGTTCTGTAAGCCATTTTCTAGCTTGTTTCATATTATAATCTCTTGGTATTGCATTCATAGAATTATATATGTCACGAGTAGCTCTATTTTCAAAAGATGCTCTACTATTAACAGAAAAGAATACAGCCATAAGAGTTTCATATATCTGATCTTCTAATGGTAAATCATTTAATTTAGATGTAGTAGTACCGTATGCTGCACCTGCACCACCACGCATTACAAAATTTATAGTATTGTATTGGTCAATTCTATTTGGTTGTGTACCTAACGCCTTAGCAAAAGACCTAACAACTCTTTCTCCAGATTGTCTAACAACAGGTTGACTACTACCAAGCATTCTACCAATATTTACATATTCACCAATACCACCAAATATACCACCTGCTACAGCACCATGTACACCTGCTACAGCCATTCCTTTAAATCCTTCACCTCTTGTACCTAATGGTTGAGATGATGCTGCTAACAATAAACCTAAGTGTACAGATTGATTAACTATATTATCTAACGCAGCTTGATCTATAGCTTTATTACCTAATAATTTTTTATTTAAAAAATCTACTGCTCTAATATTATTTCTATGTAATCCAGCTGTAGCTTGTTTTTGTACAAAAGAAGCAGCTATACCAGGAAATGATTGTAAGCCATATAGTTTTTCACCAGTCTTAGGATCTATACCCATAGGCATACCCTTCATTCTTGTTGTTCTAGCAAATTTATCTAACGCTCTTTTAACTTTTAAATTGGTATTACCTAAAGACTTAGATGCACTATCTAAGCTATTTGCTACGGAAGCAATTCTTTTACTACCACTTTTTTTAGCACGTTCCTGCAATCCACGTTTTACTACACCTACCGCAGCACCTGTTCCTGTTAACCCTTGAACAATAATACCAGGTGCTAATCCAATAAGGTGTCCTACATTGCTTGCAATACGTTCACTACTTGTATCGGGTGTGTCTGCAAATCCAAATGTAGTAAATCCTTCTACAAACCCTGAAACTGTTTGTGCTAAAATACCGTCAGATTTGCCCTGTCTTCCTTCAGACATAGGTAGGCCTGCCTCAAACATTTTTGTTTCCATATAGCGTAAGCTACGGGTGTCAAATGAGTTAGGGTTGGTGTCATAGAACTTTTTTAAGCCTACGGCAAATTGAAATTCGTCTAATCTACCAGAATCTACAGCACTTTGTAGTATTTCTATTCTTCTATCTAATGACATAATTATTTCTGTAAAGTGTTAATCCAAGTATTTAACATCTTTATAGATTCTTGATAGTATGCTTTATTCTTATCAATATCAGCTTTTGTTGTGCTTCCAAACTTTTGCTCAGTACTTAAACGTTCTGCTAATGTTTTAGCTTCCATTAAGTCTTTAATAGCTTCTTTTTGTCTAGAAGTATTTATTCCAGCAAACTTATCTTGTAAAGCATATTGTGCTTGCAAAGTTGCTAAACCTAAAGAAGATGAATATGCATTCTTTCTTGCTGTTGACATTTCCATTCTTTGTTCAGGAGATCTTCCAAAAAATCTATCTCTTTTAGTGTCATCAACTTTAGCAACAATATCTTCTATACTAAAATCGGGAGTATCTCCTTGCGATAAAACATTATTCATAGCCATAGATTGCATATCATCAAAACGCACCTGCGCAAACAATCCTTGATTTTGTTGACTTAATAAACGTTGAGCAGCAATAACTTCTGTTGGATTGTTAAAATCAATATTACCATAATAAGCATTTAATCCATTAAGTGTTTCACTGTTTTCTTCTGCAAATTCTTGAGTTACTCCAGATGCTGCATATACAGATTCCATAACTTCTTTAAAATCCAAGTTTCTTTGAAACTCTCCAGTAGCTAAAGTATCTGTTCTTCCAGCAATCAAACCAGTTTCAAAATTATATTGTTTACCTTGAAGATCTTGTTGAAGTTTTTGAGTTCCTACATTAGGGAACATAATACGACCATCTGAAGCATCATAAGCCCAATTAGCTATGTTTCTACCTTTTTGCATTTTTACATTTTCTCTTAAACTATATCTATTCATATTAATTTGAACATCAATCATATCTTCAAAATTATTTTCTAAATATTTTCTTTGAGCGTCTGCATCTTTTTCACGAAAATTAAGTTGATAGTCATCAAACTTTTTTCTCATATCTAGACTAAGTTCAGCTCTATACTTATCAAGATCTTTTTGATTTGCAAAATTGTTATTACCTCTTTCTAAAAAGTCTTTTTGACCTTCATCCATTTGTTCCAACGTAAACTGCTGTTGAAGCACATCTCTATCTTCTTGAATACCAGCTTGTTTTTCTAATAATCTCATTTGAGATTGTTCTTGCATTCTTAATTTATCTTGAAAGTCTGGTTCACGTATATCACGCATCAGACCAGATAATGAATTTGATGCCATTCCTAATGCTTGTAAAAATTCTGTTTGATAATTTGCCATTTTTATCCCCTTCTATTTCTCATTATTGCCATTTCTTGTTCTGGCGTTAAACCTGAATTTCCTATTATTGATCTAGTATCATCTAACACTACACCTTGATTAGCTGCATTTGCTCTAATTTGTCTTTCAGCTGCATCAACATTTCTTAGTTGTGAACCTAATTGCAATGAAGCCTGTAACATATTTGACTCATTTTGTAAGCCTAATGCCTGTAATCTAGCTGTAGGATCTGCTAATGCTGGATTATCAAAATTTGAAAACCCAGTTCTACCATATCCAGCCATTTCTCTATCTACACCAACTCTTGCTTGTTCTGTTTGTAGAGCTGCTTGATCAAATCTTAAACCTGCTGCTGTTGCAGCTTGCTGTCTATATTCTCCATATAAAGGTTGTAAGTCTGCAATACCTTGATTTGAAGTTGCTCTTACAGCATTTTTTCTAGCTTTTTCTCGTGCTTTTGCTTTATCAGCTATAATAGCTCCACCAATAGCTCCTAACACATATCCTACTGCTGCCATTATTTTACCTCCTCTTGTTTATTAAAAGGTTTAAATTCTAAATTAGGAGATATAGCTTTCAACCAATTCATTTCATTAAAATATGGTGCATATTCTGCAGACACTTCTTTCCTAACTTGTTCTATTTGTGCCTCCATATCATCTTCATTTGGTTGTTGTTCCATATTCATGTTCATTTCTTCAGCCATTCCATCTCCTTGTTTTTTAATTTCTTTATACATATCCTTATAATTCTTATTTGTTGGTTCAACACCCATCTGATAATAATTAGCTGGTGTAGCATTTTCTAAGGAAGTTATACCTCCTGACTTAACAATAAGATTTGTATCTTTAGAAGATAATTCAACTTTATTGTCTTCAGCCCACTCTAAAATATTATTATACATTTTAGCCATTATTTATCTCCTTAAGTTTTTTTATTGCCTTTACAAAATCTTCTACACGTACTGGTGTTTGTTTATACCAACGTGAATATCTATCTGCTTTTTTATCTGCGTACATTATCTCATCTATACCACGATCATATTCTTTATGACATAAACATTTCCAAGCAGTAGGAAATTTTTTAGTCCAACTTCTACCTAACTGGTAATTAACAGATGTAAGTGCTATAACTATATCATCATCATCTGTAGATAATATACCAGCTTGTTTTTTTGCTGCTTCTAACGCAACAGTAATATCTTCCATATACCATTCTTTTATTTTATAATCATCTACTTCAGTACCTACAGGATAATCTTCACGTTCTGCTGCAGTTAATAAATGCCCAATACCACAAGTAGGTTTATCTAATGTATCAAGATATACTTCGTTTTTATAACCTTCACGCAATTTCATATGTTCAAAAAGTTTTTCTTCAAAACTTGATTTATTTTTTTTAAATAACATTATTTATTTTCCATTTTTTTAACGGGTGGTAATGGAGATAATCCACTATAATTACCCAACATTCCTTGATACAGACTTGTTGTATCAACATTTATAGCACCAAACTGATCTACACTAGTAATATCTTCAACTTCTTTCATACCCATACCCTGAGTTTGATAATTTATTACAGGTGAAGGATTTACATATTGAGTATCTATTGGTTGTAATGCTTTTGGAACAGTAATTTCATTAACTCTAACTCTTGCTGATAACTGAACTGTTGAATCAGTTTCAGGGTTATATTTATAATCTTTTAAATTATTTAAATAATATGCACGAACTTTTCTTTTATCCATAAAACGTTTGTTTGTTCTTTCAAACATTTCATTTCCATACATATCATACATCATTTCACCAGGTTTTGCAGAATCTACAGTATCTTTAGCACGCTGTTGATGTTTTCTAAAACCCTCTCTAAATGCTTTACGATCTCCATATAAAGCTGCACCTTCGTCAGTTTCTTTGTATGTTTTACGATCTTTAAAATAATCGGTTATACCTAAAGTTTTATCTATAGCTCCACCTATTCTAGCACCTTGAAGTGCTGCAGTTCCATAAAACAAAGCTTGTCCAAGAGATGATTCTTGAAATTTATTTTGTCTTTCTACATTATCTTCTAAAATATCTAACGCTGTAGTACCAGCTATAGCTGCTTCTTTACTAGACATTATATTACCTCCTCTAATTGACTTTTCATCCACCTACCATTTACTTTTATAAAAACAAAAGAACCAGATGAATCGCTTACTAATACTTGATCACCATCAAAACCTTCATCAGAAATAGGAACTGATTGCCTAACAGACAATGGAGTTTCCATTTGCTGATCTATTTCTTCTATTTTAGAAGATTGATCTTGCAAAGACTTTAAAACTGTTTTATCTCTCATCTATATCTCTTTGTTTTTTTTGCAACTTTTTTAGGTTGTTTGCTATGTTGCTTACCTTTTTTTGTATCTTTACGTTTTTTTCTTGTAGTAGCAGCATATTCTTTTGCACTAAGTTTTTTAATAGCAGCATCAGGTAAATAACGTTCACCAGTTTCCCCTGAAGGTTTTCCTGATTTTGTACGCCATTTTTGTTTTGTCCACTTTTTTAAACTTTTTTGTGATTTTTTTAATGCCACTATTTATATCCTCCACCTGCTGCTTTATATCTTCTAGCTAACATCTGTGCTTTTCTAGCAGACCATTGTCCAGGTTTACCACCTTTACTCCCTGCCATAATTGAATTGAACATACGTTTACGCATACCAGGTTTAGTATAATTACCAGCTTTATTAACTGTGCTTTTTTTCTTAGCCATTACTTATTTCCATGTGTTTTAACTACAGGTAAATTCATCATCAATGAAGATCCTTTGTGTTTTTTATATCCACCTTTAGGATTTTTCATTAAAGACATTTTATTACCTTTTTTCATAAAGTGATACCCTTTTGGTGCTTTAACTTTCATTAGTAACTATATCCTTTCTTCATTCCCTTTTTCTTCATTGTTTTCTTTTTTTTCTTTACAACTTTCTTTTTCTTTTTGTTTTTCATAACAACCCCTTTACCATTTTACTTTATGCGACCAATATCTAGCACTTAATTTACTTGGTTTAGAATCTTGTGCATTATGTCTAGCATAATATGATTTACGCCTTGCTTTATCTTTTTTACTTTTTGGATTTTTACCAGCTCCCCTTACGCCTTGCTGTCCAAATCTTATCAATTTTGTTTTATCTCCAACCTTAGCTACCACTACGTGCGATTTCTTAGGATGACTAGGTGTTCTTTTAGGTTTATTATAACCAGATACACCAGCTCTCGTTAGTTTAGGATCTTTCTTTTTAGCCATTATCCTTGTCCTCTTTTACGTTTTTTATAATACTTTTTGCTAAGTTTATTACCATACTTAGTTCGTTTACCACGACCTTGTCTAGTTTTTTTCTTTGTAGGTTTTCTTACTTCTACAGATCCAAAACCTTTTCTCCTCACTTAGCTACCTTATCTCTAAATACAATCTGTATATCATTAACAGTAAAATCTTTATGCACAGTTCCGCTGTTATCTGCAAATAACTTTATACCAAATGAAGTACAATTTTTAAACACAGAATTAGTAACAGATATTCTTTCTGTTTGTAAATCTGCACTAGTATTAGATAACTCTTTACTAGTACTAGCAACTAAGGTATCTTCTACTTGAGCACCATCCATTCTAGTTGCAAAACCTTTTACTAATATATTTTCACCTCTTCTATAATTTATATAAACAGTAGTAATACTTTTTTTAACAGAAGGTGTAGTCATATCATATTCTTTTGATTTAAAAACTACCTGGTTATTTGCACTAAAAGCAGAAGGATCGTTATTCCATTTACGCATCTTTACTTTATCATTTGGACTACTTCCATTTTGTTCTACACAATAAACAAGAGTTCCATCGTTTAAATTTACAAAATTTGTAAAATCTGCAATAGCAGATCTATTAATAGCATTCCCTGAACCAGTGTTATTTTCAAAAGTATCTGCTTCACTATAACTTTCAGATTTAATATCATATTTCAAAATAGCATTACCTTTGTTTGCAATAATTAATTCTTTTGTATCAGGTAAAAAACCTATCATACTTTCAGGAAATCCAGCATTAGCTACAAGTCCGCCTGTTTTGCTAAACATAGAAGAAAATCTAGATTCTCCTGTTACAGTTAAATCCAAATCTAATATACGTCTACCATCGTACAAGTACATACCATGTCTATTAAACCAAGCAACAAAACCAGTTCCTTGAACTACATGATAAGGTTTTTCACATCCTTTAAACTCTAATTCGCTTTCTAAAAATTCTAAATCTCTACTACAATTTATTATAAATAATTTATTTTTTTTAAACTGTAAAAGTTTACTACCAACATTTGCTAATTTTATAATCTCATCTCCATCTTCTACAGCTACATCAATAAAACTTTCTACTGGAAAATAATCAAATTCATTAGGTCTAGATTTTAATATTCTATCTGGTTTTACTTGTATATTACCATCTTCATCTTTGTATTTAACATTACCAGCATATACTCTTCTATTAATAACAACACTAGTATCATATGTCGTTTGATCATGTCCAATAGCTGTTTCTGATTGTGGTCCTATATAAGGTTCTACTACTTTTAACTCTTTAAGAACTCTAGCTGTAAATTTAGTTGTACTGGTATTATAACTACCAGCAGGATATACATAACAAGTTTCATCAGCATTATTTGCTCCGCCATTAAAATTCTCTACTCCAAATGCTTCATATGTACTATCTCCAGCAAATCTAATACCTTTTTCAAAATCTATTTCTGCTAATAAATATTTAGAAGATACATCTCCATCTGAATCTGAGCTTGTAGTAGTTGGATTTGTTACTCTTGCCCAATAAAATTTTAACCCAGAAAATCTTTTTTCATGTACGCTAGGTTGTTTTGAACCCATTCTACCAACAAAATTCAAATACATTTTTTGTGTTACGCCAGTAGCAAATGAAGCACCTTGAATAGCCATACCTAAAAAAACAGGTATTGATTCTTGTTTTTTAAAACCCGATGATGACTTATATATTTTACTAGCATAAAATGCATATCTATGTTCATCTGCCATAAGAATACTACCGTCTGAATCTGAAGTATTAACATGTTCATTAAATCTAGGACAAATAAGCATAGCTCCTATACCAGCCGTAGCATCACCACTAGTAGGATCTATTTCATCCCTTATAGTATCTTCAGACCTTGCATCTGATAAAGTAGGTGAACTTTGATCTACTCCTATAGGTAAAAATTTAGCATCTCTACTATTAGGTTTTGCTATTAACATATCTTCTGAAGAATATTCTCCAGCACCAGAATTAGCTGTTATTGAATGAACATGACTTCCAGTAGTATTTGCATGTCCTAATCTTCTAGTAAATTTAAAAAACTCAAAAACATGAGGTTTATTATTGCTATTAGCAGCTACTTCTTTTGGTAAAATTTTTGTAGAACCATCTACAGTAAATATATGACTTCTTGAATTAGCACTAGCACCATAAACAATATTTTTAGTTTTAACAGTAGGAGTTCCAGTTACTTCAACAATATGAAGTCTAGCGTCTTGTGTATCATCTAAAAAAAGATATTCGTTTTCACCTGCAGCAACAGTATCTACATCACGATCTAATGTAGTATGATGCAAACCAAATCCATGTTGTAATTGATCTACTGCATTTACAGTATCTGGTATTCTACCATTGTTTGAAGTAAAAGGACCATCAACAGATTCACCAAAGGTAACTAACTTACCAGGAGTTTCATTGTTCATATTCATTGCTTCCTGATATTCGTTAGGTTTTAAATCTCTTGGTGAAGTCTTTTGATTTAATCCTGCACTAAAATTATTTATGTTAAGTATTTTTTTTGGCATTTCTTGTTAGATCCATCATAGTTTTTAGTTTCTTTTTATTCTTTTTATCTTTGAGATTGTACTTTCTTCTACTATCATTAATAGAAGTGCCTTGCATAGGTCCGCCAATTGTACTAGTTGTTACCATCTATTATATCTCCCCACAAAGTAGTCTTGCCGTTTACAATTTCAACAATCTCTACTTTAAACTCTCCATTAGTAAACCAATCAACCACAGCAAAAGCGTGTGCCCAATTATGTAATCTACCTTTTAACCATTTATTATTTTTATGGTCCATTTGTTTTAAACAACCTAATGACCAAGCTGCAATGTTACCACCTAGCTTTGTAAGAGTATGTCTTTGTAGGTCATGTGTATGACCATACATAACATTCTCTCCGTATGTTTCTAAATGTTTTTTAGCATGATACGTTGTTGCAAAGGCACCATGAAAAAAAGCTAATTTACCAATTTGTATTGGAAGGTTATACTCAGTGTACTTATAACCTCTTTCTTTTATTTTACACGCCTCAAAAAAGTTAAGATCACTAAGATAGGGATACTTATTAGAAAAATTATCCAACCAGATATCATGATTACCTTGGAGGAGATACTTTTCTTTACATCCCACTTTTTTAAGAATTTCATCCCACTCATCTAAACCTTTATTTACTAACCTAATTTCCTCTTTAACTATAGGAAGTTGAAACTCTAAAGGTGGTAGTTTTTTGTCTTTATATTTCCACGCTGATACAGACTCCCATTCACCAACATCACCTAAATTAACAAAAACTTTAGGTTTTATTTTAAGTATTGCCTTCTTAACACATTCTACTGCAGCTCTATCTTCTAATGGATAATGCTGGTCTGGTATTACAATACCACGTTTTTTTAGTTTCAAAGAAACCTCCTATTTTTTATCTAATGCTTTTTTAACTTCAGCCCATAGCTTGTCGTCTAATTTATTAGAAGATTTAGATACTAACCAATCTCCTAAATGCATTATGATCGCTTTAATAAGTTTTTCTGTTCCTAAACTTGTAAGAACTTTACCTAATATTGGTCCCATTTGTTACTCCTTTTCACAGTTTTCATCACAAGCGTCTAGGCCTTTTATATATCCCTGATGCTCAATGATCATTTGTTTTACTTCTGCTAGTCTTGAATTAGCTTCTTGAATTTGTCCACCAAGTTCATTATGTTGTTCAACTAATGACTCCATTTTATTTTGTGCTTCTTCTTTTAAACTTAGTTGTTTATCTTTTTTAGCCATTATTTCTCCTTATTAGCTGTTTTTATTGCATTCAAACTTAACATATTAATTAAATACAATTCAACTACTTAATCTCTTTACGAATTTTATCAAAAACTTCTTGCTCATCAAACTTCATACTAATGCCTGGTTCATATCTCATTACCTCAGAACCATCTTTAAAAATAATAATAGTAGGAACAACTTTTATATTCCACTCTTTTTGTATAACTGCACCAATAGTTTTATTATTAAGATCAACTTCTCCTACATAACAAAGCTTAGCAAGCTTTTCTATCTTAGCTCTATTTCTATAGTTCCAAGAAGCATTTACTTGTACTACTGCGCAATTTTCTAGTTTTACTAGTTGAATTTTTTCAAAACTATCTAGATTAACTGACTGTGAATATAAGGGCGATTGCCATAAGAATAATCCAAGCAACCATGCCATACCATAATAATAATTCATTTTTAAACCCCATTAGTTTTTATTCATGTTAAGAAGAGTTTCGTTAATCATCTGTGTATCGTCTTTAACCGAATCTACTTTCTCTTCAAGTTTTTCTACTTTTTCTTCTGTATTCATAATTGAATCACGAATCATTTGATCTTTAAGATCGTACTCCATACGTGATACTTCTGGTTCTGGTAATTCTTTAGCAAGTTCTATTTCTGCTTGCAGGGAATACCACATACCTATGATCATACCTACAGTAACTAAGATACTAATCCCAGTTTCTAAAGATAGTGTAAATTTAGTGTCTTTACCTACTTCCATTTTAGTCCCCTATTTCTGAGTGTACTAGTACGCCATTAGCGTAAAAGTTATTGTTCTTTGTTAAAATTGTATATGTCCAATGTTTTTTTGGAAATCCTTCTAATCTATGCACTTGTGCATAATACTTACCGTCTAATATTTTTAATAAATCATTAGGTTGTATAGCAACTGAATCTAAATTGTAATTATCTTTAGCTTTATCTGGATCATCAGATACCATATTACCGTCTTGTTTATATATAGGGTGGTCTTGTGTAAGTATTAATTCTTTTAATTCTTCTCCTTCTGTTTCATCATTAGGGTCTGATAACATAATTTTATATAAGTTTTCATGTAATCTTTTTTCTATCTGCAATATTTCTACTTCTTCTTCTTCTCCAGTTTCCCAGTTGTAAGACATAATCATATCTCCAACATCTAAATCGTGTATGTTTGCAGTACCTTCTTTTAAATTAACTGGTATGTTTTCATAAATACATAAACCAAATCCACCGCCACCACCAGAAAATGTAATATTACCAGTAATAGTAGCAGTTTGTGAATTATTAGTAAGTGTTAATGTATATGCTCCAGTACCATCTTTATTACTTGGTGTATGGTGCCACCTTGTTCTAATATATCTTGTACCAGAATTATGTCCAGTAAATAAACTATTGCTATTAGATGATGATACGCTTATAAAACCTGTACCACTATTACCTGTACCATTAAAACCTACATCACCACTAGAAGATGTAGCCATTGTAAATGTACCAAATGGTCCACCAGTAGTAGACAAAGAACAACTTGTTCCACCACTACCATTACTTACTGTCATCTGTGCATCTTTAGAACTTGTAGCAGTACCTCCTGGAAAATCAGTAAGATTTAATCCAGTATTGTCTGTAGTACTCCAAGATGTACCTGCTGCATCGTGATCATAACTATAAAACTCAGTCATAGCGTGAGGTGCATTAGTATCTGGTCTATCTGAACTATCATTCTGTGTATTAATAGTTGCTACAGTTCCGTCAGATAAATCTTCTAATGAACTGTTAGCAGTAGTTCCACTTCTACCAAATTCAACATTAATATCATTCATACTAATTTGTCCTGACGCAGTAAGAGCCATTATTTTTTTAACTCCTCTATTTCTGCTTTTAATTCTTTAATAGATTCAATTAATAATGGAACAAGTTTTTCATACTTAACTGCTTTATATCCATTATCTCTAGTAGTTACTATTTCTGGTAATACTTTTTCTACTTCCTGTGCTACAACACCTACATCATGTCCTTGATATGTTTCTTGTTTATCATTCCAATCAAACTCATATCCAGATAACTTAGAAACTTTATCTAAAGAATTTTCAATAGGTTTTAAATTATCTTTTAATTTTTTATCTGATGAAGCATAAGCAACAACATCTTCTCCAGCATTAAGAGTTTTAGCTACACCTAGACCACCACTTATCTTTACTGCTCCAGTAGTTTTAGATGTAGAGTTTGTTGTATTACTAAAAGTTATAACTCCACTTGCAGTATCTGTAGCATTACTTCTTAAATACTTAGAGTCTGTATGTTGTGTAATACTAGATGCAGCTATTCTAGCATCTGCAAAAGTACCAGATGTAACTTTATTTGCAGGTATGGCATCTACTAACGCTAGATCTCCTAATCCTAAACCTGCAGCAGTAGTATATCCATAACCTAAAATTTTATCTTCTACAGCAGCGGAAGTCATAATATGAGAATCATTGTTAGTGAATTCACCTGAATCGTCAATACCTGAAATGGTATTACCATCCATTGTAAAACTTGAAAGACTACTAAATGTTTTAGCTCCACTAAATGTTTGTGTGCCAGATAAATGTGCAGTGTCTGAGTCTAATCTTGCAGAAGGTATAGTTCCACTTGTAATTTTACTAGCAGGTAAATTAGCAATTCTTGCTGCAGCTACTGTTCCAGAAGTAATTAAACTTCCACTATGATTAGTTAATGATATTGTTCCTGAGCCAGTAATTGTTCCACCAGTTAAACCAGTACCAGTTGCAACACTTGTTACTGTACCACTACTAGCAGTAGCTCCACTTGCTATTCCGTCAAGTTTACTTCCGTCAGAAGCAACATCTCTACCATCTACTGTTCCAGTTAATGTTATATTACCTTCTACGCTTAAAGATGTACCATTATATTGTAATTCTTTTCTATTGCTCCAAGATGTATTATTACTTGGAAATGCATAAACTATCAAGCCACCTTCTGCTCCTACAAATACTGTTTCTGTCGCATTGTTTATGTTGGTATTCATTACACCACTTGTATCTCCACCAGCAATTATAACTGCGTCATCGTGTCCAATAGTAATACCTCCGTTTGCTGTCATACGCTCTAAAATAGTTTGTCCGTCTACTTTTAGTATTACGCCAGTATCTGGTGTAAAATTCAATGCACCACTAAAGTCATCATTAGCATCACTTCTCAAAAATGAAGTACCTGCACTAACTCCCATAATTTCAGTTCTTACATTTGCTAAAGTTTTCTTTCTTATGTATCCGTCATCTGTGTTTACATAATAATCAGTAGATGCGTTTGTAGTATTCCCAGAAGTAGTATTAATCCAACCAGCTAATATATATCCATTAGCTTGAGTTCTTACAACAGTATTTGCTGAGTTATTTCTTGTACCAGAATTTAACTGCAATCCGTCAAGAGTATCTGCATCTAATCCACTACCACCACCGTCTACTGTTTTAATAGCAGTTAGTATTTCAGAAGCTGATTGATCTGCAGTAGCACCTGATTCTATACCATCTAACTTATTATCTTTTGTACTAGTATATGCAAGAGATGCTGTACCATTAATAGTTAGTGCATCGGTTTCTAATGTACCGTCTACATCTACATTACCAGATATATCTAAAGTTGTAGCAACTAATGTTGAAACACCTTCTATCTTACCAGATGTATGTAGTTTTAAACTATCAGCATCATTTGTTCCGTGAATAGAAATATAATCTCCGTCTGCATTATCGTCTGACGGACATAAGTGAATTACTCCCTCATTTGCTTCAGCACTTCTAGTTTCATGCATAATGTAACCAGGGTCATTACTACTATTGTTTATTTGAAAATCAATGTATGATTGGTCTGTGTTACCAGCAAAAGTATCTCCTATCTTAGAAGCATTACTTACTGTTCTTAATCTAATATTATTGTTAGAAGCTCCCGCTGTAACAGTACCTGTTGTAGTAAATCCACCAGCAGTTATAGTACCACTTGTTGTATCATCAGCATTATTTTTTAAGAAAACATCATCAACATTTAGAGTAACAGTTCCAGAATTACCACCACCATTTAAGTTTGTACCAGCACTAACACCTAATATGTCACCTTGTGGTGCCAATGCTACAATATCTGATAAAGGTAATTTTTTTATAGCTGAAGCTGATTCGTCATATATAGCAACACTATCATCTGTTGCTCCTCCTGGTGCTAATCCTAATCCATCAATATCTAAATTTAAAGTCGCACTACCGCTTGTATTACCTCCTGATAATCCTGTACCAGCAACTACTGCTGTTATATCACCAGTGTTTGCAGTAGCTCCAGACGCAATACCATCTAACTTACTATGATCTGCAGAAGTAAAAGCGACTGACGCAGTTCCATTAATTGTTAAAGCATCAGTTTCCAACGTGCCATCTACATCAATATTTCCTGCTAAATCTATATCTCCACTTACTACTAAATCTTGTGCAATAGTAACATTACCATTAGTTGCTACAAATAATCTTCTTGCTCCTGCAGTAACCAATGATATTTGGTCATTGCCATAAGTAGCATTGTCCCCAAAAGTTATAGCTGCTGGAGCTGAACCAGTTTCATTTTCATTAACAATACCTCTAACCATTATATAGCCAGAAGTAGACATACTTGGATCACCAGTTAAAAATGAAGAAGTATCTCCAGTAGATAAACCAAGATTAGCCCTTGCTGCTGCTGCACTAGATGCACCAGTACCACCATTAGCTATTGCTAAATCAGTACCAGACCAGTTTGAATTGTTAACAGAAGATAATCCACTGCTACCGCCAACTTCAACTATACTACTACTATCTCCGTCATGAATATACAATTTATTAGCTGTGTAATCATAAGCTAACTCATAAGCTGCAATTTCACTAGTAGTAGGTGCACCACTACCTCTTTTTATTTGTATCGTATTAGACATTTAACTTCCTTAATATGTACCGCAGTTAATAGTAGCACCTGTTATTGCAGTTGCTGCTACTGAACTAAATTTAGCATTTCCCAATGTTCCTGAGTATGCTTCACTAGAAACAGATGCATCAGGTATATACATAAATGCATTGTCAGTATCATCCATTCCAAAGAATCCAACTTTACCGCCACCGCTATTCCATTTAAATTCAATACCTCTATCTTTAGCGTCATCTATACCAGTTCCATCTCCACCTAATGTAAAGATAGGATCGTCTATTGTTACTACAGTAGAATCCACTTGAGTAGTAGTTCCCTCTACTTGCAAATCTCCCTTAATAGTAACTTTTTTGTTATTATCAATAATCATTGCTTCTGCTGCTGTTTCACTATTACCTACATTAAATACAAGTTTTGTAGCATTAGAAGTAGAGGTAAAATCTCCAACTGCAACAGCTTCAATAGAAGCTGCTAGTAATCTAGCATCTCCTGAAGTAGCTTCATCTGGTGCTGCAAAGTCTATACCACCTAATCTATCATTTGCTTGTACAGTTGTTTCACTAGTATATAATCTTAATCTACCACCTGTACCTGTTTTAACTTGAGTATTTGTTGTAAAGTTTAAAGCTGCGGCAAAAGTTACATTACCTGCAGCTCCAACAGTAAATGCTGTTGCTCCAGCACTACCACTATTATTATACTTATAAGTATTTGCTATTACATTATTACCAATATAATTAGTTGTACTAATTGAACCAGTAGTTAATGCACCAGCTACAGTTACTGCTCCGTCACTAGCTTGTACTTTAAATGCATTGTTACCAGATGTATCATCTACGATAAAATCTACGTCTGCAGTTCCATCTCCAATAATAACTTCATCTTGTGAGTCATCTTTAATTTTTAAAAATACAGTACCACCATGTTTCATTAATCTAATTTCATTATCAGTACTAAAGTCTAAATAATGGTCATCTCCTGCACTACCAACTTTTAAACTACCATTATGAACACTAGTAATTGTTGTCTGAGCAGGATTAACAGTAAAGCTTCTATTTGCTCCACCATCAAAAGTTCCTCCAGCTGATAATAAACCATTACCTGCTGTTAAAGCATATGGTGTTTTTAATACAGACAATGTATCACTTGATAATTCTAATGTAGTAGTATCTGCTGCATTGGTATTTAACATTGTTCCTTCAACAGAATCTGCTGCTATAGTAAGTGCTCCACCTGCTGCTACTGTAGCATCGCCACTAACATCTGCATATATCTCATTTCTCAAGTTAGCAAATGTAATCTTTTTTAAAGTACCATTATCAGATACTGCAAAATGATCTTGTGAATCATGTAGTCCTGAAGTTAATGCTGTAGAAATACCACCAATATCCAAAGCTATTGTTGCACTATTGTCAGTAACTCCAGATTCTATTGTTCCAGATATACCGTTACCATATGTTAAATCAGACAATAATGGTAAATGTACAGTAGTTGCTGCACTATCAGCTTGATCATCTGCTGTAATTCTACCAATAAACAACTGACTGCTATTGTTTTGAAGTGCTAATTCACCATAATGCAAACCAGAAGGTAGTGTAGTTGCATCATAATTTGAGTTAGCATTTCTTTTAATTTTAATTTTATTACTCATATCTTACCCCTTTTATATAAATGTTCCACCATTTATGTCGTTATCATCTATCCACTTACCTGATGCTGCATCATACTTTAATACTGCTCCATTGGCAGGACTAGTAATATTAGTATCAGTTAATTCTCCAACAGTATCTTCTCCAAAATTTTCAGCATCTGTAATAATTACATCAGCTGTACCGTTGTCAATTTTTAATTTATTATCGTCATAAAAAACGATTTTTTTATACACATCTTTAATTTTATTTGGACTAGTTAAACTTCCACCCATATTAATCTCCTATGTATTTTTTATCATATCTTCATAAACTGGATCTGAAACTTCAGGAACATCAGTATATAAAGCATTTCTTTGTTGTTTAGTAAGTTTTGCAACATTGGTATATATATTACTTGAAGCATCTGTAACATCAGAAAAATTATCATTTATATTATCATTAAAATGATGAATTAAATCACTTAAAGACATACTGTGATCATCAAAAGATGTTAAACCAAATTGTCCTACTCTAAATGTATTTGCCATTAAAAACCATGTTGAACTATTCTTCTTCTGCCGCTTATACGACCTCTATTTGCAAAACTTTTACCTTCTTTTATTCCTTTTTCAAATTTTTTCTCAAAATATGGAGCCATAGCTATCATATCTGGTTTTGTTTCATAGCCTAGTTGTATAGCTTTATCAACTAAGTATTGATGAAATTGTGTAGGAATATCATTTTCTTCTGTCATTAAACCTGTAGTTTCTAATGTAGACTGATCATTAGAAGGATTGATACCAAAATGTGTAGCTTTCTTATGATAAAACAATGTTATTTCATGTACAGCATCTACACTTGTAAAAAGATTTTTTTCAGATGAATTTGTATTCATTAATGCTATTGCAATAGAATCTCTTTCTACCCAGTATACATGCTCTTTTGTAGTTATTGAATCTCCATGTGATCTATGCATCGTCTAAGTCCCTATATTGTGGTCTACCAATTAATCTTTTAATGCTCTTAACATTACCTTCACTGTCTTTCATATCAACAGATTTAATTTCAATAATACTATCTTTTAATCCATAATATCTTTGATTAGCTACTGTATTAAACTTTGTAGCTTCATCTAATATTAAAGTTCTTTGACAAAACTCATCTGATGCTTGGTTAAGTAAATTAATAATTTCTACAGTACCTAGATCAGGATGATGTTTTTGTACTTGTTCAATCATTTGCTGAAGCTTCATTTGGCACTCCTGTTGGTTGCATAGGTACATTGCTATACATTCTTAAAAACTCCATAAGTCTTGAAGAAGTCTTAAAATACTGACTTTCATACCAACCATACTGAGAGGTATCACCTGTGAGTTCTGTTTGATATGTTTGTAAATAGGTACTTATTTTATTTAAATATGTAGTAGCTAATTCTACATCTTCATCAACAATATAGTCACTTGCAATGTTAAACCATTTATTAATATTAATTCTATCTGATTCTGTATTAACATCACCGCTAGCGTCTATATTAGTTAAATTTGTAGCTCCTGTAGGTTTATCTATTTCATTCATTCTTTTTTGTAAAACTTGTAAAGCAGCATATAAAACTACTCCTATAAAAAATTCAGAAGGCAAATTAGGAATACTGCTAACACCTAAACCAAAAGATACATCTGGAGATATATGTTTTACTTTACCTGCTTGCTGTGCAGTAGGAACTGGTAATATTTTTAAAGTATTATTTTCTATAAAATATTTAGGATCGTTTAATGTAGCAAAATAAATACTACCAGAATCAACAGCATTTAAACTGTTAGCATAACTTATTCTATTGCAAACTCTAACATTTCCACCAGTATTAGAATCTTCTCTTGTAACAGCAATAAGATCAACAACAGCATTCAACCCCATTCCATCACTATTTGTTACATTGTCAGATTGCATTAGTCTTTCAGCGTGTGCAGGATTTCTTGCAATAATTTTATTAATATATCTATTACCTTCTTTACAAAAAGATTCTGTTGCTGACGTAATATTAGATACGCTACCAACTATTGCTTCTATATCAGTTTGTAAACTCATTATTACTTACCTCTTCTTTTTTTAATAACATCCCATGCACTATGCATACCAGTTTCATTGTACAATCTTTGTCTTGTACCTGCTTTTTTATTTAGACTTAATATTTCTGAATAATTTTGTAAATCATTCAAATTAGGTTTAGTCATTTTTCTTAAAGCCATAAGTTGTTTAGCTGCTCTAGTTACCATCATAATTTTCTCCTATTATAAGGGGGGAATATTTCATCCCCCCTATTTGTATTAACTAAACTGTAATACAGTGTGTGTTTCTGGTAAAGAAACTTCTAGACCTGCTTCTGTAAGAATCATGTCTTTTCTTCCGTCAACACCGTTGGTTTGAACATTAGTGATAATTTGTGTATCTCTTGATACTCCATTACCTTCTAATGGTCTGTAAGCAACGTTAGCAAGGTCAATCATGATAGCAGTGTTTTCATGTTGATTTCTAAATAATGGTTCCATAACTAAGTTAAGTCCACCATAGATTGTAGAAATTCTAGTAACATTGATTCCAAAATCATTTTGAATGTTTTGTAAATCAAAACCACTACCTACTTGACTGTTTAATGCCATTGTATTACCTAAGAAAGAGCTTCCACCTAATTTGTTAAAGAAAGACATAACCTTTCTTGAACAAAGAACAAGTTTCTCTCCTGAGTTACCTGATTCTGGTGAGAATACATCTTCCATAGAATCTACGAAATGATCGTAGTTAGTTGAAGAATATGCGAAAGTTTTCACTTTACCATATTGTTCAGTGTAAGGTAAAATACCATGCGTTCTACGTAATGGTCCAGATGCAGTTGAATCATCTGTTCCCATACCGAATAAGAATGCATGTTCAAGATCCATCTTATGTTCCATAAGTTTTTCTTGATACACTCTTTGGTATTCATTAGAAACACCACGATAACGTGTAGCTAATGCTGTACCTGAGAATAGAGGAACAAGAGTTTTAAAGATCTGTGTATATCCTTCTCTTGAGAAAAACTCGTCTTTCCATCCTTCAAGTGTGTTACCGTCATGTCCTTCAGCGTATGCTGAACCAACAACCTGACCTGTAAAGCCAGCATCTAAACGAAGGTGATCATCTGCACCTGGTGAAATTTCACCTTTAGTTGCAGCGTCTTGTCCATCGCCAGTTCTTGTTGGTATTAATATTGCTTTTAGGAATGTAGCACTAACAGCTGAATAAGCTGAATTTGCATTATCTACAGCTGTTATTCTGTAGTAAGCAATTACAGGTTTATCAGAACCGTCAGAACCATCTTCGTCCCATTCGCCTTTTATTGCAACAATTTGACCTACAATCATAAATTCAGGTCTTACTGCTGTACTTACTTCTCTTCCAAATTGATCGTATAGCACTTCAAGTCTAAGATCTGTTACTGCCCAGGCTCCTGAGTTGTAATTAGTAACATCTTTAGCTGCTGCTATTTGGAAATTACGTCTTTGATACTGATGTCTTTGTTCTAAGAACTTAAACACAGGATCGTCAGTTGGTTTTTTTCCAATTTTGTTCAAATATGCAAGAAAAGGTGATTGTTGAGGAGCTAATTCAGCGACTCTTTCTCCAAAATTATAGATTCGTCTAGAATCATTAATACTGGAAGCGCTTCCATTAGCACCATCTAGGGTTACCCCTGCTGAGATACTATATTGATCTGCCATTTGTCATCTTCTCCTAATTAAAATGGATTCTTGGTTTTATAGTTTTGTATCATAGAATCCATCATTTTATCTTCTACTTTTTTAGATGACTGCATATTGACACTAGGTTGAGTACTAATAGGTTTAGGTATATTCAACTTCTGTTGTCTTTGTGCCATAACACTTTCTCTTGGATCTATTACATTTGGAGCTACTTGGATGTTTTCACTTTCCGTTGAGCCTAATGCCTTATGTAATTTAACCAAATTGTCTAACGACAATGAATCTGGTGATGACATTGTTTTAACAAAATCAGCTGCTTGTTCAGGAGTGTACTGATACTGAGCTTGTAAGTCTGAAACAAGTTGTTGTTGAGAGTTCAACTTACGTTGTTCTGCAATTTGTTTCTCACTAATCTCATTTCGTACATTTTCCTGTTCCATAAGATATTCAGTCATATCGTCTAAATATCTTTCTCTATCTGCCAAATACTTTGCAGATTTACTATTAGGGTCTGTTAGTGCCTCGGAATTATCAAAATCTGCAGGCTTCGCAGGTTTAGTAGGTTTATCTACTATCTGTTTAGCAGGAACTTCTGGAGCAGGTTGTGAAGGAGTTGAAGCTTTCGACTTAAGCTCATCTAACTCTTTTCTCAACGCATCTGCTTCTTGAGTTTTCTTGTCTGCCTGACTTTGCCAGTACTGAAATTGTGCTGGATCTTCCTTTTGATTATTAACTACAGGTACTTCAGCAGGTTCACTTTCTGTTAAAGACTCAGGGTTGTCGGCCATTTTAGCTACAAAGCCGTCTGTATCTCCCCCAAACACTTCTTTAAAAATGTCTGCATCACTTCCTGAAACAGCAGCAGTCCCGCTAGTTTCATTCAATTGTTCTGTATTTAATATCTCATTTGTATTACTCATTTTTCCTCCTAACTCTCCATTTCTCCAAGAGCAGGTTCTACATCTAGCTCTTCAGCTAATTCCTGTTCTACTGAGCTAACGGAGTTCATTAGATTGTTTTCAACGTCAGCTATTCTTGCTTTATAAAGCTGTGTAGCTGATTCAGCTCGATTCGATATTTTATCTAAATCCGAACTAAACTTTTCTACCTCTAAACGTTTCTTAGCATGTAGCTCTTCACGTGTAGCGGTTTGAAGATCTCCTTTGACCTTCTTCAATTCTTCTTGTAACATATTCATTTGTTGTTGCAATGCTGCTGCTTGACCACTTCTTGCTAGTACTCCATCGATATCTACTAACTCAGATTTCTTCAAGACTTCTACTTGATCAATTAATCCAGCTTGATACATTTGCATATATGTATTTAACATAGCCATTCTATTAGTTGGTAATGTAGAACCAGATACAACTTTTACATCGTATCTACCTATAGAAACATCATGAAATCTTTTAACATCTCCATTATCCATTTCTTTAAAGAAGTTAAATCGTTCTTCTTTTTCTAATCCATTAGGTTGAACTAAACGAATAACTTTATCTTCTGTATATAGTTGCTGCATTAATGGTATTGCAACTTTAGCACATTGATTTAAAAAGTTTTCTATATCATCTCTACGAGATTTAATTCTTCGTTGACCAAATTCATCAACGACAAGTGTTCCTCTATAAGTTGAAGGAGAGTTCATTCCACTACCTTGCATAAGTTCAAAAATACCAAAGCCGTACTCTAAATCATATTTAGCATCTGCTTCATTTTTATACAATTCATTTGGTAATGGAACAGGACCAGCAACGATCGGTGCACCTAGTTCAGCATCAAACTCAATAACGCTTGTCCCTGCTCTACTCCACTCTTCTTCTATTTGACGAAGATCTGCTGAACCACGAGGAATCAATAACTTTACATTTGTACTTGTACTTGCATGAGCAATAATTAATGAACGAATTTTGTTAATATATTCCTGCAAAGGTTTATATAAACGAACATCTGATTCAGGAAACGGATTTCTATGATGTATGTTCATTAAAGGAATAATAGGATAATCTTCTGTTGGTAATATTCTAGTATACAATAAAGTACTTCCTACTGACACTGTCATCTTTACACAACATTTTTCTATTTTATTTACCATTATATTTTCCATACCAACCATTTCTTCTGCTGATAATGGAGTAATAACGGTAGTACTTCCAGGTATTGCATTTTCATCTTCTACTCCAGAAACTTTAATAGGACTTTGCGGAGTCATTACACCTTCATCGTCTATCTCAGGATCTGGTAATATAAAATGGAACACTGGTCCATATTGCTCTACAACTTGTAATAATTCTTCTTTAGCTTCTTCGTCAGAAATATAAACTTCTTCTCCAGTTGCTTTAGTAATTCTCATATAATAAACTTGTTGATACTCTCTATATTCATCTTCATCAAATAAATATTCATTTTGACTAAAAGGTTCATAAACATTGTAATAGTTATGCATTTCTTTTGTATAGCGTTCTATATATTTTCTTTTAGTATGATACTGAGTATCTTCTTGTGCATCAAAAATTTGTCCTTCAGTAGCTGCCAATCCAGTAGAAGGTATATCTTCATCTCCTATATCTGCACTATCTGATTCCATGATGGTGTCCATAAAATCTGGATATATTTGCATTGCTTGTTCATCTGTTAAGAATTTTTTAACTAAAATATGTGCAGCGTCTTTTGCATAAACATCTTTAGAGTTTGGATCTATGTACACATCTAAAGGATTTATAGATTTTAAAAAAACCTCGCCTTTACCCATATCTGCCATAGGGTCTTGGTATACATGCATAACTCCCATACCACCAACATAATAATCATCTACGATTCTTTTTAATTCTTCATTACCTGAAGATTGGTCCCACATCCAAGCAAATAAATCAGAAAATACTTTTGCAGTATCTCTATCAGAATCTTCTCTAGCACTAGAACGAAACTCAGGTGAATTGTAAGTAAGTAAAGATTTTGCAGTTTCTACAATAGGGTGTATACGATTAACAACAATAGGAGCTTGTCCACGAGCTTCTAATACTTCTGACTCTTCAATAGTCCACTGAGCACCAGCACGAAACTCTACTGCTTCTTGAAATTTTTCTGCCCAGATTTCACGAACATTATCATATTCTGTAAGAAGTTCTATAGAAGTTTGCACTTCTTCTGGAGTTTCTCCTTCTTGTATTTCTTCTCCTGGCTGAAAAGCAAATACATCTACCAGATCTTTATAGTTCTGACTTCTTTGCTTTTTCTGTGTTTTCTTTACGCTTTTTGGCATTTACAACCTGATACCCTTTTGGAACGTTTATTTTTGTGTGTCTATCTAATAAATTCTCAAATTCTTTTTTTATAATCGTATAACTCAAAAAATTAATTTTCATTTCTTAATATAACTTATAAGATAAAGTAGGCAGAAGTCAAGAGATATTTAATTAATTTTCCAACTTTTATTAGATCTGACTCTAAATAAGTCATTTTGAGTAGATGCGGGAGTAAATGCATGTGAAGGTCTATAAGAATTTTTGTTAGCATAAAAGAAACCGTCTAGCAAGTCATCGTGCTTACCTCTAGGGTATAAAAGCAGTTCATCTACAAGTGCTTGCATTTCTTTTGTAATAAAAACTCTTTTATTTGCAAACAATGGTTGTAGACTTTCTAATCTGTAAGATTTTCTAGTTCTTGGATTTTCTTTTATTTCGAGTCCAGGTATAAACAATCCTTTCTTTTCAGACTCTTCTTTAATGTATTGTCTTAACATTTCCTGATAACCAACAGATTCAATTCTAGTTTTACTACTATTGTAATTTTTAAAATTTCTAATAATAGCATCAGCTAAACTTAATGGAGTTGCTCTCTTTCTAAAATAAGGTAAAACAAATCTATTGTTATTATCATCTATTGCAATATTAAATATAACACTAAAGTCTGCAGTCTTTTTTGTACTAGATGCAGGATCGACTCCTGTAAAGATGTTTACAGGTCGCCTCTCTTCTACTTCCTCACCATTTAGGTTCGTCAGGATGAGAGTTGACAATCCTTGTTCATCTTGCTCAAGGTAACCTTCGTAGTACTGTATATCTTCTTTTCTAAATAAATTATCTTCATCGCCTACAATTTGACATAAGTATTCTCTATAAAATACAGATAAACGATTGATACTTTCTAATTCTTCTTTTTTCTCTATCAATTTTTCTACTGGCCATACTTCTTCCCACAAAGATTTTTTATTTTCTAAGTCAGGTCTAAACTCCAAAGTATTCCAACCTTTCATTTCTTTCAAGGTTTCAACCATACACCGTTCGTGCTGCGGAGTACCAATAACACATATTCTACCAGATAACGGGTCCAAGGATGGAACACCAGATTGCAAGAGCCAACGTAAATTATATTCCATAGCTTCTGCTGTCTTTGTATTATTTTCATCTTCTGGATCATCAAGGATTAAAAGAGTAGGTCGTTGATTCCCGTGCTTAATACCACGTATCTGTTGACCAGTACCTTTACAAATAATAACGCTACCATCTTTTAATTCTATCTCCGTGTTTGTCCATTTGCGTGCAGATTGCATTCCCCAATACCCAAAAAAATAACGAAATTCTTGAGAATAATCCAAAACATCTTTTATCGTACCCAAGAGTTTAGTAGCATGCGATTGTGTTCTACTAACAAGGACAATCACTTTTACTCCTTCAGTGAACATTAAATGAAACAAAGGAAAAATACCCGCTGCTACTGAACTCTTAGCATGACCACGAGGTGCAATAATATTAATTTGTTTTTCATCAGCATCTAATAAATGCTTTGTTAAATCATAATGAAATGCAGGAGATTCAGCACTAAACATATTTGGCATTACCATTCTACCAAATAGTAACATATCATTTTGCATTTCTTTTAAAATTTTATTTTTATTCATCAATTATAATTGTTATATCTAATTCCATATCTTTGGACACTTGAATCATTGTAGCTAAAAATACTAACAACCTATCTTCTTTTCCTTTAATGACTATCTTCTTTTCCATCACTAACATCTTTTGTTTGAGTTGCCTTTAGTTTTTTCTTCTGAGTTTCAAACTGATCTGATATTTGATGACTTATATCCATTTCAAGCGTATCTGTTTGCTGTTGTTTGTGAGGAATCATATCTACAAACACAGAAAGCTCTTTAGCTGCTCTAATCATATCGCCACTATTTTCTTTCATCTTTGCTACCTCAATAGCATCTTTCATAGTATCTAACACAAAACCTTCATCTATACCTTTTTCAGTTAGTATCTCTTTTAATTTATCTTTTATCATAACTTTTGTTTCCTTTAGCTTAAGTAATCTTTTTGCAGCAATCTCAGGCCTTTCTTGGTCTGGCCTATAGATCTTACCTATTTTATTGAAGTCTGGCGTTTCTCCTGCAACCTTGTAGGTTAAATAAGCATCTATAGCTAGTTCTGCTCTATTACTTGTAGCTTCTATCTCACTATACGACCTTGTCGATACGTGATTCATATTCCCAGACTTCCAATGCGGTTCAAAATCTAACCGCCTTTTCTCTCCTAACCATTGTCTACCAAATGGAAATGTAAGTAATGTCCCTGTTTTAAAAGACTTTCTGTACAAACACTCACTTACATATCCATCATCGGTTATCCCATACTCTCCCTCATTGCATTCTTGCCAATACTTATACTCAGGTATATTATCATCATTCTGAGTATATACAACGTACTCTTTAGGCTTAAAACTATTTTTCTTCAGTCTTTTCTTTATCTTTATCATCTTTAGGATATTTTTCTTCTAAATATTTTATAAAGGCCTGTTTATCATCTTTCATCTTCATATATTCATCTAGGGCTAGGTCGCCATTGTAAATTTGTAATCTTAACTGCTCAACAGCTACAAAGAGATCTTCTACCATTCTAACTACTCTTTTTAATGTTGGCTTCTGTTTTTTATGTATCATTTTGCTCCTTAACGTTACTCATTAACGTTTATCTATTAATAACATTATAAATGTGTATCTATTAACGTTTATCTATTAACGTTAATACCTTGCACTAGTTATATCCTTTTGGTTCGTAAATTCCTAGTTCCATTTCTTCAATACGCACTAAAATCTCTAATTCAGCTGTCATAATCTGCATGACTTCATAAATCTTAGGATCTGATAAATCCATCTTCACTGTTTCCCACTGTCCTGTGTCTTTGTTAAACTTTTCTAACATATCTTGTTTTTTTAAAAACTTTAAGATTTTATTCATCTTTGTCATACAACAACTTATTAAGATTTTATAACTACTTGCAACAACTTTAAAAAATTGCTGTAGATTGCGTGTGCGTAGTATATATACCACCTACCCCCTAACAATGTTGACTTTTCTTATTCAATATCGTTGAAAATATTCGTTTGAATAATCAAAGCACATTGTCTTAACGGGTGTAGCTGCACCCTCGGGGACTGTGTCCCCTAATATTAATAAAAAAGAAAGTGAGTTTACTATATGAACTATTCATTTAACAGCCAACCGATCAATCCAGCAGAGGAATTATTCAATACTATTGCGATACATCCTAACGCTGGCGATATCCTAACGATTGCTTCTAGACCAAAGGCCTCTAAGGTCAAGAGCCTAAAAGCAAGACAGTCTAAAACTGTTCGTTGTTCGTTAGGGCAAGTATCTAACAATAGTCTACCAGAGAACTATCTCTATATGATGACTATCAAAACTGATGCATTCCTATCATGGAATATGCGTGAGTTGTTAGATAAATACCTTGCACTAAGAGGTTTGCAAGTTATCACACAATATCGTGATGAGGACGAAACTATTAAACCAGTTGAGTTCGAACCATTCACATCTGATAGAGGTGATAAACTTACTACTATATACATTACTACCAAGTCCAATAGTCTTGGTGAATTTAGTAATTAGTAGTATACAATTAGGGCGTAGCAGTAATGTTACGCCTTAATTCATTATCGGTGCTTCGCATCGTAAAGCATTTTTATATTAGGCATTGCTATGCCAAAAAAGACTTGCACTTGTTATTAGTAATAACGAGATTGTAAGACAAGCCAATCGAGGTATCATTTATACCTAATATCAGTTAGATCATATAACTCCACCATACTTCGATTGGCAAAGTTTTGTTTAACAATAAAAAGGAAATGTCATGACTAAAAAAGTAAAAACAAGAATACCATTGGATAAAAATGTAGAGGTATCAGTCGAAGTTGTAGATGACTGGACACCTAGATTTGACAATGATCACATAGAGCCAATAGACACAGAACCAATAACATATTACAATGTTAGAATAAAGTCTAGTAGGCCTCGTATTGATAGAGAGGAACTATGACAAAGAAAGAAATCTATCATACAAAATTACAGCATTCTAAACGATTTGTAATCTGGTTTACAAAGAAATATAATGTAGACTTAAAATCTTTACAAAAAGATGCAACGAATGCTTACGATCCAGCATGTAATATAGTTTTGAGGAATATGTCAAAACAATATATGTGGGCAATATACTATAATATTGTAGTTTCTCACCTTAGAGATCGCATTAATGTAAACACAAAAACAATAGGACTAAGGGAAAGTGAGCAACTATATGGATAGACTAAGAATAGTATGCCCTACATGTAGGACAACCATTGCACAGCAAAAATACAACTATGAAAAGCAAAAATGGATATGGCAAACAATAGATGTATGCTGCAATGATAGTGAACAACGCCTAACAAAAATGGCAGATGTTCAAACTATTGATGAACCAGAAATAAAGGAAGGTCACAAAGAAGGTATAGAACCTTCCTTTTACGATTGGGAACTCAATAGATAACCGATCAAACTTGGCATAGTTTCCATTTCTTTCTATGTCAAGAATTAAACCAATGTGAGATAAAAAACAGTGATTAGGTCCATCACGGCAGACCATTCTTGCATTGGTTTACATAAATAACAACCAAAGAGGTATGATAAATGGAAAATAATAAAAAGATTCTAAAGCTAATTGAAAAGCGATTAGAAGTTGGTGCTAAAGAACATGGTGCACAAGTACCATTGAATGGCACAAGAGATCATTTGCAAGACGCTATCGAAGAAGCATTGGATATGATAGTATATCTTGCAGCAATGCTGATTGAAATAAAAAGAAAGGAGTCAAAATGGCTAAAACTGAAGAGAAGTTACATTACGATATGTTCGAAGCTAGGGCTAACAAACATAAAGAAGAAATGGAAGAGTTGGATAAGTTCATTGACTACATACTAGGTAGTAACAAAGAACCTTATGAAATAAGAAACTTGATCACATACTATGTCGCAGCAACTTGGGACTGTTCTTACATTCACAAGCGTATGGACTTAGAAAAAATGGAGGAATATAATGAGCAGTAATACATATGAGCAAATTGCTTCTGAATTAAAACTAGACTTTAAGAATTTTTTAGAACTATATCTTAATCAGTCTACTAGTTTAGAAGAATTAGATATTATAGCAAAAGAAATGAAAGACAAATGGAATATAAAGGAGAATAGATAATGAGAGGAAATAGTACTTTACTTGATAATTTAGTTATCAATACATCAGATGCTTCATCAAAAGCATTTGGTAAATCTGGAACTGGCGGTAAAATGATAGACGGTTTCGATTGGTGGGCTATTAGTTGTCTTGGCGATAGATTTAACAAGGCAAATAAAAACCTAGGTATTGCTACATCGATGTATAATGTATGGCATAAAACTGATATTCGTGCAATAGAGTTTGATGTCAATGGTTGCGGTGATGATGGCGGTATTGAAGAGGTTAGGCTTTATGATGAAAATACTACAGAAATTCACCTTGGAATAGAATGTTTATCTTTATCATTAAATAAAGCATACAACTCTAATGTATACAATTGGGATGTTGGTTATCAAACAAACTGGAATACAAAAGAAAGAGTGCAAAGTGTATTTACAAAAACAAGTGTAACAACTGCTAATGAATTTGTAGATTACATTAATTCACATTTGAAACCATTTAATGAGTTATTCTTAAATGGTAAATGGAAAATACAAAGCATAGATGCAAAAGATCTGCAAGTACAATTTTATAGAAATGTACAAAATGATGAGCACAATCGTATTTATTCATTACCATATGTAAATCACTATGGAGCAAAACTATCTGAATGTGTTAATCATCCTTTGACTTTAGCATATCCAGATGTATCAATAAGTACATGGGGTAAATTAGAAAACCATTGTTATTCACAACTTGACGGTGGTTGGGAAATTAATGAAGGTAGTCAAAATACAATTCAATACAAATTGACACCTTCTACAAATCCTGATAATGAATATCATGTAGAAGTGTCTGTAGAACAAAATCGAAATATCATGGAAGTAGAAACACTGGAAGATACTTTTAGATTTACAGGTACAGACGAAAAGAGATTGCGTACATATTTACAAGATGAACTTAAACTAAATACTTACGCTGGTGCTACTCTTGATTTTAATCGTAAAGCAGATAGAACAAAGATCTTACAGATTAAAGAGTGGCTTGATAAGGAGGGTTTATAATGGACCCTTTGATGCATAGCAAAAGCAGTGTCAAAAAATATGGTGGAACAGTAGATGACTATCTACCAATTCATCATTGGTTTGATGACAGTAAACGTGGTTATGCTTTTGTTACACATAGAGCAATGCGTCATCACACACTGGGTATTGGTTGGTGTATAGATACATTTGGTAAGTATCTAACATTATCTAATGGTAAACAAATACCAGTGCGTTATATTGCAGAACAACATGTCAAAGAAGATTGTGGGTTTATTCCTACAATGCAAGACTGGTTGCAGCATATGGCACCACCTGATTGGATGCGCAAAGTTGGAAAAATAAATACTTAGTCACATAGGATGATACATGGAAAAGCTCCAGTAGTTGCCGAGTGGCTTAAATCAGAATAGAGGTAGCCAAAGATGAGCACGTGTACAGCTACCTCAGTTCTGAATAGATTAAGGTAGTATAGTATAGTTAAAGGTATCAGCTGTGAGTATTCTATACTATTGCTACCTTAATAAACATTAACAAGTTAGGAGAAAAGATGGAAATAATAACTTTAGAAAAAGATGAATATATGTTTGTTGGAAATGGAACTGACAAAGATCCAGTTAACAAAATATATAAAGAAGAATGGATATCATTCTTAGAAGTAAGACAAGATGGACAATACAATATGATCAGTCCTATGGCAAGACAATCAGCAAATGTTGATATTGATAAAGATACTTGGAAACAAATTCTAAGCAACTTTGATGATCTATATGATAAATGGGGTGATCTAAATGAGTGCGTCTGAAAAAGCGTTAAATATACAAGAAAAAATACAAAAACAGATTGACAAATTGTCAGACTTAGGTTTTGAATTTATGTATTATAACGGTATAAGCAGCATAAGGAGGAAACGTGAAAAAAATAATAGATAAAGCGTTTTCAATTAAACACGAAGGTCATTTAAACAAAAACAATATTATATTTCAAACTGATAAGTATAAGAAAATGGTAGATAAACTTATGGAATATAATAATAGTTTAGGAAAGAGAGTTAATAATGATAGATGAATATCACCAAAAGGAAATGGTAGGAATGAAATCTAGAAGTGATAATCCAAAATACATACCTGAAGTAGTAGCATATATTATAGATAACACTGATTTAAATACATGTGATGAATGCGGAGTTATAGAGTATTCAGATGATTTAAATTGGTGGGAATATATGAGCAAAAAAGACCAGACATTTTGGAGCCAACATAAAGAAGGCGATGCCCTTTGTGATGATTGTTGGAGGTATTAAATGAGTGTAAGTAGAGAAGAAGCCTGGCGTAAACGCAAAGGCATTAAAGAACCAGAAACCATACATAATCGTATGAAAAAAATGAAATTTGTAGATCCTTGGTCAAAAAAAGGTATAGCTGAGCGTGAAGCTTTTGCTAAACAATATGGTAGAGCATGGTGGTTATTTACAGATAATAACAGCAGCTTAAAACATAAAGACCAATGGGTATATCAGTTTCATAAAATAGAGGAGGGTAACAATGAATAATCTATGGTATGATGTAGATCAAGACATAGTATACGCTACATGCTTAACAGTAGTTGAGTTTTGGGTATTCGTTTTTATGATATGTTTTGCATATGAATGTTGCAAATATATAATAAGGAGGATACGAGAATGAGTATGTGGTGGCACAAGAAAGCTGAAGAGCTTTTAAAAGGACAAAAAATACTTGATGTAAAATGGCAAGAATGGGATCCAGATGATAGAGATTGTGGTAGTGGATTGATATTCGAAACTGAAAATAATGTTTTCTTTGTAGGACAAGATGACGAAGGTAATGGACCTGGAGCATTGCACTATATATACAAAGAAGCAGAAACATGCAATATAACAGGTGGTGTATTACCTGTTAATGTTGAGGAGGTATAATGAAAAAAGAACATATAACATACATAGCTAATAGTGGAAAAGAAATTACTACCAATAGGAAGTATACAAAATTTCCCTACAAATTATCTGATACATCTATTGTAGATAATACAGATGGTTCATTAGATGATTGGCTAACGGTGATAAATCCTTTTAGTAAAGAGTCATATAGACTATCACCAGTAGAAGAAGCAGTATATTCTGTTATTATGGGTTCACAAATGATACCAGGATATATGACAAATCATGAACTACAAAAAGATGTACGCAAAGGTTTGGATTGGTTTAGAGATAACAATGCAAAAGCGTACATGGTTTTATTAGATTAACAGTAAAAAATGCTTGGATAATCAATCAATCAATACTAGATTGTTTGTCCAAGCTAACCAAAATAAGGAGGAATCTATGGGATTCAATTTAAACGATTACGTTGAAGTAAAAGATCGTATTCAAGCTGCACACGATGAGTTTCCAAAGTGTCAGATTAGAACTGAGATAGTTAACATTCAACCAATTAAAGACACAAGCACAGGAGAAACATGCAATGAGTACGTCACCAAAGCGATCTTCACGCCAGATCCATTATCAGAACCAGAAGTATACTACACAGGACATGCGGCTGAAAGAGATAATAATGGGTTTGTTAATAAGACGAGTGCTTTGGAAAATTGCGAAACGAGTGCCGTGGGTAGGGCCCTTGCACTTGCAGGTTTTGGCGTTAGTCATTCAATCGCTTCTCGTGAAGAAGTTGAGAACGCTCAACAAAAACAAAAAGCTATAAAACCTACTATAAAGTCATTAGAACTTATTGACAAATTAGCTAGACAATGCGCAGAAGAAGGTCTTATGAGTGAAGATGCTAAAATAGCATATAGTAAAAAGAGAACTGAAGGCTTTTATGATACTAAAGTAAAAGTAACAAGGGCTCAATTACACTTTGAAGAACTACTTAATAACAAGAAAGAGAGTGTCGATGAAACAGGAAAGTAAAGAAGTTGGTAAAACAACTAAACATAGAGTACCAGGTTTACAACCAGGGCAATATTCTATACTAAGTCCTAAAGATCATGGTGATTTCCTTATAATAAGGATGCCTATGACTGACGGTGATTATGGTTACGACTTTTATGACGAAACCAAATTAAATGAAATAATAGATAACGTAGTTGCTAATCATAATGGTTCCATGATGGAAGCTATTAATGAAAAGACTAAAGACTACATAAATGATAGTAGGGAGGAATAATGGCTATTACTGGTACTAAAGTAAAACAAAGTTCTGGTGGTACAAGAAAATATTTTATTAATAAATGTTTTGTTGTTGCTGCAGAACAAATGGAATCACAATACAATGATACAACTGTAAAACTTGAATTGGAAGATTCTGAAAGAGGTTATAAATATACTACATTCATCAATCAAAACTATGAAAAAGATAGTAATGGTGTAGTAACTGGATTACAATATCCAGATCATGTAAATGATTTATACCTTGCTGCTGGTAAAGATTTAAATGTATCTGATACTGGTGACATTAATTTATCTGAACTTGCAAATGCAAAAGTAGCTTGTTTAAGCTATCCTTGTACAGGTAAATACAAAAGAGCAACTTGGTCTAAAGTTTCTTCGTGGGAAAATGAAGACAAACTTGCTGCTGACTTTGATACACAATTAGAAAAAGGTTATCCAAAGAACTATGATAAAAACCCAGCACCTGCGGTAGAGGTTGTTGGAAAATCACAAGTTCAAGAAGATGACTTTCCTTTCTAATAAATATGTCAGCTAAAACAATAGTATTAAACTGGCTTAATTCATTAGATAACAAAGAAGTATTTTTCACATACAACTTTGAAGAACTAGTACCTGTATATGGTAGAATTAAGTACGATAAGTATCATACCGCAAGTACTTATTCAAGAGCATTTAGAGAATTGCGTTCAAGCAATGTATTAAATACTCTAGGGTTTAAACTAACTGAACTTAAACACAAAAACAATAGGACTAAGGGATGGAGGATAGAACATACTACGTCGAACTAGTTAAGAACGACATCAGTAATAGAAATGCTTTGTCTACTCACGAAAACTATCAAAAAGAAGTTATAACGAATGCATGGAAAGATACAGAAATGTATCGTAGTTATTTTATGTTTAGTGATGACTTTAAAGAACATGTTGATAAAGAAAGTTCTGTAAAAGGGTTTAAAGGTATAACATATCTTGATTATATTATACTTGATATAGATAAAGGTACTATACCTAACGATCAGTTTATAGGATATTTACAACAATGTTTATCAGAAATTTTTGATAAGGGTGTTATGGAAGAAGATCTAAACGTATGGTTTAGTGGTACTGGTTTCCATATTGAAATGAAAAATGTTTTCGGATTACAACCTAGTACAGATTTGAGTGATAAACTCAAACTTACTATGAATAAACATTTTCCTTTTGCAGATTCTATCTATGATAGAACTAGAATCATAAGGTGTAAATGGTCATTCAACAAGAAAACATCTAGTCACAAAATATGGATACCAATGAAGCTTATCTCAGAACTCTCCTATGACGAGATTGTAAAAGCATCTTCAACACAGGATAACTATATGTCATTGGTTAATAAGTATCCTGGAGGATTCTTTAGCACCCTTTTCAAAGATAATGATGTAGAGCCGTATCTACAATCTATGATAGTTGCAAGTCCTACAATACAATACCAAAAAGAAATAAACAAAAATAGTGAAGGAGTCACTTCTGTTGTTTCTTGTATGCAACATGTATTTAACGAAGGTCCTCTTGAAGGATCACGTAATATGAAAGTAATGCGTATGACTAGTTCTTACAAAAGAGCTGGCGTACCACTACTAGTTGCATTAAATGGTATTCTTACATGGGCAAACAATACAATGTCTGAAGAAGAAATTACTAGAACAATCACAAATGTTTACGATGGTAATTATCAGTATGGTTGCGATGATCATATCATGGCAGCTTACTGTGATTCTAAATGTATCTATTACAAAAGAAAAGATTACAGCTTAGATATTAAAGGTGTAACTGCTTTAGAAGATTCATTTAAAACATATGTCCAAAGTAAACTAACTAAAGATTCTATCAAGCTAAAAGAAGTATATGGATGTAATCCATACAATTTTAGTCCTGGTGAATTAATAGTATTTTCTGGTGATACAGGTTTAGGTAAGACTGCGTTTATACAAGATCTTATTGTAAAAGCAAAACTACAAACACTATTCCTATCACTAGAAATGAATGAACAGTTGATTTTCAGAAGATTTGGTCAAATAGCTGCTGGTAAAAACAAAGAATGGATTATTGAACAATACAAAACTAATCCAGACTTTTCACTAGAAGATAAGCTTAATCATATACAAATTATGACAATAGCACCAAGAATAGATTCAATCAAAAAGGTTGTAGCTGAAAATGAACCTAAAGTCCTAGTAGTCGATACTACAGACGAAGTAGAGGTAGACTTTGTAAAAGGAGAAATAGAAAAGCAAAATGTAGTAATAGGTGCATTAAAACAAATTGCACAGAAAACTAATATTATCATCATTGCTATTCATCACCTTAACAAAACATCTGCTGCTAACAATGTTATTAACTTGCATTCTTTAAAAGGTAGTAGTAACGTTGTACAGAAAGCGGATAAGGTAGTACTTATTAAAGGTAACAGAAACGATCCTGCAAGAGAAATTATATCAGTAAAATCTCGTGATGAAGGACAGTTTAAGATGTTAGCTAAATTTGATACTACAAACATGACATTTAAACAAATAACTAATACAGGAGGTATTAATGCTGTTTAAAACTAAATACGAGGATAATAATAATATTCAAAAAGCACAATTGCGTCTTTTGAAATTTATTGTATTATCTGCTAGAATAGATAATAATTTTGGTAACCATTTATGGTTTGATACCAGATTCGGTCCAATGGAATTTTCATTTGGATTGAGATACTGGGATGAATCACCAGAAGCTATCAAAAAATACGAGGAAGATTTCAACATAATTAATATGGCTGATAATCTTAGACCTAGTGACGCATAGAAATAAAGTTCGTGGAAACAATCTTGAAAGAGAGATCGTAAACGCAGCTAAAGACATAGGCCTATCTGCAAAGAGGGCCTATGCATCTGATGGAAGATCTTTAGGGAAATCAGAAGTTGTTGACGTGATAGTCGAAAATACATGCATACAAGCAAAGCGAAGAAAAAAAGTTGCACAATGGCTGTATCCAGACTATCATGGAGATGATGTAGATGCTGTAGTAACACGAATGGATAGAAAAGAACCTTTGGTTATAATACCATTAAAAAGGTTTTTAAGATTAATTCAAATAGAGAAGGAAAATATCGATGACTTTGAGCAAGAATGAAATAGATGCACTTATGTCTATTGCTGCTAAAATAATAGAAGCACAAGAAGAAGCTGAACTAAGGGTTAAAAACGAAAAAGTTATAAGAGAATCGCAAGACTACTTAGATAACGTTGATTTTGGTCCTGATTTAGATCAAGCTCCTTCTAGCGATAAAGGGTAAGGGCTTTACAAACTACAAAATTGTTGCCTGGGTTACAAATACCTTGGTTGGCTACTAAAACAAATAATGCGTTAGTCTGTATTATTTCGTATTTGGTATTTAAACTCTAATAAGAGATTACCAGGCAGCAATCATAAATAAAATATATTGCAGTATAAATAGTCCTCGTTAAGCGTGATTAAGTAAAGGCTATAGGACAGTATGGAATAGAAAAACATACACGAAGGATAGATGATTATACATAGAAAGCGATAGAGTGAGCGTGGTACCCTACCACTCGACAAATGTTACGAGTGAGGCGAAGCCTAATTATTCGTACTGCAATATTTAAGGAGTAAATATGAAAGATAAAGAAAAAGAAATGTTTATAAATGAAACACAAGAGTTAATAGAACTAACAAAAAAAGCAATAAATGTTTTGACCACAAAAAAGAAAAGGTTAAAAGATTTATTGCGTATTTTAAAAAATTAATTTTTCAGCTTTATAAAAAAGGCGTCAAGTCGTTGGATCTTCGTTGATCTCTCTATCCTCGGCTTGACGTTTTACTTTAGCTAAATGCCATTTAAAACTATTGTAAGGCAGTCCTGTTGTATACTCTACTGCATATCTAGGGTTGTCAAATGTCTTATACATATCTCTTAAACCTCTACCAAATGGTAAATAAGTCCAAGCTGTATATTTCCAAAAAGCTTCATAATCCCTATTTACAATACCATTAATATGAGGTAATATAAATCTACTTGCTGGAGGTGTTATAATCTGTAAAGGTGCTAACGCTTGTATAGGGTATTGATTAAAGAATGCTTTCTTTCTTGTTTCTTCATCACCAAACATAAACTCAGCTGTTTCTTTCATCCAAGACATAGGCGGTGATAATGCATATTCAAATACAGAATAAGCAAATAATGTTGCTAAAGACATAGTCATCATATCGTTAGCAACTTGTCTTTGAAATCTTTTAGTTACTTCAAACCCTGGATGTCCTTCTGCTGCCATCATATCTTCGAAAGCAACTTTTCTTCTTCTAACACTATTCCATGCATAAGGTTGAAAACGTGTCATAATACGACCAAATGCTGTATTACTAAAGTTTGGTCTATATGTAGCATGATAAATAAACTGAGATCCTTCTACACCCTTTCTTGCACTATCTATTAAAAACTCATCAGTTACTTCTATATTACCTTCTAATCCAGAATATATTTCTCTAGCTTTTAAATAATGTGCTAAAAACGCTTTACGTCTTAAATGTTTTTCAGATGTAGACATAAATATACTACCAATTTCCATAATCTTTTTATCTACATTATATTGCTTAGCTAATTCATTAACTTGTTTCTTAGTATATTCTTCAATCTTTTCATTTACTTCTTTACTATTTCCAAACAATCTTTCTGCTCTTGTGTGTGCAGTTACTTTCTTAACAAGTTCTGTTAAAAACTTTTTAGCATTTGCTGGTTCATTTGCTTGCAAATATGTTAACTCTTGCAACAAATTACCTTCAAGCAATCCTAATGTATCAATCATTTCATGAACATCTGCTTTATTTTTAAGTTCACGTAATTCATATCTACCTGTAGTAGGGTTAAATAATTTAAACTTTTGACCTCTAAATACTTCATTTATTAGGTATTTTTCATCAAATGCCTTAAAAAAATGTTCAAAACCAGTATCAGTAATAATGTTTTGATAACCACCATAAGCATTGGTAATAGTTGCTTTAGGACTAAATAACAATGATAACAATTCAAATCTACCTTCAAGATCAGATATATACTGAGCACGATCTACTAAAGCTTTATGACGAAGCTGTATATCGTCTGGTAATTGTTTAAATAACTTCTTACCTGTAATTTTACCATATACATTACTTATAGCATTTTCTGTTTTTAACATTACATTACCAACAGATTCATCACTAAACCATTGTCTAGGCGTTTTACTAATATTCAATCTATCTATATTCTCATCTTTAATAAAATCGTTGAGATTTTTCTTTGTTGTTTTGTCCATCCATCTATTAAACTTTTGTTTAGATGCTTTAAACATTCTTGCATTTAATTCTTCAACCTCTATCTTAATATCTTCTTTTCTTTCTTTTGATGTTTTTTTATCACGTAATTCATTGTTTAGCTCTTTTATTTTTTTGCTATTAAATCTATATTGCTCTACAATAAATTTTTTCTTTTGCATTCTTTGTTCACTTAGAGTTGGTATAGACTGTTGCTCTAAATCATATAATAATTTTTTCTCAACAGGTCCAAGCTTACCAACTTTCCAAGCTTGATCAAACCCTGCTGCTTGCCATTCTTTTAATAAAGCCATCTCTTTTTTAGATACACCATGAATTTCTAATATTCTTGTTGAAGGAAAGCCCATATAACCTCTAGTGTAATCAATCATAGTTTGATGCCACATTCTAGCATTGTCTTTCATTTGTGGATTTTGTAAAGATTGATACAAGAACTTATCTAAATATATTCTTGAATACATAGCACCTATGTTTTGCATAAGCCCTCTTGTAAGACTATTATAATAATCTAAAGGTACATTACCATCACTTCTCCAACCAGGCATTGCTCTTTCTAATCTTGATCTAGCATGAGTAGAATTACCCATACCTGGATATGGATTTTTACCTTTACGACTAGTGCTTTGATTTAACATGTCCATTGCATCTTTATCAATAAATGGATTTTCAAATTTATTTTCTCCTAAAAATCTACTAGCCAATCTATTAAATTCTATCTTCTTTGCTTCTTCAAAACTTATTTGTTTATACTTTACATCATTTCTTAAATTAGCATCTAACAATTGATCAGGATTTGTTTTAGCCATAATACGTTTTTTCTCAGAAGCCAACCATTCATTCTCTAAAATCTCTCTATTTTTAGCTGTATCTTTTTGTCCCATATGCGGATAATATCTATCTGACACGCCATCTTCTTGAAACTTACCTACCTCACTACTCCATTCTTGATATTTTCCAGTAAATTTAGCAATATCTCTACGAGCTTTTTCAGCTATGCTAATCTTTTTATTGCCAACTTTTACTTTAGTTGCTTCCATAGCTTTCCAATTTAAACTACCACCTTTGGTAATATACTCAGAATATTTATCCATCATATGATCACGAAGGTTTAAATGAAATCTAATCCAAACCATATCATCATAATGAAAGTGATTTTTTAATATTTCAGGTCCAGATTGTTTATCTTGAGATAATCTAACAGTTTTATCAAACCATAATAGTCTACGTAATTCAATCATACCATATTTATTTAAAAACATTCTACCTAATTCTTGTTGCCAAAACTTAGGATGACCTTCTAATAACATAGTTTGTGGTAAATATTCTAAAGGAAGAACAGTTTGATTGTCGAAATAACTAGCTATCTTTTTATGATTACTTTTAATAATTCCATTTAATGCTGACTCCATTAAAGGTTGTATTACTTTAGTTCTAACTACATCAGCATATTCAATTGCACTTACAAACTCTTTTTTACCTGATTCATTAAAGTAAGAAAACTTTTGGTCAATTTTTTTAATTTGTTTTTCTGCTTCTACAAATCTTTTTTGCAAATCTAATAACTCCTCAGGAGTTGTATTACCTTTCTTAGGACCTTGACCATCTTCTCCTAAGTTATGTTTTATTGCTGCATACTCCCAAATAGTATTACCGTGTTCTTTATATCCTTTTTGAGATTCATTTAATACCTTTTTAGCAAATCCAATAAACTTAGTATTAAAATCATTTAACTGATTTGCACTCACGTGTTGTTTGTAAATTAAATCTGCTACAGTTTTTAAAGTAGATGTAGGAACAGTAATACCATATTCTTCCATTTGACCTGTTTTTTCATTGAATTTTACAACACGATCAAATTGTAGTCGTTGTTCAAATGGAGCAATCTCTTTATCTAATCTTTGAAATATACCTAATATTTGGTCTAATTTTTTAGGATCTCTTAAATGTGCTTGCAAAGGATTTAATCTGTTTATTTCGTTAGTAATTAAATCAGATAATCTATTTACTTCTAATTCTTGTATGTGTGGAAACTTATTGTTTGCTTTTTCAAATTTTTCTCTACTATCAAATCTTTGAACACGTTTAGTTTTTTCATTAATAGAGTATATAATTTTATCAGAATCTTTTAATAGCATACCTTCTGTTTTGTCTGCAAGTTTATCTATATTACTTCTATTACCACTTATCCAAGAACTTACATATTTCTCATAATTTTTTACCAAAGTATTAAAAGCAGCTTCATTCATACCAGTAATATTCTTAGTATTTTCTTTTACATACTCATCAAATGTTTTTAAGGGAACATCTTTGGTAATATCTGCGTATAAAGTATCTTGTGCCTCTTGAATTAATTCTTTATTTCTTTTAACCTGATCAATAAGATTATCTTTATTGTATTTATTTCTCATTGCTTTCATAAAGAAATTAAATCTTAATCCGTCTACGTTTTGTATAAAATCACTCTTACGATCTATTCTCTTTAAAAAGAATGCATATTCACTAGGTAAATTAAATATAAATTTTTGATTACCTCCCACAGTAGTTGCATATATTAACTCTTTAAAATCAGTAAGATTCTTTCTCATTGTTTCTGTTTGAGTTTTTTGTAAAGGTTCTAATGTTGCAATCAAATTATCTAACTTTTTAGGATCAGTAAGAACATCTAAGTCAATTAAATCAGGAACCATTTTCTTTGTACGTAGTACAACAGGTTTAGATGTGTCAGCATTTATTTTAGATTGAGTACCATTTGCTGGTTCAGTAAATTGATCCATAGCTGCTTGTTCAAATGAATCTAAATCTAACATATCTCTAATATCTTGTATACGTTTAGTTCTATCCTGCTGTGCAACCTTTAATACTTCGTATCTAGCATTAGACATATATTTTTTATTTCTAGGTCTTATAGCCCATGTTTGTTCTTTATCTGGTAGTAAACCAGTAAATTCTGACTGCAGCTTTCCACGTTCTTTATATAAATTTTCTAATTCTGTATCTTTATTAAAAAATTCACCACGTTTTTCAAATTCCATTTTAGTTTTTACTAATTGTTTAATTGAATTATTTATTTGATTTAAACGATCAAAACGATTTTCTGCTCTAAATCCAATAAAATCTTTTTTAACTACAGGTGTAGCTATATAAAATACATCAAACAAATCTTCTACTTCTCTTCTAGCTCTTTCTGGTAACGGATCTCCTATCTGTTTTCTTCTTTTAGATAGTTTAGTTAATTCTGTTTCTAATATACTTTTAGTAAGAGCTATTTGATCACCATAAGAACGTTTATTGTTTTTCTTGTAAAACTTTTGATTGTTATCAAACGCTTGATAAATTCTATTACGCTGTTCAAATGTTAACTCTACTACCTGTGTAATAAAATTATCTACAGATTCAGGTGACATTTCTAATTCTTTTATTGCATAATCTTTGAACTCCTGAGATCTTACAAGAGCATTTGATAAATCAACAACATTATTTAGTTTGTTCCATAAAAATACTTCATAGTCTAAAATATTATTAAACTCTTTTTCTGTTAACCCTTCCATAAAATTTTCTTTAAAATCTTTTAAACCAACCTTTTTATATATAGGATGTTCTGATATTTGTTTAGATAAATCTCTTAAAAATGAAATACTTTGTTCTTTGCTAAACACATTCCAAGGATTTAACTCTAAACGTAAACCATTGTATTGTTCTGCAATTAAACCTAAATGACTTCGAGTTCCTTCTGTCTTATCTAGGTAATTAATAACAGTTTCTTGTATATCTAAAGGCATATCTGTTTTACGTTGTTGTCCAAATATAAGTTTATGCATATTTTTTATAGCCTGCCTTCTAGCTTCTAGCTCACCTGTTTGTGCACCTTCATACATCCATTCATATCTAGCACGCATATTTCTTAAAGAAACTATAGGTAAATCTATATTTGACAAGTCTGCTGCATCAATATAAGTATTTAATAAAACATTTCTATCTACAGTAAGCTGATCAAAAGCATCTTTATATCTTTCTTTTAATGCTATTCTATCAATACCAGTACGAACTGTACTATCTTCTAACTGTTTATTTATATCTAACTCTAAAGAAATAAGATTTACTCCATTAGTAATTAAACCAATAGAGTCTTGTGCCATTGTAGATATTTTACCATTAAACAATTTTGCATTAGTATCTAATATATCAGCTAAATGTTCACCTCTAGTTTTTGTTTGACCAGGTTCTGCATTAGCTAACTCTCTACCAATATCTGCATCTTTAAGATCTACTGTATCTTTTTTACCATTTTTAGTTCTAACAAGCTGATCTTGTACCTGTGATTGTTTGTAAGCATTTGTTAATTCGGAAGGTAATCCCCAAAACATATGTGCTGAGTCAATATCTTTATCAGCACCAGACATCATAAAATCATTGTATTCATTGGTAATTAAAGATATACCTTTACGAGTTTTAGCAAACCCTACAAATTCACCAATACGCATACCACCATTACTAATCATAGGCGATCTTACATAGGCTACGCTTGTTCTAATTTTTTCATACTCTGCAAAATTTTGTTTAGCTAATCTAGACTTTGGATTCTCTTTCATTGTAACCCAAGTGTCCCAAAATTTACCAAGAGTCATTGTTTGTTCGTTTTTTAATCCTTCATATACAGTTACTTTCAATACATCTCTCGCACCCTCGTTTAGCATAAATTCGTTGTTTGCTAGGCCTTTCTTTGCTTTAGAGTACTTTTGCTTACGTTGACTAATTAAAATGTCATATAGGCCTAATTTAGAGCTATATGAGTGCCTAATACGTGGTCTAGTTAACCTTTTAGATACATATTGTTGTATTCTTTCATTAATATACTCTCTAACTCCAGGTCTTAAATAAGTACCAGGATCAAACCCAGTATCAATTAAATAATCTTCTATAAGTTGTCTGTTGTAAGTATTTTGACGATAGTCATTCCATTCTTGCATTAGTTGTTTATCAAAATCAGATAATCGTTCTATTTCAAATATTTGTTTAATAATACTTTGAGCAGCTTTACTATCAGGTTTTTCAAATAAAATTTTATCTAATACACGAATACTTACATCATCTATTTTTACACTAAGTTCTTTTTCTGCAACAAAATCTTTTTCTGCCTGCATAGTTTCTTTTGCTTTACCTACTGCTGCCTCAGCTACAAATTTTTCCCACCTTCCCCAAAACTTACTACCAATGTCTGTGTTAGGGTCCATTTCAAATGTATTAGTATTAGCAATAATCTGCTGTAGTAGTTTTTGATTACCTATCTTACTAAAGTTTTCATAAACATTTAAATTTAAATAGTTATCTTCTATACGTGATTGAAACTTATTTAGTTTACCAACTAATTCTATTTCACCAGTTTTTTCGTTAAATTTTATTTTAGTTGGTTTTACTCCAACAGATTCTTTTATACCACTTACATAATGTATTTTATCTATACCGTGTTTATCTGCAAACTTTTGCCATATACTATCCATTACAAAATCAGCAGTCTTATTAATTACCTGACCTCTACCCTGATCCATATTCGGTCTAAACAGTCCTAGTGTTTTCATAACACCAGTTTCAGGGTTATATCCATATCGTTCTAATACAATATTAAATATTTTTTGATTAGTTAATGTGGCACCATCTGTACCTGAATTGTTTTCTTTTAATGCTTTACCCATATTTTTAATACTACTAGGTAAATCTTCAATAACAATATGTTGAAATTCAGCATCTTGAAACACATCTTCAGATTTTTTTCTAAGTGATTGAAAATCAACAAACTCAGGTATCTTTCTTAGTTTGGTAAAAGATAACTCTTCAAAAGATGCTTGTTTTTTATAACTACCTGACTCTATACTATCTAATACTTTTTGATTATGCTCTTCTACTCTAAGCATTAAACTTTCATTATCTTTTATAAAACGATCTATATTATTATTATTTGTAGTACTCGCTCTCTTACCAGATAAGTTTAAATAAGTTCTCTCAACATTATATCCAAGATATATATCTCCATAAGTAGCTTTATCTATAAACAATTTAATTGACTCTACATCTAATGGTAATGTAACCTCACTAAAACGTTTATTTGAACTTAATTCTTCTGCTTCTAAAAATCTTACTCTTTGTAATTGTTTAAGATTTTTAAAATAACTAGGATCTAATGCTATCTCAATACCAGAATGATGTTTAGTACGTTTTTGAAACTTAGTTAAATTTGTATATGGCTCACTTTTTATCCAATTAGGTATTTCTTCTAAAATTTTAGCTCTAGTTATTTGTTGCCTAGATATAGTTCCTGTTTCTAT
>Ga0208666_1000067_pt1 | contig 44870 bp, 65 predicted proteins | sample 5B_taG_FD_184078 | JGI IMG/M metagenome (GOLD analysis project Ga0208666, IMG submission 184078) | Marine viral communities from the Subarctic Pacific Ocean - 5B_ETSP_OMZ_AT15132_CsCl metaG (SPAdes) (version 2) | ecosystem: Environmental > Aquatic > Marine > Oceanic | place: Pacific Ocean...
AGGTTAGTTTCCGGTACTCCTTTGTGGAAAGTCCAAAATTATCTAAGAGGTGCATTAGGTGTTTTGTCCGAGTTCGCAGAAGCGTCTAAAGAAAATACTAAAGCAAGGAATGAACAGAATGATGCTATTGTTAAGAATATAAAGAAGTACGATACTCTTAATACCGCAATGAAAGACACTATGCTTGCTTATGATAACTATAGAAAGGGAATTGCTGAAGAAGCAGATATGAATGTTTTAAAAGAACAAATACAAGATACTGCGGCATTTCAAATAGCACTCAAAGCAACAGGAGACGAAGCCTATGCTATGGCTAAAGCCTACAATAGTGTTTCGGAAAAACATAAACAAATGCGAAAGGAAGAAGAAGAAGTCATAAAAATGGCAAAACAGGCTCATGCTTTTGATGAAGATAGATTAGTATTAGCAGAAAAAAGGGCTAGAAAAAAATCAAAAGCAAGAGGCTTTGGCGAAGAACAGACTGAACTTGAAGTAAAAGATGCCGTCGGAAGAGAAAAAAGAAAAATGTCCAAAGAACAAGAAGGCATTTCTAAAGACAGCAAGAAAGAAGGCTTTGAAAGTTTAAAGAAAAGTTTCTTTGACCCTAAACAATTTAAGGCTCTTGCTTTACCAATTGCTCCTTTAATTGGTATGTTTAGATTAGCAAAGAATAGAAAGAAGTATCAACAGAAAATATTGAATTTTAATAAGATGATGCAAAAGTCAATATTACCTAATTTACAAAGGATGATATTATTTGTTATATTTGGTGCTATAGCCTTCTTAATCTTCTTAAAAGCCGCATATGAAATATTCAAAGTATTAGAAGAAATGGGGTTGATAGCCGACATAAAAGACTTTGTTATAGGAGTATTTGGAGTAGTGATGGATTTATTTAAAATAGCATTTGCGTTCATTAGTGGAGACTATGAAAAAGCATTTGCGTTAATACCACCTATGTTAGAGAAGGTAAAGAACTTATTAATAGACGGAGGAATATTGCTAGTCGAATTGGCATGGACTACATTAGTAGCAGGATTTGGATTAATAATAGATTTCTTCAATGAAATGTTTACTAATCCTACTTTCGCCGCCGCAGTAATAGAATATGCAGTTCAAGCAGGTATGTTGGTAGCGGGAGTTTGGATGGCAAAGACATTAGTTGCTATGGCACTACAGTTGCTTGCTACTTATGCACTACCGTTAGCAGTATTTGTTTTAGTAGCGGCTTTCTTAGTAGCCTTATATGTTCAATACAAAGAAGAAATAAATGCCATGCTACTTAAAATAATTAAAGAACCTGTTGAGTTCGTTGCTAAATTACTTAATTATATGACTAATGGTGATTTCTTTAGTGACATATTAAGTACACTAAAGGACTTTGCTAAAGGTTTTGTTTTCAAAGTAAGTCTAGTCAAAGGTGTCAAAAAATTCCTTGGTAAAGTGAAAGATAAATTTACTAAAACGGTTAAGAAAGGTAGAGAGGTGGCTAAAACTGCAAGTGGCTATAATAATTTAAGTGACGAACAAAAGAAGAAATTGGATAGTTCTATTAAAGGTGCTTTCGCAAATGGGGGCATAGTTTCTGCTTCCGGTCTACAATTAGTTGGAGAAAAGGGGCCGGAATTAGTTAGGCTACCTGCGGGTAGTAGAGTGCATAATAATAGAGATTCTATGAAGATGGGAGATACTAACATCAACATTACTATAAACGCCAAAGATACTTCCGATGCTGAATTAAGAAGAATAGCAGACCAAGTTGGAAGAATGATAACAAATAAAATCAATAGGAGTTCTTCTTCTAGTGGATTCGTGAGGTGATAATTTGACTACAGTATATTTGAAAATACAGAACCATAAAGCCGGTGATGGACTGACTACTAATGTAATACCTCTAAAAGTAAATAGTGTAGGTATAAGTGTTAGTAAATCAATTCCTGCTTTTCCTATTCCTTTGTCCGGCGTTGCTACTGGTGAATCTATAACAGCCGCATTGGATTTAGGTATGGCGACTAAAAATGTTTCATTGCAGGGAATAATAATGGATGAAACTATTACTAAAATTGTCAATAAAACATCTACTCTTAGAAGATTTACAGCACACGAAATAGCACAAATGATTGCATCCGGTGTTGATTCTACAGGGTTTGCTAAGAATCAAGCGGTAAATGAACTTGTAGTTTTGATACCATCTTTTGTTGCTAGTGATTATAATTATAGAGGAACTTGCAGTATAAGTGACCATAAGAATAAGACGGACTGTGAAGCCGGAGGAGGAACATGGACACAAACTGTTTTCGATAATAGCACTAGAGATGTAGGGCAAAATGTTCCATTTAATTTTGCATCAAGAGGCGACAATAATGATTTAGACAATATAGGAGTTCCTGCTAAAATATCTTCTTTCCCCGACTTTGAAACAGATACAGGCATGACAGGATTCATTAGAAATTTTGGATGCGACATTAGCGGAGAAGCATTCGAATTGTCATTTAATTTAGATTTTGAAACAGCAATTATAGTTCCATAGGTGATAATATGTATGATGTGCTTATTGGAAAACAGCGAGGGTTAATATTCCCCGTTATGTGCAATGGTCATGTTAGAATAGATTATACTGATAATACTAACTCATCTGTTGATGATATAAATTATGGACTATTTTCTCATGCAGGAAGTTTTACCTTTGAAGCAATAGTTACGCCTTACGATATAAACGGGGCAGGGCAATGGTCTACATCGGCTAATTCAATAGGGATAGAAACAACAACAGAAACACAAAAAGTAATGCCTTCCGTGACTAAAACCCAAAGCGGTGCTAATGGTAATGATGATTTTTTAAGTGAACGCTATCTTAATGTTACGAATAGATTGACTCATGAAATGATGCTTTTTTCTAACTCTAAATTTTCTATATCTTTAGTAAACTCTACTACACATAATCAAAACCAACCCGCAGAATACAAAATAAAGGTAGTATTAGATTCACAGACAACTATAACAGACTTACCTGTAATAAAATCTACTTCCGGTTTTGGTTGGTCTTACCCCACAACTCCTGCAAACCCTTCTTTAACTCCTTTAGTCATTGATGGGTTTGACGCTGATGGAAGAATAACGCACTCTTTTGCAGGAACTACAGATGCTTCTAGTAGTGGAGTTACAATAAACATAGATGATACTACTAAATTTCACATTAATCAAGAAGTGTTCTTGAAAGATGGTTTCAACTATACCTCTTTAGGAACTATTGCTTCGATAAACACAGGAGTTAGTTTTGATTTAGCAAACGCACCTGCTAACACAATATCTACATCAACTAAGATATATGTTCACTCTTACAAAGACGCTTGTTACATAAACAATCAATTTCACATAGCCTGTTCATATAATGATATATCTAAAGAAGTTAGATTGTTTTTAAATGGTATTTTAGTAAAAATAAATACTCTAACTATTGATGATTTTATTATGCCAAAAGGAGATTCATTTATCGGCAATCACCATAATCCTAGTTTTTCTACTGGCAAATTTAGCACTATTCATAACAAACAATTTATGGGAGAAATGCATGAAATGTCTATGGTAAATACAGTTAAGAAAAAGTTTCTAATAAATAACTTACTTCCTAATTTAAACGACACATTGTTCTACTTTAGATTTGAGGAGGTAGATGAATGACATCAACAATAGTGGCCTTTACTCCGTCTAAAGACACATTAACCTTCGATAGAGCAAGCACGACTAATGGTAGTGCTAACTTAACAGTGTCTCCAAATACTGATAGTCTTTTTATCGGAATGGTAGTTACAGGTAGTGGAATACCGAATGGAACTGTAATAATTGGTTTGTCTTCATCAATAGCAGTTCTTAGCAAGTCGGCTACTAATTCTACAACTGCCGATAGAACTTTTACCAAATCAGCATCTGAAGTTCCTCCTCATCCTTTATTGTGTGCAAGCACATTATCCCCTACAAGTAGTGGTTCAGTTGTAGATAATTTTGGTGCTTTTATAATAGAAGAGGGTTCGGGGAGCGTTGTATTGACTCCCATAGGCAGGTCGCAAATTGCTAACTGTAATGTTACTATGGGTAGTGAAAAGGTCACTTTATCTATTGGAAATACTAACTCATTGTATGTCGGTCAAAGTGTAACAGGAGTAGGTTTTACGGGCATGAGTGCTACAATCAAAAACATACCGTCAAGCACTACATTTAATTTAACGGAAAAGGCGAGTGCTACTGCTACCAATACAACATACACTTTAGGGCTAGAACATCAAAATTTACAAAACACAAGAGGCACTTCTATAAAATGCTTTGACGATTTAACTCAAACAGGAATAAACATTAACAGCGTTAATATAAATACACACTATTTATTTGCTATGATTCATTCTAATGATAGTGCTAAACATCACTTTGTTAGAGTTAAAGAAATACTAAACGATGATGTAAATGGAGACTCTTTTGAGTTTGAGCCAAAACTAGGGGATGAAGTCAGTAAGGGAGTTAAATTCAAATTATACTCTACTCCTATTCCTACTGATAAAACTATAGCGGCAGTTGGTCTTGGAATAAAGAATAGCATAGGTCATAGTGCAGGTCTATCAAGACCATTGTTTTATTTCTTTGATGAAAAAACAGACAAGAAAAATCAACTTGACCATAATAAAAAATATAATATTTTATATTCGGAGTTAGATTTTTTTTCGGCAGGAACAGATACACTAACAACAACTAGTTTCTTTACCACTATGCAGGACTTTGGTTTTGAAGTTATTGATTATAGTAGATTTTCTTTAAGAACTAGGTTGGTAGATAGATTAAGAGAATTAGATAATCCTCTTACTCATAATCAATCATCTAGTGGTAATGAAGGCGGTGTTCCTTTACCCGATTTTACACCATTCGATAGAGATAGTTGTTTCTGCCATGCTAGAAGAGATGACGACGATGAAGTAACAGGCCTAGCAAGTCAAAACTATACTGGCCCTATTAGATATTTGTCTTATGGTCTTTCTAAAGATAAAGCAAATTTAAGTTACAATGTAATTGACCAACAATTGTATGAATCTATTGGCGCAAAGGGTAGTTTAGCAGAAGTAAAAATAGCAGACCCTTACAGAATAGTGACTACTAAAATGAAAGATAACGAGCCTCTTAGAATTAGACAACAACTATTTACAGGAGACTTTAATGAGTTTAAATCGTTTGGAGCAACAATTTTTTCATTTGTTGGGGGTTCTATATATAACATAACAACAAGCCACGACTTAAACAGTTATTTGAATGAAGGGGATGAAGTTAAAGTTGGTAATAGAATAATGGTAGTTTCGGGATTAGGTGCTTTTAGTAATGCCGCACAAACTATTTCATTTACAACTTACCATAGATTAGAAACCGAATCTGAATTTACCGTAGGTAGTTTGCCAACATTAGCAAATGGAAGTTTATTAGAAAGAAGGGCTTATAACAAAAAGGATAAAACTTTACTAACAGATTTTCCATTGGTAAATAATAGGCAAGTAGACTTATATGTAAAATTCTTATCAAAAGAATTCTCATTTTTATATGCTAAAGTTACTTCTATTGATGCCGTCAAAAAATTAATTACTCTAAGTTTTTCAAATAAGGCATATTATGATTCGGATGGTAACACTAGCAACGAACATGAATATCATGCTCAAGGAAACATGCTAGATTATATGAATGGCCAATATGCTATTTTAGTAGAAAAAATAGATGGAACTGTTGAAAGAATAGATAACTACAAACAAAACGGATTAACTCAAGTTAAGTTAGCAGGTAGAAGTAAAATAAGGCAACTAATATCTCCTATCATAAACAAGAATACTTTATTTTCTCAAGATGTAATTTATTCAACTCAAAGTCCGTATAATAAATTATCTAGTGTTGGAGTAAACTTTACTTGTGAATTCGATAATAAAACATTAACTGCTTCGGGCAGTATAACTTTGACAGCAGGAGACAGGGTTCATTTGAAACATGCTTCGGGCATGATGGGGTATATAGGAGAAATAGCAACAACAGTGACAGGAACTAGTTTTACATTAGTGGATAAAGCAAGGGCGCAGGGAACTACACTTGCAGGGTTTAAAGAATCAAATAAAGGATTCATGTTGAATAAAGCATTGGCAACTAATACTCTAGTAGATTCTACCACTAGTCTAAGCGGTGCATCCGATAAAGGACTGTTCTTTGATTCGGGAGTAAAAATAACTTCTTCCGGTGACGAAGGAGATATTTTAATCAGCAGTAGTGCAAGCGACAATGAAGGAGCAGTAGGGTATTTCTTAAGTGACATTGCTAACATGAAAAGCGATTCTCACTTCCAAACTATACTAGAAGATGAAAATGGAAATAGCGAAACCTTTGATACTGTAAACACTCTTATTGATTTTGAGATAGTAAATACTAGGTCTGCCGGTGAGAATAAAGGAACTATTGTAACCATTGCTCCATATAACCCACTAACATTGGGTAGGGTTGATATTAACCACGCTAACACCCAAGATACTGATTTTACTTTAGTTGGTAAACTAACACATAATATGAGTCTTGCTAGAAGATTTATAGAAGTTGATTCGGATTCTGCCCTGTCTTCTGTTAATAATATTAGAGGAGAAAGAAACTTACATCTAAAGCCTTTATTTGTAAATGGTAAATTTTTAGCAAATATATTACAAGTTGAAAAGGATATTAATGTTACAGTAAATGCAACAACTGTCGCTAATGGTGACGCTACATTAACAGTAGATACAAGTAAATTATCAGTAGGTATGGTAATAGATGATACCACCCATTCTAACATTCCTTCATCCACCACTATAACATCCGTAGGTAGCACTAGTATTGAAATGAGTAATAATGCTGATGGTTATAGTGCAAGCCCTACTGAATTTTCATTGGCTAGCAACCAATGTAGAATAATGCTAGACCGAGAGGTTGGTGTTCATAGTTTCATAAGAGCATCAGTAGTTGCAGGTTCTCCTGTAATAAAAAATGTAGATACTGAAAAGTTATTTGTCGGAATGCGAGTGATAGGCACAGGTTTAACGGTTGGAACCACATACTTAATTGAAAGTATGAATAAAGAAGAAAGAACTGTTACTTTAGATAATAATGCAGAACTTACTATCAATGTAACAACACTCTTTATTGCTTTCTTTGTCAGTGGGATGTCAATAGATAGATTAGAAGGACATCACAATCAAGACAATGTAAGGGAAACTACAAAGTTTACACACGAATTAAATTTGTTAAATGGTGGTCACTTACACGGTGGAAAAAACATTGCATTGTTACATCCACAAGTTAATCAAACTAATATACATAATATAACGAGCATATTAGACTTCAAGTTGGAAGCAGAACATCCTATGTTGTTTAATAGTGGAAATAGGGTTCACAGTTTAATAACAATGGCTAGAGTTGATAGGTTAGGGAGTTATCAATCTCAATTCGGTTCTTCTAACTATAGGTTGCTTAATTTAGAAAAGGGCAACTACAACAAGAGTAAGCATTTAATATTTGACTCGGATGACACTAGAATGTATGAAAACGAAACTAGCAAAATAAAATATTATGCTAGTGCGTATAGATATAACGCAGGACAATATGTTGATGGCATTCGCCAAAACAATATAATAGGAACAGATATAAGTCAAAGGAATTACATTGGTGAAGGTAATATAAGAACTGTCAGTGGTAATTCTGTAGTTACGATAGATGTCGAAAAATATATGGGGGGAAGCGTAAACTCCTTTTTCCATAATGTATTTAGGGTTGGTCAAAAGGTAGTTAGTCCTGATATTCCTAGTGACACTTTCGTTGGTGCAATTGTAGGATTTGGTGAATCGGGTGACTTGCTATTACAAATGAGACTTGTAGATTTGGATGGTAACGCTGTAAATGCAACATCCACTACTAATACTTCAGTAGCAACATTCTTCAAGTTTGACAACAAAAGAATATTAGAATCAAGAGGATTTTTACCTAGCATTGGTGATAAATTTTTTGAGCCAACTACACTAGAACAATGCACTGGCAATCCACATGGTTTAGAATTTTTTAGAAGGGGAGGAAAACCTCTTACCTTTTTCACTCCCTATGTTCACGATAAACTAACATTATATGAACAGGCAGACTATCCTAACTTAAGAGGTTCCGCTAATAATAAAACTAGACACATAAATTCTCATCAGTATAGAGATAAATTTGAACAAATAGACCCTAAAGTTACTAGAATGTTTTTATTCAGTAATAGTGATTTATTACCTTACTCTTCTACAAGAAAAGACAGTTTGTTAAACATAACCAAAAATAGAGATATAACAAAGTATTCATTATTAACATTAGAAGAATTAAACCTTAGCACACGCTCAGATTTGAAAGAAGCCTCTAGGGGAATAACAAATACAATAACTGCCGTTGATGACTCTTACAGACATCATAATATTCTTTCTGCCTTTGATGGAAAACAAATAAATAAACTAAGAAGATTCAGCGTTATGAGATTAACCGAATTAGTTGTGGATGTATTCTATAATCAATTTGACCCTGAAAACATACCGGAAAATACTAACAACATAGGAACTATAACCAACTATCCTAGACACTACATTTTAGGCGTTAGTGATGGAAACCCCTCATATAACCCTATTGGTATAGGTTCTATTAGTGGTAAAGTCATCAACACTGTTGATGATACAGGAAGTGCGGCAACTGCCAATATACAAGCCGAACAAATCTTAGTAGATAGGGCAGGTAGATTTATTGGTGTGGTGGCTAGTGTAGGAACTAACACCATAACATTAGTAGACAAACCAAATAGAACAGTTTTAGACAGTTCTAACAATGCCGGTTTCAATAAACCTACAGTTAATCAGCAGAATGGAAGTTCACCTAATATTAATTACATGCGACTATTTTACATAAGCAATTCATACACAATGCCGGCTGTAGTAGAGACTGTCTCCTGCAATATAGTAAATGGAAGCCAAACTGTAACTGTGGTTAATGCAAGTGACATGGATAAGATATTTATTGGTATGACAGTTACGGGAAGCGGGATAGGTAGTTTAACTCAAAATGTAACTTCTATCAACTTCTCTAACAACACCTTTACGCTACGCTTGGATGCTACATCAACAGGAACCACAACCTTAACTTTTACAAATAAAGGTGGAACTGCAACTATTTCGGGCTATAACACCGACAATGATTTTGTTCAAGGTAACGGTAACATTAACCCAATGCAGTATGTTACTATGCGAGGACTAGCAAGTGATGGAACTGGTTATCCAAGTAACTATGTTTCTACAAGTGCGAATAGAGGAAATAACGATAGTGGTTATGGTGGAAACAATGCTAGTTTTTGTGACACTACTTTTTCGGATATTTTTGGCGTAAATGCTATGGGAGGAGAAGTTGCAGGGTCAAACCAAGATAATAGCATAGTTTTACCAATTGTTTTATCTAGTCAAAATTCGTCTTTTTACTCTTGGATAGCAAACCAAACAAGAGATAGTAATAATAGTAATTTTTACCTTGAATCTCGATATGGTAACACTTTCCCACAAATGATGGAGATAGCAGTTACACCGGATTTAAGAAACGGTACACAAAGTTTCTTTGGAGCATCGAAGCACAGTGCGGTTAATTCCTCAGACGAAAATAACAAAAACGCAACAAGAAATTATCAAGGCTCGATTCCTATATTTTTAGATAGATGGGGAATAACAGGCGGTAGCGGTGCTAAGGTAGATACTGGTATGGCCGCTACTAAGGTAGGGTCTTTTGTAAGCATAGACATAGAGGGAACAAATAGACAAGAAGTGAGGTTTGGGATTAGCACAGGAACTACTACTAAAAGCACAACAGGAACTATTTCTCAATCACCGATAGGTTTCGCTACTAAGGTGATAGGAACAGATAGTTATAATGCAAACACAAATAGAACTTATCGAGATGATGCCGATGGAGTGTTTGGTGGTTTTAAGCCAACTTTAAGAATTGATGTGGGTTATACAGCATCTTGTGTTTTTAACACGGTATCTACTACCGCCGCTAGATTTGAAGACACAAATGATGAGTTAGCGGCAGATGAAGAATATGTTACCTTCGCAAATAGGTCAATATATCTTTATGTAGATAGTGAGAAAGTTCCATTTTTTACTAGAACACAAGAAAGAACTGCCGGTGTTAGCCCTCCACTAATTCATATGTCCAACAACGCTACAAGTGCGGGAACAGATGTAGATGTTATATTTAGCAGAAATAGAGTAGGAACTAAAAAAGCAACTAATGGCACAGATGTTACTGTTCTAGCATTTACTGATTTTAATATAACATCACAAAAAAACAGTTTCGCAAATGGAGATGGAGAAGTTAGAACAGATAATCCTTTATTCTTAAGCCATGTAGATTTGACTGGTTGTTATTTAGTTTCCGAAGGAGTGAAAATAGACGATACTGATGATGATGGAAACCCAGTGGTTAGAGACTTAGGCGTTACTATCGGTAGTAATGTTGCGGAAGATGGCTCAAGAACTATGAATGGTCTTGCCCAAAATAGAGCCTCAATGGATTTAGGAACGCCCAACCATATATTATATGTTATATCACACGAAGTAGACACAACAAGAAAAGACAGAACTCATATTTTGACGGTTAGTGGAAATTTCCCTTTACCTGTAGCGGCTTCTGTAACCGCAGGTAGGCTTAAGACTTTTAGAATAATGCAACCTAACCATACTTGCTTTCATAATTTTAGCCCAAAGAAAATTAGATTGAATCAGTTGTCTTCAAGTTACACTAAGAAACCTAAAGAAAATACTACTTACACTACGATAAACAACTTCGTATTTGCAGATAGATTGGGTAGTAGAAGCGACGAAGGGAACAATGAGGCAGTTCTTTCGATGTATGTTGTTGTAGATACTGACGGACAAACAGATGAAAGCGATATTGTTATTAGAAACCCTGCAAGTATGAGAAATAATATAATGACAGAAAGTAAATTAAAAATGAATTTTAGTGATGGGGATAACAATAATTTTACTACCGTTGAATTTAGTGATGCAGGAAATGATATAGGCCTTGAAATGACTCTTGAACAACAAAAAGAACTCTTAGGTGTAGTTTCTGTCTCCGAGACTATGGATGTTTTAGTTGGAACTAATAATAGTATAGTTGCTAAGAGGGCTATGATAGGTTCTAGTGTCACAATTGCATCCGATAGTGATAGTCTAATTAATGAATTATTAGAAGAAAATAATGTAGACTTTACACAAACAACTACTAGTTATCCATTTATTGTGGCTCCTAATTTTAGGGGTGTAGATTTATTTTCAGCAATAAAATTCTTAATGACTAAAAAGGATAAAACATTAATAGAAGAGGGAGGTTCTTTTAAGATAAAGGATAAAATTGAACAAGATTTATCTTCAAGAGTTTTCTTTAACACTTTAGATAATAAAACAGAAATATTCTCTTACAGTAGAGAAAAGAGTGAATTTGATTTATTTAATGAAATAGAAGTATTTGGTAAGTTTCACAAAGGAGTTAGAAAGGAACTTAGAAGTATCAAGAAGAGAGGTAAGAAGACTCTACAAATATTTGAGAATGCACTCACTACTCAAGTAGATGTAGACAAAAGGGCATTACAGTTGTTAAAATCGCACAATGATGAAAGTTTTGGTCTTCAATTAAATGTTGGATATAAGGGAATATCTCAACTAAGAGTTGGTGATTTGGTTACTGTTGAAATACCACAAGAGGGTATTAGGAGAAGCGAGTTTATTGTATTAGAAATACAACATAATCTAACAGGAACTATGGACTTAGAACTAGGTAGTTACACCAAAGGACTAGAAGATAGATTTGCAGAATTAGCAGTAGCGAATAATGCTATAAATAATAAAATTAGAGAAAATGAATTTGATGATGTTGCACAGAAGTTCGATATAGCGAAGACGGCTAAGATAAAGCCGATAAAATTCTTAGTGAGAAAATCTACAGTTCCGGTTGGTTCTTTTGCACTTAATACTAGCACACAAACACTAAATACGAACACCGCCGCATTAAACATAGGAGTAACGACTACTACTACATTAGTGGAGGAAGAGTTTTGATAACTGAAAAATTACAGAATTTGATTGCAGGTCACATTGCGAGCAGTTTAATTGATAGTGCTAAAGTTGGTTTAGGGGGCAATACTACATTCCCAACACAAGGGGATTTAGATGTTCCTTTGACTAGTGTTAGCGTAACAAGTACGGCGACTAACGATGCCAACTCAAATGTTGTTCAAATAAAGGCTACAGTAAACTGTAATCAAGCAGGGATGACAGGTCAAGTTCTTAGAGAGGTTGGATTTTATGATTCTACTGATTTAGTCATTAGACAAAATTTTGATGGAATCGGGCCATTTTCTTCAAATGACACTTTAGAATTTTTTATATTATTAGAGGTAGAGTAATATGCCAACAGAAGCAAATCCACATCATTATTCTAATCACACTAAAGACGATACTGCTATTTCTCAAATAGAGGATGCCGTAGATTTTCCGCATACTGGATTGATAAAAGCATTAAGTTTGGGCATAAGAGGAAACTTTGCGATAAAAGACTCAATAACAGGTTTCGACATAACCCAAAGTTCTTCATCTAGTAGTGCTGTTGTGGTAGAGGCAGGTAAAATATTTAGGGATGGTCTTTTAACGCCCTCTACTGCACAAACTACCTTTGCTCAAAGTGACTTTAATAATACTGCAAACGCACACCATTTGTTAGTTGTCGATTCTACCAACACTGTAAGAATCCGTAAGTTTGGAGATGGTGGTATTTATGGTAGTGCCTCTAATGTAGTGAATAAAATACCTCCTTATACAGAAAGAGATACTATTATAGCGATAATTAGTTTTACTACTGATGGATTTAATGATATGAAAGTCCAATATTTAACAACAGGAAAAATAGCGAATAGTCTTAGTATCGGCTACGCTACAGGTTCGTCACCTAACGAAGTCTATGACCAAACATTATCCATAGTTGGTGCTAGTGGAAGCACTACATTGCTTTCGGAAGAGAATGAAGTCATACTGAAACTTAACGGAACTAGTGCTTCTAATTTACTCAAAATAACAGATAGTGCAGACCAACTACAATTTGCTGTAAAGGGAGACGGAACACTAACTACCGACTTAACCGCTAGTAGAGCATTGACTACAGATGCTAGTAAAAATATTACAGCGAGTTCGGTGACTTCTACTGAATTAGCATTGTTAAGTGGTGCGGCTTTTGGTATCGGTACTAATAATATATTGAGGGCTAATGCCAGTTTAGCAGATAATGATTTCTTAAGAGTAGATGGAACACAAATAGAAGGTAGAACTGCGGCTCAAACACTAACTGATATTGCCGCTATGCCACTAGCGGGTGGAACATTTACAGGGAGTGTTATAGTTGATAGTGGTCAATCGCTCGGTTGTGAAACATTCGCAAGTCGTAGATTAGCAACTGTTTCTGTAAGTGCAAGCACTACCTTGACAGAAGCAACTCACGCAGGAAGATATTTGATTTGTAGTGGAAATGTAACTTTACCTGCTACTTCTGCTACAGGAGTACATTTTACTATTCTAAACACAACAGGTGGTAATATCACTGTTGGAAGAAATGGTAATAATATTAATAATGCGGCTTCCGATGCTACGGTTGCTACTTTTAATGGTGTAACTTGTATTGCTATAGGCGGTAATGATTGGATTGCATTAGGAGTGTGATTATTATTTATCTTGCTGTTGCGGGGGCTTGTGCTGAACAAGAGGCTAATGCAGGTGGTGGCGGTTCTCCACCTACAGGATTAACCCCACCTAATCAAATATATACTGCTATTTCTGCTATTTCTAATGGTGGAGTAGTTGGATTTACAGCGCATACAATAGGGGTGAATTTTAATGAATATTTCGCAAACAATATCGGCCCACAAATAATAACGCCATTTAATGGTAATCAAACTACTAATGCAAGTATGACTATTACTGATATAACAAGCGGTTCGGGATTGGCACATTATATAAAATTATCACACAGTATGCCCGCTTCTGCTTTTAATAGTTTAATGGGAACAGGCTTTACTGGTGGGAGTGGTTCGGTACACATTGATGAAACTTTCTTTTTATTCGGATGGTATTTAGAATCTCCTAACGGAACGGCTACTATTGTGGGTATAGACATATTGGCAGCATCTGCAAACTTTAATGGTGTGGGTATAGCCGCTAAAACTAGCCGTTCCGAAATAGGGCAAACTTATCCTCTTATAGATTCAACAAGTTTTACTAATGCGCTTGAAGCCCTTAACTTTTTTGCAGGGCCGGTTTCTAGCGACTCTCATATTGGTTCTAATGGTGTTGTAACTGCCGGAAATACAACTCAGTTTGTTCAAGGCGATACTCATTGTATTTGTTCATTAAGAAACTTTGCAGGTAGAGGCGGTACGGGAACCCCTAATGCTACTGCCGGACAAACTATGAATATTGTATTTAGAATAAGGGCATCTATTGGCGGAAATCAAGAAAGAACTCATTTCCTTTATGAGTTAATATTAACTTAGGTGATTAAATGTTAGGAATAAATATACCCGAAGATGAAACAACTAACTGGAAGTTAGAAATGGATAATGGAGAACTTTCGCTAATTAAGAAAAGCGTAGGCTCTATTATGAAAGATAACTATTCGGAATATCATACCCATAAGTGGCTTTGGGATAATGCCGCAGGAGATATATTAGTAGCGGGCTTAGGAATAGGTTTTCTAAATAAAGAATTAATTGATAACCATACTTTTAATTCTGTTACTATTATAGAAAACTCACAAGAAGTAATAGATATGGTTTGGCCTTATTGTGCTAAGGACAGTAGATTTACTTTAATTAAAGAAGACATAGAAACTTGGAATATTCCCGCCGGTTCACAATGGGATATTGGTTGGTTTGATTCTTGGATAGGAGATAATCCTTTATCATACGATGGCTATAAGGCGGCCATGACACACAAGTATGGAAGTTACTGCAACAGCATAGGATTTTGGTATGACATTGATTGAGTATTTGGCCTACTTCTTGCTTAGTTTCGCTATTGGTTATTTAACCGTTAGTGTATTATTAGTTGAAGATAAACCATTGGGCGTAATTATTTTAAATTCAAACGACGAATAACTTTCGCCTATGCAGAAAGTTTTCGAGGTTTTTTAGAAAACTTTTTGAAAAATTTTGAAAAAAAAAAATTGAAAGAGGAATGGCCTAAACCATTCCCCCTTCATTTTGTTTTAACTGACCAAATGCCACTACATGAACGGCATTCCCATAACTTAACTTGTTCACTAGAACCAACATAGAATCCTAAGATTCTCTTCGCTAATGTCTTGTCCTTACAATAAGGACATTTCTGTTTCAAACTCATTTCTTATCTTCCGTTTGACCCATCAATCTTTTAATATAGTCATCTACACTTTGTTCTGTTATATTAGTGCCACCGAATGCGGCAAAAAACAATAGTGTTAGAATGACCATAAAGATAAACAGCCCAAACCATTCTGCTGTACTCATTACCAATTCACCTCCAAATCTACAAATTCTTCTTTCTCTATCGAGAAGGCTTTCACAATCCCGTGTTCTTTTCCATATTGCCAAAGGTCATAAACTAATTGGGTATCTTTCATACAATACTCAACAACTTCATCATATTGACCCATCTTCCATAACTTCGGTGCATCTGCACTATCCATAAGTTTAGAGTCATCCATAGTACACTTTACAAGATTCTTAAGTTGGAATCTTTCTCCGTGTTCTTTCAACAATATCTTACTAGTGTCAATATAGTTTTTATCACCTATGTACTTATGAATACAATATATATCCATAGAGTCTCTAAGGATGGGAAGGTCAAAGACCGCTATATTGTGGCCTAATACCTTTCCACCCTTAGATAGATGGTCATCTAAATCATACTTCAATTCACCTAGACTTTTAACAACATGACCGGATTTAGCAAATGAATCTACAGGTTCGTCAACATAAACTGTTCCTGTATTACCATCCCAAGTAGCCACTGTTGAAACTTGAAACATGTGGGTATTCCCAAAGCCACCTATTTCATGCGACATATTCTTTGTTTCAATGTCTAGTGCTAATACTGACATGCTTAATCACTAGACCATAACTTACTTATCTTTTCTGCATTTTCATCCACTGTTGGTTCATCTGCTCCGATTCTTCTCTTTAGAAAAGCGACAATGTTTGCACCTGCTATACTTAGCATGGAACAACATTCCCAACCTTCATCACCATAAGTATCTAATGTTTCAATTATTACTTTTGGCCCCTTCGTTACATCAAAAACAACATATGTATTTTCGTATTTCATTTCTTTTCCTCCTTCAATTTCAAATAGACTGAACGCCCTACCTTATTTTCCTCGAACATATTTTTAGTTTTATACTTTCCGAATAATCTATGAATAGTTGCTCTAGCCATAGATTTCTGTAATTCTTTGATTACTTCTTTCTTGCTAAAGAACCCTTCATTGTCTTTCTTAAAGCCCTTTATTGTCTCCAAAAACATCTGTTCGTTGGGTGATTGAGTTTGTGTTCCAGTCCTCCTACTAACCTTTAGGCTTCGTTCTAACCATAACACCAATGTGTTATAACATTGTCGCACTATGTTTCCGGCTTGTCTAACATTTCTACCGCTAACAATAAACCTCTTTTGTTTATTTGAGATAAACTTTGCTTCTGCAATAGAACAAAGAACTGCCATCTTAATTAGAATCTTAAGCATTCTAGTTGTAAAGTTTGAAGCAATCTTTCTAACAGCAGGAGCAGTATCTTGAATAAACTCCTGCATAGTTTCGTATTCGAGCATTAGTGTTTGTGTAAAGTCTTTAGTAAACTTCATCGTCTTCAATGGGTCTTTCCCAACTTCCTCGAATCGTTCTTTAACACATTGGTAAATCTCAAAGAACTCGTCAGCAAACTCATCAATAGGTTGGTCTATTTCTTCTAATTCTCCTGCTTTTAGTATCTGCATTCTTCTCATTTTGTCTAGTATGGGTTCGGGAACATCCCAAATAAATAGAATCATCCTTTGTAAGACACCTTTGTTAGCAACAACCTTGACCAACTTTTCCGGTGGATAAGTCATGGCAAGAATAGAACGCTCGCAAAAACATTCCATCATTTCTCCACGCTTTAGTTTCTTACTGATGACCCAAGATTCTCCTGCTAATGTATTCATTAGAGTATTTAGATAGACAATTGCTTGTTCTTTGTTTTGGCTTTGCTTGAAAATACCGGAGTATTCAAACTCATCCCAGTGTGCTATACCACTACCTTCTAACAAACCTGCTTCTCTAACCCATGTTAATTCTCTTTTAGTTTTAGTGTGAGCATTATTATATTCCGTCGTTTGTTCGTCAGTCATATTATCTCTATATCTAAGTTCTCCGCCATTTTCATTTACTTTAATTAAATTACCTGCATTATCCTTAACAGGAACATCTGCAAATATCTCCTCAAACCCACCTATTAATGCGGCATCAGTATATTCAGTCGTAGACATAACATCGAACTTCTTAACTCCATATTCATTGTTATCATCTTCATCAGTACCGATAGGAATATTATAATCCATCACATGAATATTATTCGTAGGGTCATTTATCTTTTCAAATAGTCTCTTAGATACTGGCCCCACAAAGTTCCATAGTGTAGATTTACCCGAACCGGATGTTTGTATTTGACAGAAATGTACTCTACTATCTTCTATACTTCTACCATTCGGTATCTGCACAAAGTCTTTTACAATCTGTCCTAATAATACAAAGCAACTTAGTGCCGCAGGTATGTCATTCTTAAAAGAAACCTTTACTGCGTCTTCTTGGAAACGCCTTATGAAACTTGGTAGATTGGTATTAAATATTTTAGTAATCTCATCCACTTTGTTTAGGTGTTCTTCTTCTTCTTTGCTCATTTCAAATTCTTCATAATTTTCATTTTCATTCATATTTTCACCTTCCCTTCGGAATGTAAGACATTCAAGATTCGTCGTGCCAAGGTCTTACCTATGCCATCTATTTCTTGAAGTTCTTGTTCTGTTTGTTCGCCTATTTCCATAATTGAACCGTGTCGCTTCATCAGCGCATTAGCCTTGTCTAGTGACAAGCCTTTAATTGTTGTGAGTAAATCTACTCTTAAATCGTCTGTAGATATTCTTTTAAATATCTCCGGCCTTATTGTTTCTCTTTTAATTGGCTTCATTTTACATATGGAAGCAATTATTAAAGCCGCTTCTTTTTCACTAGTTACCCAAAAGGCCTTAGCATCTGTATCTAATGTTATTCTACCAATAGCCCCAAGAAACTTATTCCTAAGTTTGTTAGACCAATTAGCGTGTTGTGCATTAGTAAATGTTTTATCAGTTCTAATGTATTTCTTATATTGATTTACACCCTCATCTATACTGCCATAAATAATAACAACATTAGTTTGATAGTGTCTATCCATGTTATCTAACTGAGTCCACATTCTTTTGCTCATTACTGAACTAAGAAAGTCATGTGCTGACTTAGCCTCAAAACATACATCATCGTAAACATAATCACCTATCTCTATCCACTTCTTTTCATAAGGTATCTTCATCTTTAGTGCTTCACTCTCTACTAGTTCTACTAATTTAGAACCTTTCTTTTCTCTACTATCTATTACTAACATTATGCTTCCTCCGCATGTTCGGGATATCTCCAACACTTACCAACACAATACCCATTAGGTATCAATACAGTCTTACAGTGTGGACTATTATAGTTACCATGCACAGTGAACCTAGCATGTTTTCTAGTTTCTCTTTCATCCCAATCTAGCCATATCTCTTCATTGGTTTCTACCAAATGTTTTATTTCTTCTACTATGGCATCCAGTATTTTGTTCTTATCTTCAGTACCTTCTACATTATTACAACCGGATAGTAAATCTCTATACCATGATACTAGATATGCTCTAGCCATGTGAGAGGGATTCTCCGTCATGATAGCGTTGTGTAAGCAAGGTAACATTGGTAATTTACCTGTTGTTTTAGGAACACTTATTTCACCACTTACTTGTTGCATAGGTGGTGCTTCGGGGAATATTGCTAAGGTATTTCCACTCTTTCTAAATGCTATCTTTCTAGGTCGCTTTGCCAACTCAAGTATTTCATTAATGTCTTTATCTAAATCATCAACTAATAGCGGTATGCAAAAGTATGGATTACCATTCTCATCCCTAGAACTCATGTTTACTGTATTAGGTATTCTTCTAAGTCTAGTTGCTTGACCAACCCTATCATCAAGAGTTATATCATTACCGACTCTTTTGATAAGATAGTTTTTAACTTCTCTAAAGAAAACCTGTATGTTTCTAATAGTGTCTGTAACTTCACCAAAAACAAACAAGTGAAAACCTCTACCGGAAAAGAAAAGAGTATATTGATAATCATTCTCAATAACATAAGTCATAACAACATTAACATCTCTCCATGCTTTCTCGATACTTTCACCATGAGCATCAAAGTCAAGAAAGATTCTATCCAATATAACTGTTGAATCTATCTTGGCCTTTTCTGCAAACTCAGCAAAGTCATAAACACTAGTGTAAACATTAGTCCTATTATTCTGTGCCTTGACATAACTCAAGTATTCTTCTTTACTTCTTACTATTCTTCTCGGTAGTGGAGGAGCGTTCTTCATTTGACTCCCCGACCACACTTCTCTCGGAAACTTCATTTTTATTACCACCAAAATTAACTGTTGCGTTATTTAACATATTTCTCACTGTATCTGCTACTTCTGCTCTAAGAGAAACCATTACAGTTTCTCTAATAACATCTTCAAAGACATGACCAACAAAGGTTTCTTTGATTCTAATTTCTCTAATTAAATCAAATCTTTCTATTAGTTTAATCTCTTCATAAATATCACTAGCGAGATTTTCTATTGTTTCTTTTAGATTAGATATTTCATTAAATGTCCAATCTTTCGCTAATACTTTTCGTTTTATTATTTCAGAAATATAATCTACTGTTTTCATATCTTCACCTTTTCATATCTATTCATTAGTATTTCTGCCAATTCATATTGACCTAAATGTTGTATTATTGTTATAGCGTCTACTGCTATTTTATCTATTGAGTCATTCATATCTGCACCTTCTTGAAAACAATAATGTAAGGATTGTAGTTTCTGCTTAACATAATTGTATGTTCGCATTCTTTACCTTCTATTCTTTGCGTTTTAACCCAACCACTAACTTCCGCAAACAAAGGCATTGTCTTAGTAGCGTCTTTTGGTTTTAGGTTAACTCTAGCATACCTTTGACCATTAGGCGACTTAGCAAACTTTACTTCTATATCTCCACTGTTAAATTTATAATTCATAATATCACACCCACGAATCCTCTTCAGCCGCATCACACAAACTAAAGAAACTACAATGAGAACAGGTCTTAAAGAAAAACTTAGTTGGATATGTTTCATGTTCGTAGTGCCAAATTAACTTGGCTATATTCTTGTAGACTGATTTTAGATTTCTAGCCTTTACCTTTTCAGCAAACGCATAATTAGAAGCAGGATAGTACCAACCCCAATGGGTTACAGGAACATTAGGCTGTAGTCCATTTTTGATTAGGACTTCATCTTCTGCATTCTCAATAAGTAATTGATAGAAAGCCATTTCTTTTCTCATCATAGTTGCCTTGTAGTCTTTCCATGCTCCTGTCTTATATTCAAAAGGAACATAGCCGCCGTTCTCCATAAAGATTCTATCTATGATGCCTTGAATATGTATCTTGTAATCTCTACGCAAAGGAAACTTAGGGTTAATGTTCGCTTCTATTGTTATCTCAGCATCGAATAAACCTTCATTGCATACAGGTAAATACTCATGTACTTTATCTTCAGCCTTTGCTTCTAAGAATCGTTCTGCTTCAAATGCCGCTACTGTCATAGATATATCAAAATATTCATCAATAGGAGTTAGACTGGCACAATACTCATGCACTTCATCAGCCGACATATGTTCTGCTTTCTTAATATCGAAATCATCAAAAAAGTTTTCTCTATGAACATGGAGAATTGTACCTTTACGCATTGCTTCTGTTTGGTCTTGCGGTAGTCTTTGAACATAACTAAAGTTATATTTCTTAGGACACCAATCAAACGAACCTAGAGAAGATTTAGTAATCTTCAATATAGGTTGCGTAGGGTCATCGTAATTATCCGGTTGCCATTTATAGGTATATTCATCCATTGCTTTTATTTTTATATCATATTTTTCATCGTTATTCATTTTTGTTCCTCCATTTTTATTCTTCCTTGTTTAATATAAAGTTGCATCTTTTTTTCTATTTTTGTTAGGTGGATTTTATTTTTTTCAAGTTTTGATGTTTGTTTGATTATATCTTTTCTAATAGAATTAGATAATTTATCTCCCGACATAACATCTACATAAATATCTGAAAGTTTCCATTGTCTATTTAATATCGTACCCATTGTTCGTTTCTGTTGTTTTTCAAGACTAGCAAACTTTTTTTTCCATTTTTGTGTCTTTCTTTTATTAGGTTTAGGTTTAGGATTCGTGAACCAATGTTCTTCTTCCATTGACTCTTTTCTAACAGGAGAAACCATGAAAATATGTTTGTTAATTTGTTCATAATACCAAGTTTGTTCATTCAAAACCATTCCTCCAATTTAGTTTGTATCTTACCCGTTTTAATGTTAGACAAATCCCAACTCATAGCCTTATAAATTGGTTCTGCCTTCTTTATTACTTGGTCTGCGTAGTGTTGATAATCGGGTTTATACTTATCAAAATCAACATATCGTGAACCTGAGACATACTCTACAGTTCTTACTTCTTTAGTAAGTGGGTTAGTGTATGTTTCATTAGACCTTACTTTTAGATACAGGTAAGAATCATCGAAGTTAATGCCATTCTGTTTAGCATAAACAACTCCTGCAACTCCCGAACCTATTGATGGTCTTCTTCCTTCCAGTGTAGTAAACTTAGCAGTATCTTCACCACATTTTAAACACCATCTTATAGCAAGACAACCGTGTAAATCGTGTTTCTTATTACAACCTTTACACTTAACAGTAAATCTATCTTCTCTAAGCCTACTTCTTTTGATAATATTATCAATAGGAATATTCCCGTTTATCACAGCATTGTATTTATCATGTAGATACTTGTTGATTTCTGTCATAGGTTTTTCATTTACCCACATAGTCAATACATCTGTTTGAACCCCCTTAGCAAGTTTAGTTTCACTAACTCTCTTAGCAGTAAAACCTGTCATAACAAACTCCGGTTCGTCTAACCATTCTCCATCTTTCCAAGTAATCATACCTGCGTTTCTATTTTTAGTGGTGCCAACGCCTAGTGCCGAGTAGTATTTCTCAAACTCTAATACAACAGGGTGTTGTTCTAATCCCATAACATTAGGGAAGTGTTCTCTTACACTAGACTCAATCTCTTTAATTGCTTCTTCTGCTTTCTCAACAGAATCTATTTGCACATAGATTGAATCAGTGTGTCCGTAAACTACTTTCATGCTAATCACTTATTTAGTCTTATTAAGTAAGAATGGAAATCAACATCGTAGCCATTAGCCTTCTTTGTTAGGAACTCTTGTATCTCTACAACAGCCTGTCTAACTTTATTAGCATTTTCTAGTTGTTGTTCCATATCATCTAACTCGATGTTAAGCCCTCTAACTTTATTCTGTAATTCTTCTATTTCTCTTTTCATATTCGTTATTTCATTTCTTGTTTCTTCATTCATATTATCACCGTTACTATTGTTATGATGGTTATGATGTTCACGATATTTACCATCATCAATATCTTATTGCTTCTTGCTATCATAGCAAGTAAGTCTTCTAGCAGTTCATTAGTCTTGTCCATCATTGACATGACTATCTGCTCCTTGTTTTATTTCAATAATAGTTGCTCTACGCTTTAAGTTGGTTAGCATTTCTATTATATCGTTAATGTCTTTTTCTGTTTCTTTCCATGTTTCTTCACTATCGTATTCTACTTTAGTTGTTATGTACTTTGTGTATTTCATTAGTCCTTCCTCCTATAAACTCCATCTCCTAGTCTTATAACTAGGTCATCTCTCTTACAAAGAACATAGCCAATACCTTGTGTGTTGCCAATATAGGGGCTAGTTCCTCTTCGTTTTATTATAGTATCTAATACATTCGCTACAGTAAACTCACCTTCTAATTCACTTACCGCTTCTATTATCCATTTTTCAAAAAATTTATTCATGCCCCAACATCTCCTCAAATTTCTTAATTTGCATTTTCATTCTTGTGTTAGAACTCTTATATCCTTTTACTAGTTTACTTAGTTCTTTAACTTCTTTTTGTGTCTTCTGTGCTTTAGTCATAGAAGATATTACAATGTCTTTCAATTCACTAATCTTTTCATCAAGGATTTTTTCAATAATAGGTTCTAGCCCTTTGGTTATTTGGTGTTGAACTTCTACTGCAATAGTGCTATGCAATACATCAATTGAAGTTTTCAGATTCTCAATTTCCTTATTCATATTTCCTATTGTTGCTATAGCGTCTTGTGTTCTATTAGACATAACTCTATATCTATTCCTTCCTTTCTTTCCCTTACAATCGGGGCATATTGTTTCTCTCGATTTCATAGAAAACTTTCTAAAAGTCTCTCCACAATCTCTACATACTCTTGTCATACTCATTTTTATTCCTCATTTTTATTTCTTCTGCACATCTTTTACAATGAAACTTACCCTCAAACTGAGGATTATGTGCCAATGGTTTCATACATTTTATTCTAATCTTCCCACCACCATCTTCCAAGGTCTACTCTATCATCTTCATGGTATAAGAAAAATGAAAACTTTTGATTGTGTAGTATTCTTTTGGCTAATTTTACTACTCTTATACTCTTAGATTTTTTAATGTAAATGACACAATAATCGCCTTCTTGGACATCTTCTCTTTCAAATTCTCCATAATCGTTGATTCGGACTCCCCATGTGTTATTGTGTTTGTATAAAGAACCTCCTGCAAATTTTACAGGGTTATAACAATACTTAGATGCAAAATTAGTAGTTAAACTAAATCCATCATATATTTCTTTATCACTCATTTTACTAATATCTACTTCGTATAAAGTTGAATCTTTTATCTTGCTTAGTTTAGTTCTTTTTTCATCATTGAGTTTGTTGGTATCAATTATCTCATAGTAATTAGTTTCAATTGGCTCACCACCTACATAAGTAGAATTTTCGTCAAGTAGATGTTCAACTATATCTACAACATAATCTCCAACTACTTCTTCAGTAGAGACTTCATACCATTCACCTTCTATTTCTTTTCTTTGTTTGCGTAATGCACTCGCAAGAGTTTCTTTAGCAAAATAATGTCTTGGCCCTTCTCCACCGCAGTTAGTATCTACATGGTGTCTAAAATGGTGTGCCGTTTCATCGCCTTTTACAACAACCATTTTACTAGCACATTCGGGGCAGAAATAGTCTTCTTCTCTATTAGCATTGTCAATCCAAACAAATTTACCTTTACTATCTAAAGCGAAAGGCCAAGAAACTTCACTTAGGGTCAAACTTCCAACTCCTTCGCCTTGAATGCGGCTAATCTAATTGCCTCCCTCGCACTTGCTGTAATGGATGCGGCTAGGTCTACATCAGCCCAACCAAATCCTTGATAGGCTAATACACCATAGAAAGAAGCCATCAATCTTTTGACAGCCATTTGATTATTATACCACTTAACATATTCATCACCTTCGGAGTTCTTCATTCTTTTCTTGTAGTTGTTTCTTAACTCCTTCAATTCAAGAACCGCTTTAGGCAACAGACCTAACTCATCAGTCTTGTAATAATACATTCTATCGCCCAACGGTTCGCTGAAATCTCTTGGTGTTAAGATATTAACTCCAAACTCAGTAGGAGTTTCGCTCTTAGTTTCCCAAGATATATTTCTAGCAACCATCATCGAAGGATATAGACCGGCAAAGTCAAACGCCGCTACATTAAGATGTAATCCGTTAGTATCTTCGCTAAGCGGGTCATAAATCATAGCACCTTCATACTCTTTTCTATCAGCACTCTTGATACCCGTTGGTGCTTTCCACCAAGCATTTCTCATAAAGTAGACTGAACCCATATGCGAAGCATAGAAGCAAGCCTTGAATGGTGCTTTTAGTAATCGTTGTAAAGACAGTATTGCTTCACTACAATAATTCTTCTCATCTATCTTAACTAATAACTCTACATCTACAATAGCATAATTTAGATATGCTCTTGTATCTTCTAACCATGCTCTACGATAGAACTCGTTAGGGTCTTCAAACTTAGTGTTCATTTCTTTACCTTCATCAAACAATAACTTAGAAACATAATCAAGACTTAATGATGGTAGAGTTCCTCTTTGAGAATCATTCCATTGTCTTTCAAATGCTAAGTCTAAGTTAAGAGTTAATCTACCACCAATAGGTTGTTCAATCGGAGAATATCCATCTTGTCTTTTGAAACTACAACTATCCTTAAGTTGTTTAACTCCGTCTATCTTTTCATAAGGAGACATAACTAAAGGGTTCAATCCTAAAGCACATGCTCTATCTAATAACTTAGGTAAGTCGAACTTAAGACCAAACCATGCAATTAACATATCGGGGTCTTTCTCGGCCATTGTTCTCATAAAGTGTTCAATCATACTTGTTTCATTGTCAAACACAAAATGATGAAACGATTGATGTATTTTATTTTCAATAAATTGTTCTTCGGGAAACCAAACCCATTGATAGTAGGCTTCATCATAGTTATCGTAGGCTACAATAGTAGTTATGCAATTATCATGTTCACCACCTTGTTGCCATTCCATATCCCAATACCACTTACGCATATTGTATTCGGGCATTTCATCTATCTCATCAACAGCATATCTAAATGTATAAGGCACATCGGCCTCATATGTTTTACTAAAGTGCTGTCTCGCTTTGTATATATCAAATGACTTTTGAACATATACTCGCTTTAACTTATAGCCATCTAAACTAACCCAGTCTCCTTCTTCATACTCGAACTCTCCTCTAGCATACTTGCTAACAGGATAATGAGGCACTTCGGGTTCTTCTACTGAAACATAGAAGTACGGTCTAAACTCTACCTCTTCGCTTTTCTTTACTCCGTTTTCTCTCCAAGATTTATATATTACATTTCCATTTTTATTACTTATTATCATTTATAATCCTCAGTTTGCTAAGTGTGGTGCTTTAATTACTAATTTGTTTTCCGACATTAGTAACATCGGGAAATCATCTTTCACATAGAAGTTAATCATTTCATTGTCAAACAATACATGAACAGGGCTAGAGAAATCTAGCGTTGCTGATTCTCCAATGTTACCTTCTAACTCAATAGAAGTCTCAAACTTGTTTGTGTTGTTAGTAGAACTAGACATAGATAACTTATTCTTATCATGTTCATAGTTTAAGTGATATACACCACTACCAATCAACTCACAAAGTTTCATAGTCTCACTAAATGTATTAGAGTCCAACTGAAACGCACCTTCAAACTTTGACTTGTTAAACTCCGGCAAGGTTTCTAGTGCTTCTTCAAAGTGAGTATCTATAACATATTGACCCATACGATTGATAGCATCCATGTTAGGATGATTAACAACAAGGGGTTGTGAGACTTTACTATTGCCGCAAGTCATTGTGACAATATCACCACTATCTACTTTAACATCACCTGTGAAATTCTTTAGGTACTTAGTTAGAGTTTTAGTTTCTGCAACAAAGACTCCATCTTCTTCACCTTCAACCGTTAAATTAACCTTAACTATTAGTGAATTAATAGAATCTGTATTCCATAAACTCAATGTATTCTCATGTAGTCTAGCGTAGAAGTAGTCTACTAAACTACCACTAGTTACGCTAGCACCCATTACATACTTTCCTTTCAATTGTATATCTGTCAATCCTTTAACTAATTCTTTTGCATCTACTGTAAATTTCATATTGTTCCCTCTCTTAATTCTTTAACTCCATTCCATGTAATGTTAGGAGGAGTACCTTGTCTTACTGTCCACTTAGACCCAACAAGTTTACCGTTAGTTCTACTGCCTATTAATTCAGCAAAGAAGTGTAACTCTCCTTTAATCATTTTCTTAGAACAGTAAATCTCTTGTTCAAGTTTACCTCCCCATTCTTTCCACATTGGTTGCATACCAATAGGAACATTATCCATGTACTTTTCAGTTTCGTGGGTAATAAATACTATATCACATTCTAAGTTATAGATAGTGTCTAATAAATAGTAGAACGCTTTGTTCCTATTGCCATACTGGAATGGCATAATCTTTGTTACGACTCTAGGGTTAGGGTTGACTTTCAACATACAAGCATCTAGCCAAGTATCTACACCGTCAATAACAAAGATAGGCTTCTCGCCTTTTGTTATTGATTCTTTAGCGTGGTCTACAAATTCTAATGACCTAGACTCACTATCATTAATATCAATAATGTTATCTTTATTCATTACAATAGGACAGAATACTTCTATTCTTTCAGTAGCGTCATGGTGTTGATACCAAGTTGATTCTACTCCTCTATCCCAATCAAGAACGAATATTTTTCTTTCGGGGAAGTCTAACGCTAATCCAGTTTTACCTGTCTTTGGTTCACCCCAAATTCCTAATACCATTCTTGGTTGTCTGTTCTCTCTCTTCTGTTTTAACAATTCTCTAAAATTTATTTTCTCTTTTCTAAAAGTCATATAATTCACCTATTTCTTCTTTATCTATTTTTATTTCTTTTCCTTTAATTTTAGTCCAAGCATTGATTATGTTACATAATTGGCTTCTATTGTCACAAACATATCTTGTGTCTTTTTCACCAATATGTAACTTAACCCAATAACTATCGGACATTTTTACATTTTTATTCCATGTTAGGAAATCAACTTCACCTAAATCAATAATGAAACTACCATTCTTTAACAGGAATCTATTTTCTATTATTCCTTTTCTTATCATTTTTATTCCTCATAAGGATAGGCTTTGCACCTAGTCGAGCATCAATCTTATTCCGCAAGTTCACACTTACACTTGCTTATGAAGAGGGGAACAACAACAAACCCCCCTTTGGAAATCAATCAAAACCAATCAAGGTCTTCATCCTCTACTGATTCTTCTGCGGCGGCAGGGTTACCAACTGATTGTTCAACTAACAATCCACTGGTGTTAATTGTAATTGGTTCTGCTTCACCGTCAACGATTCTTTGTGATGTTCTACCAACAACAATAACCTTTGAACCTATACCGAAGTTAATATCAATGTGTTCGGGAATCCAACAAGTTGTTGCTAGATTACCGGCATCGTCTTCACTTAGTTCCATATCAGCCTCTTTGTCGGTAATGAACAAAATTCTGTTTCCGTTAGCCGTTGGTGTCATTCTTTGATTAACCACAGTTCCTTCTACAATGGCATACCTATCTTTGGTAACTTCCATCTGCAATGTTTGATGTAGTCTATCTAAATCAACTAGAGATGTTCCGTGTTTGGTATAGTTCTCAAACAAACAAGATGCAAAGTCAAAAGAACTCATATCTCGATAATCACTATTATCAGGATTTACATCTTCATTTCTAATCAAACTATCTTTAGTTGCCATAGTCATACCATAGAGGTTAGTACCATCATCACTAGGAATAGTTTTGAAGTGTACCCAATCAAAAGTATCGGGAGCAAAATCTACTCCACCTTGATTCTTGTAAGAGAAATAATAAGATTTCATTTCTCCGCCATCTACACTTCCGTAGAAAATACCGCTTCTTCTAAACTCATTAACTGGTAATGGTTTACCATATCTTTTATTCTCAGCACCACTAGCATAGTTAGGCATAGGGTCTATTGGGATAATAATACTACCATCTTCCAATTCTTCTGCACCTGCATTAAGAGTCTTGACCATCTTTTCAGCGTAGTCACCTTTGTAGTATCTAGCCATAGTATAAGTCTCATCGCCATTATCTGTAACAACTGCTACAAGACCATCGCTCAATGCTTTATCACTATCACGAAGATATTCTTCTTTTGCTTTGTTTCTGTTCCAACTCATCATATCTCTAGGAGATTCTAAGGAAACGAAGAAACCAAATGCACTTTTAACTAAAGAGTTTGAGCCACTATTAGTTTTAGTGGTTGCTCTCTTCATGTTTCCTCTCACATAGTTTCTAAGTAGAGAAACGCCAATATCGCTATTGACATCTACCCCGTTTTCCTTACAAATGTCTACATATTTATCTACCAAATCTTCGGTAGTTGTAGCCAAATGCTTTGCTCCTATTTCTATTTCTTTCATTATTTTTTCGTCTATATTCATTTTTTTTCACTCCTGTTTAAAGTTGTCCTACCATCCATGATATTATCACTTTAGGGGTCATGGTAGTAGAACGGTGTTCTGTTTCCCCTATTATCCTAAGAAGTTTAAACTTCTCTTTGGACTCTAATCCTTCTGCCTCTAAGACAGAATTGTGTAATGCTAAACATATTTCTTTCACACTTCTTCCTCCGTACAATATGTCATGTAATTTATTCAATGTTTCATTTGGTTTTTTATTAAGTATTAAATTTAGTATTGCATCGAACTCTTTTAATGAATCCTGTACTTGTTTTCTTAGTGTAAAGTTAGAGGCTTTTGCCGCTTGAATTTCGGTAATCGCCCTGCGTAAATCACCATCTAAATCATATATAAAGCGAGCCAAATCTTCATCTGCGAAGCCTACGACTTGCTCTTTATCTAGTATGTTTTTAATCACTTCAAGAACTATCTCGTTCTTTAGTGGGTTGAATCTGTAATTAGCACATCTGCTTTGAAGCGGGAAGATAATCCTAGACTTATCATTACAAGTAATGATGAACCTAATATTACTGGCGTATCTTTCCATAATTCTTTTCAAAGCATTTTGAGCATCACTGGTCATACCATCCATTTCGTCTAATAGCATTATTCTAAATGGTGCATCACCTAGCGTTCCGCTTTGTGCTACTTGTTTTATTGTAGTTCTAACAGTTTCTAATCTTCTATCATCGCTAGCATTTACTTCAAAGAAGTTATCTTTGAAAGTATCTCCTAGTATAGACTTAGCAAGTGCTATTGCCGCACCTGTCTTACCTGTTCCTTGCATTCCATAAGCAAGAACATTAGGCATATTATTTTCTAATACCCATTGTTCTGCATCTAATACAAAATGCTCCTGTCCTGCAATGTCGCTTAATTTACTCGGTCTGTATTTTTCTGTCCATAACATATTTATTCCTCCGTTACTACACCATCTTTCACATTGTAGTTTTTTATTACAACTCCTTGTGGGTTTGGTGGCATTGGTAAATTCTTATACACTTCTCTTACTACTTCTACTTCTCTTATTATTTCCTTACTAGCAAGGCTATCCTTCCATTGTAAGAATTTCACTTGAGGGTAGTAAAGAATAAGATATGTGATAGGTATTGCTATGGTTAGTATTAGACCCGCTATCCAAAATATGTCTCTATCATATGTCTCATAACAATAGTATTCCTCACTATATGAACGGTAATAACAGTCCACTATATCTACTGATGATACCATACCATTCATAGCCGATAACATCAGCCATATTGCTCCAACTGCTGTTAAGTATATTGATACCATTCTTTGATTTCTAAAGTCTCTTTCCATCATATCCTCTCCAACTTGGATTCTATTTGTTCTATCTTGTTGGTAACATCAAAGATTGTTTGAGACAATTCCATATCTATATGATGGGGTTTGTAAATGTCATCCCAATCTACGATGTTATCATAAATCATTTCCATATCTTCTAGTGCCTCTAACAATTCTTTGTAGTTTGTTAATTTGTTTTCTATTTCTTTTATTCTTTCCGACGCTTTCATTTTTATTCCTCTAATATATCTATATATTCTTGTAGCCATTCTGCTAAGTCTTTCCAATAGGCTACCTCTTGGTTAGCATTCTTGAGTGTGTCAAGTTCTTTCTCTAGTTTAGCAACCTTCCTTTCAAGGTCACGATTTTCTCTCATACATCTATCTCTTGATTCAGCATTTATTCTTGCCGCTTGTTCGGGCGTATATCTTGTACTAAAACTTACCATGTTTATTCCTCCATATTGTTTGTTTTGCTTGATTACAGAATCCAACCTTAGCATAGTGTATTCTAAGTATCATTTGTAATTGATGAGTTGTAGGCATACCTTTCTTTGAGGGTCTACCTTTGTTTGTTTTTGCACTATACAACTTATCTTTGATTTCTCCGGTTGTCATTTCCTTATCGTTTAGCATTTTTGTTATTCTTGTTTTAACTAATTTATTCTTTGGCATTCTGTCGCCTCCATGTTCTAAGTAACATACCGAATTGTGTATTAGTCATTTCATATTTGACACGCTTAAAGGACAAATCCCCTAAGTTGGCATAGCCGTACACTATGTCAAATATTTCTTTATTCGTTAAGTTCGGCTCTATTTCCATTACCTTTTCTATTTTCTTTTTTATCCATCGTTTGTTCGACATTATTATTATCTCCATTTTTATTTTTCCATATTATACAACTTGTTTCTTTATCATAACCAACCTCATCAAAATAACTACTCAATATGTTAGTTAATTGTCTAAAGGTTAGGTCGCTTCTTTGAGAGGATTGTTGTAACATCCTGTCATATATTTCGTTAGTAGTTAGTTCGTTGTCTGCTACTATTTTTATTAGTTTGTTGATTGCTCTTTTTTTACCTGCACGAATCTTCATCAAAAATCACCTAATGTTGTTTGCTTAACTTTAGAAACGGGCTTCGCTTTACGAACCCGCTTCTCTCCCAAACCCAAAAGGCGACACTCACTATTATTTAGTTTGCTTTTAGCATACTTAAGAAAGTCTTCGTCTTTAGTCAACTGCCTAAAGATTCTCTTATCAGCATTCTTAATCTTAAGTCTTCTTAACAAAGAAGGAATCTTAGAATACTGTTTTCTTACTGGCATATTTAATCTACCATAGAATCTACCATCGTACACATAAGCCAACATTTCATAGAAGTAGTCTTGTGACCATCTTCTTCTAACTCTACCATCAATAAATAATAACTTATTGGGGTTTGAGTTTACACATAACCAATTTAGTATTTGAGTATCGGATGGTTTATTCACCTTCAATACACTACAAACCTTATCTCTATCAGTCTCTTTCAAGAAATAGTTTACTAAACTAAAGGTGTCCATGTGTAATGAGAACGGTTCTTCGCTTCTAGGTGCAAGTTCTTGGATTGACTCCAACAAATGCTTCTTACTACCTGCTCTCTTAATCTTACAAAGACCCTTCACTTCCTTTGGAATATCTTTCTCATTGATAGAGGTCATAACTAACTTGCCTCTATACCGTCTAATTATATTCAATAAGTTATCTTTCTGTGCATTGTAATGTATATCTTCTATAATAAGTCCATTTTGAACATTAAGTGAATTTGCGTCTATTTCAAGTTCATTCGCAAATAACACTAGGGCTTCAGGAAGTAATTCTTTTGCTTTAGTTGTCTTTCCTGTTCCTGTCTTTCCTGTAATTATTATTGGTCTATCTCTATTCATGTTTGTTAATCCCATTATATTAACTCCTTAATTTTGAAAAGTTCTTCAAGCCCTTCTAGTCTTAGATGTCTTGATTCGGCAACTATTCTAACCGCTTTTTTAAAATCTCTTAGTCCATCATTAGCATCCGGTAAGTCAACTAATAAATGATGAACCACTAATGCTATATTCTTTATTCCCGATATAACTAATATTGGTGTTGGCCTACTCTTATTTTGCTGTGGGCTAAACTTAGATTGTATTCCAAACTGCAATAGGCTTCTTTCTATCCCTTGAAGAAATAAAGCACTACCTCTAATATTTAGAGTTAATTTAGTACGGTAGCCTATCAATAGGTCTTCGTTCTTTGTTATGCTTATGTGACCTTTTGCTTTGGCTAGAAATATTCCTGTAAGAATATCTTTACTATACATTAGATTCAACCTCATAGAACCCAATAAATTCCGATTTAACTTGCATATACTCTAATCCTTCTAGCAGAAGACCTGTTAGAAAATCTACACTTTCTGTTAGTGAACCACCTAAAACTATATTCAAATTAGTATTAGGGCTTCTATTAAACATCATGGCTCTTTCTTTATCTTCTTCTACTTCTACAATGGTCATGTATTTCTCAAAGTCTTCGGGTAGATTTACTCCATTTACTTTACAAGCAACATAAACCCCTTTGGTTAAAACGAATAAGTCTTCATTACTTAGTTCATCATAAACAGCAAAAGAAAAGATGGAAGCCTTACCAAACTTCTTTATGACTCTTTCTACTTCCGGCGGATTCATGCTAATAGTTCCACATCCTTTATTGTATTTATATCAGCAACAAACTTATCATGTCGTATTCTTTTACATCTTGGAAATCTTAATCCGTAGTTACCTTTAGCATCTTGAGTAACTAAGTCTGCTGATACTTCTAAAACAACTCTTGGTAATAAATTATATGTACCGTTATTGAAAGTCTCTACATTTTTTCTTAGTTCATTAGTTAGCCAAACTAAATCAACTTCGCTAAAACCTGTTCCGATAGAACCTATTGATTTGAAACCACTATCACTCTTTACTGATATACCGAAAGTTCCGAATACATTTGACCTGCTACCTTCACCATATTTAGCAGTAGTAATAGCCACATCTAATTCAATGCGAGGAGGCTTGTATTTAGCCCACCCTGCGCTTCTTTTACCTGCTTCATAGGGTAAGGTAGTATCTTTGATAATAATGCCCTCAAAACCATCGTTAATGGCTCTATTATAGAATGCTATAACATCACCACCAATTTCCATTCTGTGTGCTTGGTTAGGTAATTTTCTCATATATTGTAATCTAGTAAGATACTCTAAATCCATAATAGTCTTATCCCCCATCTTGAGGCAATCAAATATAACCCACTTAACTTTCACTTTCTCTCTTGCTTCTGCATGGTCTTTAGAGTGAACTCTTGTTCCCATTAGTTTGTGTTCAGCAGGAGAACCATCATCTTTAATTGGATATATTTCTCCATCAAGAATACAATCTACTTCATACTGCCTAACTGTCTCTACAACATCTTGAAACTGAGGCGTAACAATAGAACCTTTACGATTAAAGATAATTACATTGTCTCCCTCTTTGTGTATTTGGTATCTGTTACCATCATACTTGTAATCTACAATCTTATTCTCCGGCCACTTATTCATAGGAACTTCTTTTGCTAACATCGGTTTTACAAAAGAACCATGTGATAAATTACATGGAGGTGTTTGATTCATGTTGTAATATGTAGAAATATTATACAGACTATTGAAATTAGCATGACTCTTAACCTCACTTAATTCCTTATCGTAAAATTTCGCTAATATCTTTTTCACTGTTCCTTCATCAATTCCATTAGTCGGTGAACCTAACCAATATCTAACAAACCATTTTCTTTCTAATGCTGACATATTTAACAATACATCTTTGACTAAAAGGTAAGATGAATCGTTTAACGCCCCGCATTCTGTTTCTAAAACTCTAATAACAGAACCAATACCTATATTTCGTTCTGTTTCTGCTCCTGCATCTAAGAAGTATATTGCTTCGCCTAATTCACCATCAATAGCAAACAAGGTTTCTATCTCATCATCGAAGCAATCAAACATCTTAGCAAGCCAAGACTTAGCCTTAGCCAAACCAATGTTATTGCTAGGATATTCTCTAGCCAATAACTGTATTACTGCATGTATATGAATATCAAACTTATCTAGTTCTGTTGCTATTAATTTTACTTGTTGTGTTGGCGTTTTCTCCGTCGTGGATTCTAACAACCGGCTCATCATTTTCCAATCTATCATCTATAATCATCTCCATATTTTTATTAATTTTAATTATCATTTCTTTTAGAAGGCGTGATATTTCGCCTTCATGTTTGTCCGAGTATGCCCACATAGCATTCGCTAAGTAAACCCATTCACTCTTCTTCATTGGTGCCACCGCTATTCATCACTTGCATAATTCTAGTAAAGTTAATCATAATAGCATTTAGGACTTCAATCTCTTCAACCTTACCTAGTTCACTGAGTCTATTTATCATAGAAACAAAAGTGCCTTGTACTAGTGGTGGGGCTACTGTTGCCAAAAGGCTATCAGTCTGTAGTTCCCAATACATAACAAAGGAGGCTCTAGTAAATTCATTACAACTAGCAATCCCCTTAAAGTCCTGCTCGAAGTGATTTAATAATATCTCATTCTTAATTTGTTTTCTTATAGTATTAGCCCATGTGTCTAATCTATTTACATCGTTCCATGTTTTAATATAACTTGCTGTCTTCATATTTATTCCTCCCCTTCCATAAAATGTCTTAATACGGGTTGCTTGGCTAACATTATTGCATTAGCAATAAAATTGTAAGCATTAACAATATCTTCCGGTTGGACTCTTTTGTTACCTTCCATACTAGATTCAATCTCACTAAGTAAGAAGTAAAGCATCTGTTTAGCATTATCTCTAAACACATCAACTGAACCTTTCTTCCATCCCCTGTTGGGGTTAAATACTTTCATCATTTTCTTTATTTGCACATCGCTTATTATTTTCGTCATTCTAATTCTCTCTCCAATATTTTTAATAAAATTTTAGCCTCTTCGATATTCATACGAATACCTTTTCTTGTTGGTTTATCATTGCTATACCAACGAACATCAAAGACTTCAATGTTCCAATAATTACCACGCTTAACTAATATTTCATCAGTTGCGTTACGGGCTATTGTACCCTTTGTTTCTAAATCACTCAACTCATCCACCCCTCTTTGAATTTCTTTAAGTCTTTCAAAGCGGTGAAGTATCGTGGAGTTTCTAATTCATCTAATCTATTTACTATCCAACAAGCACCACCTAAAGATGATACTTGTACTATCTCATACTGACCCTCATTGACAACAACAACTTCTTTTGTTCCTATCTCCGGTACTAAACCATACATTCTAGTTAGTTCTTGAGAAACATCTTGCATGTTTTCCATAACATATTTGATAATGTGCGCTCTTTGTATTGGTATCTTTGGTGCAACATCTATTGCTAAACTGCCTGTCATTTTACAAACTACGCATTTGTTACCTTTACAAATAGGACATTTAATCTGTGCCTTATGAGGTGCAGGTAATGTTACGGTTACTGCTCTCTTCTTCATTTGCTTTCACCTTCTAAACATACCTTACATTGGTTGTATCTTCTAGCATAATACTTAGACATATCTCTCCCACAGTTAGGACATTCCAATCTTATTCCTCCGGTAATAATACTGCTACATCAGTAGAGTAGAAAAGTTGTGCGATAGACATAGCCGCTAAGAAACTATTCTTAGTTACTTTAACTGGGTCAAAGACACCTGCATTTCTTAAGTTTTGAGTAGAGCCAGTAAGAGCATTGAAGCCCATGTCTTTCTTACCAAAATTAATAGTTGGAACCTCTATCCCGCTATTGTGTTGTAATACTTTCATTGGTTCCTGCATGGCTAAATAAAACCAATCGGAATGTTTTATGCCCTTTGTCGCTTCCTTAGCGGCTTTTGCTAGTGTTAAGCCACCTCCGACAATAATACCTTCTTCAAGTGCGGCCTTTGTAGCATTAAGAGCATCATCTAATCTTTCTTTCTTTTCTCTCATTTCAATAGATGAAGAAGCACCAACCTTAATTGTGGCAACGCCACCACTAAGTCTTGCTATTCTTTTCTTGAGTCTAAGTTTATCATACTCATCTTGACTATCTTCAAATGTTCCCTTTAGTGTGGCTATTCTATTTTCAGTTAATGGTCTGTTACCTCCAACAAAGATTGTCTTATCTTTAGTAATAGTAATACTATCACAAGTTCCAAAGGTTGTGGAATGTAATGCTTTAGGGTCGTCTTTACTTTCATCAGTGTAAAGAGTTCCACCTACAACACCTGCAATATCAGACAACTCATCTAATTGAGCATCGCCAAAGTTAGGTGCGGTAACAACTGCAATATCTATTGTCTTCTGTAATAGATTCATAACTACATTATTCATAGCATTACCATCCATTCCTTTACAGAATATAACTAGAGGTTGTTTAGTGTTAGCCGCATGTTCCATCATGGGTAATATTTCATTGAAGTTTCTAATCGCTAAGTTAGATAAGAAAATTAGTGGACTATCGAATGTGCATTTACCATCTTCACTATTAGCCATTAAATGACTCATATAGCCTTCATCAATCTCTAAACCTTTTCTTACTACAATTTCAGTGTTATGAGTTTTAGATTCTTCAACAGTAATAATACCGTCACGACCAACCTTCTCGATTGCTTCGGATATTAAAGAACCCAATTGTGTATCATTGTTTGCCGCTATTGTAGCGATGTTTTCAATATCACTATCTACAACTTCCTGCGCCGCATTATTCAAATGAAAGGTTGTTCTTGTTTTTAGTTCATTAATTAGACTATTAAACTGATGTGCATTCATTGGTGGAGCATCTATCATGTTATGACATAGTGCTTGAGCAAGAATACAAGCGGTAGTAGTTCCATCACCACTACCTTCTTGTGCTTTACTTGCTAGATTCTGTACTAACTGAATACCCATTTGAACATAAGGGTCTTCATGACTAATATACTTGGTAATTGTAACACCGTCGTTAATTACAACAGGTGGATTACCTTGTAATATTACTGTTCGTGCTTGTGGCCCAAGTGTGGGCTTTACCGTATTTGCTACTATATCTATTCCTTGTAGTAACTTTTCTTTTACTTCGTTTCCATGTATTATCATTCTTCATCCCTCTCAAATTCTTTATGATTATCATACCAATCTACAATGCTACCTTTTACCCATGTTATGAAGTCTAAAAAGGGCATTTGACCTTCGCCTCTAGTTAAATTCAATCGCTCTCCTATATCATCTATACATTTCATCATTTCTTTTTCTGTTATCATTTCCATTATTCCACCGCCAATATATCATCATAGTGAACTGCAATAAAGTCGTTCACTCTAACATAATCTTTTCTTTCATTAAAGTAAACAATCTTATCTCTTAAGTTTTTATCACAACGACAGTCTACGACTACGCCTTTGTTATCTACCTTAGATATAATTGCTCCACTCTTTTCATTTACTTTTTCTACTATTACCCATTTTCCTACTGCTTTCATTTTCTCTCCTCCGTTTTTACTGAATCTCTAAGTATATCTCCTTCATTTATTATTGTCAAATTAACACTGTTTGCATTAATCTGTATGTTGTTATTACCTGTAGCATTTTGATTGCTTGTCATTCTTCTTCACGCTCCGGCTGTACTTGGCCTCTAAAAGTCTCCAATCCATTTTCATCCAAGTATCTAATCATTAATAAGTTAGGCTGTGAATTATTCCAATAACCATAATGTTCTACACCACCTAATACATAGGCTTCTTGCATTAATGATTTCCATATATTTACTGTTCCCCAATCAACACCACTAAAATAAGCGGCACCAAATGGATGAGTATGAATCCAACACTTAATCGGTAAACTCATACCAACAGGAGGTTGCATACCAAACTCAACATAGCCGGATGAACCAGTTGTAACATAACAATCATTCTTACCATCAATAACTACTTGCACCTCTAAGGCAGGTAGTATCTCAGTTGAAGCATGCCAAATAGCATTAAAGAATCTTTTATCTTTATATGAAGTCATGTCCACTTTATGTTTATTATTCCAATGAACACCAATAGCATCTAACTCTAACATACCCTCTTCAACCCACACATTTAGTATGTGTTGTTCTGCTCTTTCTCTTGTATCTTCTAAACTCTCTATTTCTATATCTACCATCATATCACCTCATACATTTACTACAGCGAAAGAGTTTACGCTTTCACCATTAAACCATCTTTGAATCCACTCAGCACCCATACCGGCTATTGCCATATGCATGAAATGTATTCCTTCTTGAGAACCATCCCACGATTCTCCTTGACAACTAAACGAACCTTCCTTACCTGCTAGCAAACTGTCATACATTGATGGGTCTGCTTGATAAGAAACATAAGCCGCATTTCTACCTTGAGAACGCAAGTCTAACCACTTTACATTTGAGTTGTAAAGCATTCTTCTAGTACCTAAGTTATCTACACAACAAACTACTAGGTCAAAGCCTTCGAGTTGATTAGGGGTTAAGATAGGATAGGGGCTTGCGAACTTTATGCAATTAAAGTTAGCCTTCATACTGGAAACTTTATGCAAACCAACATCATCTTCACTAAAGTTTTGATATGTTAGATTCTTTGTCTCTACTTTATCGTCGTCATTCACTTGTATCTCGTACAAGTCTAAGTTATTCAAAAATGAAATAAGATAACTTCCTATTCCACCTGCTCCAATTATTAATATTTTTCTTTTCATTCTAATCTCTCCATTTTAAAATCTAAATACACTACTGTTCCCGAAGAAACAAGGGGATTAATTAATACTACATCTCCCCCATCGAAATAACAAAAGGTATTGTTATCTCTTAACACTCTAAACTGTGTTTTGTTTTGTTCTAGTTTTCCTTCAATGCTAATTTGTGAAATGAAATCCCTTCTAACGATTCCTCCACTAGTTATTGCTACTACTATCTTTTTATCTACTAATTCACTTAGTTCTGCTAACATATTTTCTTTATTCATATTTATTCCTCCTAATAATTTTTATAACTTTGTTCGTTATAGCCACAATCTTTACATTGGACTCCTTCATAATTTTCTGTCTCCCATTCAAACATTGTTCCATCACATCTTGGACATCTATATTGTTTCATTTTAATCTCTCCTAATTATTCCTTTTTCTATCAATTCAGCGTAGTTATCCATCCAACTACCTAGAACCTTTATTGCTTCTCTTCGACCTAAGCCGAACTCCTCTCTCAAATATGGAGTAGCACCAAACATATTGGTTTCTCCACTTTGTCGTAATTCTTCTAAATACACATAGTATTCAATCCATTCTTCATTTATCATATTATCATACTCCTTCAATTGTTATTACTGAATCATTCAGTACAATGTCTCTAACGGCTAGCAACTTTGCTCTACCATTAGACACATCTTTCTTTTCTTTAATTATCCTAAGTAGATTATCTATACTACTTATTGCATTATCATTATCATAGTCCTTTACATAACCCCTAATTGTTTCTAGGATGTTAATAAAAGGCACATCGTATATTTTTATTTCTTTCATTTCAATTTCTCCTTAATTCATTTATCTGTTTACCTCTCAGTTGAGAGACTTTTTCATAACCAATCAAAGCCAACAGTTTCTTTGTGGTTCGTTTTATATTTGAAGTGGCAATGTTAGCCCTTTCAGCAATCTCTTGTTGTTTTATTGGATGTAAGTAGATGTTCTTAGCAATCCAACAAATACTAGCATAGTAGGATGTACTCTTCAAGCACTCCCCTTCTTGAGTCAATGGCTCAAACAACTCCAACACATCATGACAATTGGATGCAAATGTTAAATCATCAGTAATCTTACTTGTGATTTGTTTTAGCATATAATAGGGGTCAGTTTTAGTTTTAAGACTAACATGTTTGAAGTGTTTGTTGATTCTCTTTATTGCTTTATTCAAACTTCTAGTGTCACAAGAGAATTCCTCTCTTAAGTCTTTTAACGCAATAGGAGTCCTATTTTCCCTAAGCACATAGTAGACTACAGCAGTTGCCTTCTCTTCAAGACCTAAAGTAGTTAGTACATTGTTTCTATAAAGAGAAATATAACACTCTTCTACTCTATCCTTTAACGGGTGATTAACTATCAGCGTTGCTAACAACATATTACACATTCTAAGACCTCTCGCTAAATGACCTTTAGAAGTTCTAAGCCAACTTTGATGACTTGTTTCTAAAGAACCCAAAGATGTATCAGCCGAATGAATAAACTCCCCGTTTTTATTGATAGGCAATACAGTTTGTTCAAACAGTTCTGTTACTGCAATATAGCCGCAATCCATACAGGAAAGTTCGCCTAATCTTTCATCCATTTCAAATTGGTTTCCATCACATTCTATGCACTTCATTCATATCCACTCTTTCATTTTCATTTGGTTTGTATTTTAGGTACGATTTTATTGTATTAACTCTCGCTACCGTCATATTATCATTAAGTAGAGCAAATGCTCTAGTTGCGAATTGGTCGCCTAGTGAAGAACCTCTAGCCATGTTATCTATACATATTGAACCTGCCCAATACCATTCAAATTCAGCAGTTGCTCCTTCATCTATAGTGTTTTCAGTGATAACAGTCCTTCTTTGCCAAACAAAGGTAGATACCTTTTGTATTTCGCTTTTATATGCGCTATTGGTTAGTTTCCAGTCATAGTCATTACCTGCAACATACATTTCTTGAGGCTCGCCATTATCATCTTCAATGAGTTTGATTCTGTTAGGGTATTGTCGAGTAATATCTCTTAGCAATTCTTTCGCTCTATTCTCAATAAGGTCTTCAGTTCTGTTTTGTGCTAGAAACTCTCTCATAACTTTAATGTCCGAGTCTAATGGTTCTTTACCAACTAATGTTTGATAAAGTCTCTTTAGACCCATTCTCTTGAACTTACTATTCATTCTACCATGAATATAATAATTACAAAAGGATTGCAGGTCTTTCATCGAGAGGTTGCCCCAAATACCGTCGCCTAATTCAATTGCGAATTCTTTATCACCTATTTGAGCAACATTCAATCTAACTTCTTGTTTCTCAAAGTCCTTAAAGTAATGATACGGCACTCTATTTTCTAGTACATACTTAATGTCTTCACTAAGATTTAGAGAAGAAAATAAGACTTGCATTAATTGAGCATTATCTTCAGTAAAACATGCCTTGAAAGCAACTCTAGCAAAAACACTAGCAATGGTGTTCATGCTTTCTGCCTTGCCGTTTATCTTGTATTTGCCATTAGTTCTTGATAGGGCTAACGGGCATTCTCTAATCCAAAATACTCCATTGAAGTCGCCTTCTCCAAAGTAATTAGTTCTACTGCTATAGCCCCATCTATTCTGTCTAGGTTGTTTAAGCATACCTTTGAACATATCTTTCATAGACTTATGAATAGGGTCTTTAGCACTTCTATCAGGACTAACTGTTATGGTACTTCTACCTGTTTGAAACAGGTCACATTGAATGTAAGTTTTGTAATAGTCTTGTCCATCGTCGGGTTTTCTTATATTTATTTCTATTTTTTTCATTGTTATCACATTATATATATTTTTGAATTTGATTTTGGCACACATGCTTGGTGCCTTTCTAATTTTATTTCTTCGGGCAATAATAACTGCCCACCGCAAACACGGCATCTTGTAGCAATTCTTTTCTTATACGCTCTATGGCTACTAACATAGTTCGGGTCTTGTTCTTTCATTGAATTCACTCCATTGTTTTTCTAATTTACACATTTTACACTTTTTATTACCATTACAGTTTTCTCTATGAAATTTTATTGCTTCTAACCTTAAAGGTAGATTGGTTTTTTTCCATTCGACAAAACCTAAATTAACAGCATTAGGTATTTCCCATAAGGCAGTATCTAATAATTGTCCTACGGCATATTTCTTTGAACTTTGGTATCTATTATCACTGACAACAAATTCAAATCTATTCTTTATCCATGTTTCTATCTTGTAATCCCATCCGTTAAAGACAGTAAAGGTTGATTGGATAAAGTCGTCGTAGTTCATCTTAACACCGCAGGGGGGGAGAAGGAAGTGTAAAAACCCCTTCTCCCCTTATTCTCGTTACCAAAGAAGATTCAGTAGTTTAGACTTAGCCGCCTACGATAGCGGGTGTTAAGTCTACACTGTCTACTGCATCCCAATTGATTTCATTGATAGATTCACGGCTAACCATTTCACCATCTACGAAAACCCAATGTGTCGGGTGTGTATCAATTTGTTCAATAACCTCTTGAACCTCAAGTTGAAGTTCCGTATGTCCTGTTTCATTTAGTATTCTTACTTTTACCATTTTTTTCATCTCCTGTTTTTTGTTCTATTTTCTTCTTGTTCTAATCAATATTTAAATTGAGCCATATTTGATAGGGCTTAGAGTGCGTGAAAATAAATTATTAATCAATTTACTCTTCACTCCTACCGTTTATTTGCTTTTGCATGTTATTATCATCAATCTCAAATATTCTTTGTTCCCTAAGATAGCCGTCTAAAATCATATCTAATTTTTCCGGCAGGGCTTCAAAGATACCTAAGATTAATCGTCTATTTAAAGACAACCATATTTTATGTTGAGTGTTCAACACAACCTTTGGTATATCGTTTTCATTCATCGAAATTACCAAGGGAGGTAACTCTACATCTTGCACTATTTTAAATTCTACATTTGTTTTCATTTTATCACATCATATTTATTGACATAAAAATCCCTTCTATGTCTTTTGTTTTAATCAAGGCTTCAATGTTAGAAAGGTCACTCATACATACATCATCTGTGTGTTTGATAAGTGCATTTGCTAACGCCATTGCCAATCTTTGCTTGCTAGCATTAACTATAATTTTACTTACTGCTAATGTTAAATCTTTCAAGTCTCTTTGATGAGCCATACAGTCGTAACATTGTTCTTTCAACATTACATCGTGTCCGTGACACCAAGTATTGACCCATCCTGTTCCATTACATTTTTTACATTCCATTTCTATTCCTCATATTAATTCTAAAGTAGCACCAAATGTTTCATTGTATGCTAATATTTCTTCATTGTATTTGTTTACATAGTGGTCTTTAGGCCACCACTTCGGCATTCTTGAATTACGCCACTCGGCAAACTTCCACTTACCTTCAAGGTAATAGTGTCTGTAAGAATCAATCACATATTCCCAACAATGCTTACCATACTTGTTATCTATTCTATATTCATCAAACATAGCAATAGACACCGGAGTTGCTAATGTGCTATCAGCATCATACTCCATTGGTGTTTGTAGTATTCTACTATAACTCCCATGTTCTTTACCATATCTAAACTCAAACTCAAAACATAAAGCAACTCCATGCTCAAATAGCCACTTGGTATTGTGAATATTTTCTCTAGCCCAAATAGTGCTAGGGTGATTAAGCATAGCAGGTTTCATTAGAGTTGATTCTATCTCTTCATGGTAATTCTTGAGTTGTCTAAGGCTTGGCTCTTTACCATACCTTTCAACATACTCATTGAATAAACCATTAGTATGTAGCATTTGACAAGTTTCCGTTGGCATTTTGATTACATGCTTATCTAACATTTGTGTTGCTGATTCTACTGGGTCTTTTGATAATGCAAATATATTCATTCTTCTTCACCTTCTTCTATTAATGATTTGTAGTGGTCTAGTGCTTGAACATAAGTTGTGCAAGTTATAGTTAGTTGGCTTCTATTAACTTCCCAATTGTTATTGTCGTGTGGTTCTCTACCATCCCAAATTTCATCTTTAAAGAATAACATCATAGATACTACATCTTCAAAAATGTATTTTACCTTCATAGCAATTGTTCCATCATTGTATATAGTGTTTCCAAATTCTTGTTTTACTTTCAATCAATCACCCTCTTTTGTGTCCAGTATTGATAAGTCATCATTGCTGTCTTTAGTAAATTGTAGTTAGTTGCACTTGGATTTTCTTTGAAATGCCTTACTG
>Ga0208666_1000070_pt1 | contig 43939 bp, 53 predicted proteins | sample 5B_taG_FD_184078 | JGI IMG/M metagenome (GOLD analysis project Ga0208666, IMG submission 184078) | Marine viral communities from the Subarctic Pacific Ocean - 5B_ETSP_OMZ_AT15132_CsCl metaG (SPAdes) (version 2) | ecosystem: Environmental > Aquatic > Marine > Oceanic | place: Pacific Ocean...
TGTCTATGTCCATTAAATAGTATGGTATGGTCGCCACTTTATCAATGTTTCTAAAAAAAAATTACCCAAAAAAACGCATGGTGGTTGGCTGTCGCTATGTGTGCCATACCTTGTCTTTTTGGCGGCTCATCGAACAAGGCGTGGCCTCAAAGAGAGGGGGCTTCTCCACCCTCCGAAGAGGGTGAAGGAGCGGCACCGGCGCAGGGCCGTAGACAGTAGTTATTCTACTGATTACTGAGTTCCGAAGAACGCATCATAGCACGCATAGCATAGCACCATTTGCATCTTTCCGCTCAGTCCGTCGCATACAATCGTTAATTTACTCTTGTCTGTCTCGTTGCAGTTTCTTACATCACATTCATTTGTTATTGTTATCATTATCATTTCACCTCCTTGTTTCTGTGTCGGTTATTCCGACATGGGGAGCCACTACTATATCAATACTCACTGGATTATCACCATATTTTGCATGATTTGAGCATGATTGAGGTGAGCCGCCGGTCATGGTTGAATCTCTGGGTTTGAGGAGGATAGCCCCCCGTGTATGTATATAGTCTTAGTAGTCTTATCTTAGGAAGAAAATTGCGGGAGAGAGAGCCGTAGGGAGAGAGATTCTCAACTCATCAAAACCCCAATCGAATATGCCACCACCACCGACGGATTGAAGGGCCGCCGCCCTGCCTGTCCTACCTACCTACTCAAGCAATTCAAGTAACTTAGTGTAAGCCAATACAATACCCTCAATTTGAGTATTGATTGAAGGGCCGGTCTTCGTCTTTTTGTATTCAGTGGTTCGGACTTCTTTCATTGCTATGAGTTCGGTTTTTGTTCTCGATGATGCTCCTTTGCATTCTCCGTGTTCTCGACCTGCTCCGGTTCGCTTGTTTGCTCCGGCCAACTTGATAGGTCCGGTGGAGCGACCCAATGATTTACCGCTGATGAGTGTTTGAGTCTTCTTGACTCTGTATCGGCCTGTGAGGAATGTTTCACGCTTACTGCCTTTGATGGTTGTTCGGTCATGGGTTTTGTCACATTCAGCGGCCATTTGACCTTGAGCCTGATACTGGGCCATGTCCTTCTTGATTCTCTTGAGTAGTTGCTTCGATGCTTGAGGCTTCGCTTCATCTATTCCGTAGTGCTTCATCAGTGTTATTATGGGGTTCGCCATGATACTCCGAGGGAGTGGTAGTATATCAAGTGCCCTATGTGCCGTTTATGCTCTGGAGTGAGCAGGGTTTGCCCCACGCATGGCCCCGCCAGTGACGGAAGACTGTTAAATAGAAAATGCGCTTGGGGAGAGATACTCGGCGCTTGGCCTCTGTAATAACTTATAGTATAGTCTTAGGAAGAACCATGACTGCGAGGGGGTCTTGGGAGAGAGATTTTTGACTTCTCAAAAGTCCAAGTTTTCGATGCACTCCGCTCATGCTTTGCCGTTGATGTTGTAGGTTATGAACCCTTTGTTTTCGCTGTTTTTCGGCGTTTTTTGTTTGGTGTCGGCCTGAACGACACTTTGCCTCTATTCGATGCACTGCGTGACCGACGGCCCCTAATCGGCTCGGATTCGTGAAATGTGCGTTTTTGGGCTGTTTTGGAGGGTTCGGCGGCCTGTGTCAAGCCGACGATTTAGGGCACCCTAATTTCGGCTATTCGATGCACTGCGAGCCATTTTTGCCATCGGTGGGTTGATATACTACACCCCACTATGAGTATTTGTCCGAGCAACCTTGAGTCGCTTGGACCGAAGACAATGGCCCGCCTCTACCTCCCCGATTGGGGAATACAGGATAAGCGGGGATGAGAAGCACTCTCATGCACCACAGACCGAAAACACTTGATTGAGTCCTTCGGAAAAACCCAGAACATCGGGTTTATGGAGGGCCTGCGTAGCCTCGCACTGTCTCTTGGTTAATTCTTAGAGATGGGGTAGAGGACTCTTGAACCCGTTTCTAAATACCTATTAGACGCTCAAAAGGCGAAGGGATGGTCGTGCCCCCAAAGGGAATAACACGGACATATGACAGACGGTGTAAGAATGACTTGCACTTCATCGGAGTTGCCCTCGACAGAAGGGGCACTGAAAGCATCAATCAGCGGGGGGTTGAGAAGCATCACTTCTCGACATGGGCGACCAGACTCTCCCCAATGATGACGGCTTACAATCCAATGACGGTAGGAATAAACCACTACTTGAGGACATATATGGCATACGAGACCGCAGTGAACATACGGACTTATATTCCCTAATAAGGCGGTCAAGAATCAAGACATCAGATTCGGGTCGTGCCCGACTGATGACACTATTCAGTAACAAATTATGAGTGACAGTGGCAACCGGTGACGGGCGCCACATTAGTATCATACACTTACTACACTCAAGATTTTACAGGATTACAATTATCCTGTGGACTTCATTCATGAGGAGTTTTTCTGTGCGGTAGCAATACCGGCGGCGTGTCTATGATGTAGTGGGGGAGCGGGTGCTTTTCCGATAGGGCGAACCTCGCCCGAATCCACCCCTCTCCGATATTCTCTCCTGTGACTCCGGCGCAGGTCCTCGGACCTGTGCCCTTCACGGTCAATGACGAGCCGGTCTACGGACCACCTTCGAGACCACATCCGATTCACACCGGTGTAGTAGAACCAGATAGTTCCTCGGCTGATACCGACTGCACCAGACCCAACAATGCGGCGGAGACTCTACCGCCAGCGAACTCTCTCCCTCAAAGAAAGAGAGTGCTTGAAAGAGAGCAAAGAAAAGAGAGGAGCCAGCGCTCAGGCAAAGCGCCCCAAAAAAATGGAGGAAGAAAAATATGTATGAAAATGCAATATACGGAGCAGACGGCGCAATCGGTGCGATTATCGGCATGCTATGGGTTTTTACACTCATGGGTGCGGTAGTAGTAACCTTTGCGGCCAACAGAAGAGAAGAAACAATGCGTATGCGTGTTGGTATTGAAATTGAGGCGATTCGTAATGAACATGCCCAAGAAGCACCAAACACCAGTATCGCTAACTGGCTTGACACCATGCGTTCACAGCATGGCGAAAAGCATGTGGATAAATACCTCGCTACCTTGAAAAAGCGGCGAAGTCAGTGGATAAAAACTCGTGCTGAAAAGCGACGAGTAATACATGCCGCTTTACCACACAGTTATCGTGGTAGTAGATTCCGCATTCGTGACGAATCATGGAGTGCGGGTCAAACCTCATTCTACACCAAAGTCACCACCGACGGTTCGCTGTCATCCGGTGGCCTTGAAGTCGTGTCGCACCCCTTAACAGATGGTGCACATCACGGATGGATTGCTAAGGTATGTAATGCACTACGACACATCACACGGGTGGACCGTTCAACTGGTCTCCATGTGCATGTCGGACTGCGTGACCCTAATGCACGATTCGGTGACGAAGGACAAATTACTCGACGACAAGCAGTTGCGATTGCTGGCCGTGTGGCTTGGGCTTATGCTCACTTTACACCCGCTTTCAACAAATTGGTTTCATCAAGTAGGTATCACGGTCAATACTGTGCGCCTGCCACCCACATGACGAACATATATCCAAACCCCGTAGAATCTCAACGGGTCGAAAGATTACATCATGTTATGGAGATACCAGAAGGCCAACACGACGACAATATACGATACACACCCTTGAGAAGGCATCCAAACGATGAAGGCTACTGGTGCGAAAGAGTCCATACCCTCACAGGTCCAGAACTCCATGAAGCCATGTATGAATTATCGCAGAGTCATGGTCGTTACTACCACTTGAACACCAACAGTCTACTTAACCGTGACTTTGGCACAGTAGAGTATCGACAACATCAAGGCACTACCAATCCAGTGAAAATTAGTAACTGGGTCGAACTGACCTATCAGTTCACACTGGCATGTGCTGACGAGACCAACTTCGACGGAATTATGCAATACCCTGCAACACTTGACGGGCTTTTTGCATTCCTTGACCTCGCCAACGACGACCCACTCGTGGATTACTACACTAAGCGTGCATCAGTTCTCGCTGGCTCTCAACTCATTCGGGCTTGTTCCGAGTGCGGTAGCCACACCTGTGTGCACTACGAATGTGTAGGTGGCAACGACCAAGAAGTATTGGCAAACATCGGCATGTATCTCAATGCTGGTGACTACACCTGCCAAGAATGCCATTGCATAATTGACGCTGACGAGGTGGACACTGACGACATGACAGCATCGTGTTACATCTGTGACTGTTATGTTAATGTGCAGTATGCTTCCGGTGTTCTCGCATCAATCGCCCTCGGCCTCTTTGTAGCCGCACCACTCGTGGGTGCAGTTGCACTGGTAGTCGGATGCGGTATAGGTGCTATGCACGCTGGTTCAAAGAAGTTCATGGCGAAGCGGTCGTTCAAAAGATTATGGAACGACCTTGCATCCCGTGGCGGTCAAGCGGCTGGCTTTGCGTGGCAAAAGCGTAAGGGTAAGTATGTGTGGCATCTCAAGGCACCGGCATCATCGGTCTACCTCAAGAAGCATGTGGACAAGCAATTGGACAAATCAACGGTATGGGCTATGGCTCACACTCGATATGCAACACACGGTGTCAACAACAAGGCAAACGCACACCCGCACTTTGGTTATGACGACAAAGGTGCAGCGGTAGTGACAATGGTTCATAATGGAGTGGTGCATAACCACGATGAAGTATGGACGGCCCTCAAGCGAAAGCCTTCGGGTCCTGTTGACAGTCAAGCAGTAGCCGCCGCACTCGCGGTTGGTGGCATTGAAAAGGTGGTTGAGACCTGCGAAGGTTCAATGTCACTCATATGGTCGGACGACCGAGACCCGAAAGGCACTCTCAAGTTCTGGTCTAATGGTGGCAACCCACTGTGTGCAGGGCGGCTCGACCACCCAAACACCGGAACAGTTGTAGTCGCATCGACCCTCGACATACTCGAAAAGTCTCAAGGCTCGCGCCTCAAGACCTCTTGGGCATGCACAGTCGGTCGTGAATACACAGTCGCTCCCGATGGGTCAATAACCTCACGGGATATTGAAGGCAGTGCTGACACAGCATACGGTGCATACTCGTGGCGCACATACTCTACCCTCACAGGTGGCAAGTCGAAGTCCAACAAGACTCGACAGTTGAGCGTCAAGTCCAAAAAGCCAAAGGGTAAAGCCAGTGGTAATGCGGATAACTGTGCAGTCGTGTTCAGTTCAGCGGAGCGTAACTCCGATTGGCAATACCAATACGATGACATAGTGCTCAACGAGGCACTGTATGACGCATGGGCGAATATGAGCATGGCTGGTTTTTCAGCAATTGACGACTATCACGGTTACGATGCTTACACACATGAAGGTATTCGACCAGACGGCACTAAGTATTACCTACCTAACTACATCTACGGTAAAAATGTAGACCCTACCACCAACACGGACATACAGGTTATGCTAATGCTCGGTGACTTCGACCCTCAAAAGTCTAAGTCTGAGTTCGACTTTGCCGACGACCCATACGACGACCACTGGGTGCCAACCGACCAATTCGGCAACCCGCTGTATTGATTGTTTCTTCATCTGTTGAGACAACCTTCCCTTAATCCGCTGGATTGAGGTCGCCGCCTACTCTTGGGGCTTCGGCCCCTTGAGAGGCCCCGCTGGCGAGCGGTTTACAAATACGCACACACAGACCGAATGGACGGCGACAATTAGTGGCGCATATTAACCATTCCGTAGGGCAGTGCTCCCGCATACGAAAATGCAAACAGTGCGAGCCGGTGGCGACCGGTGGATAAATACGCACTCACATTCACGCCTTCGGGCATCACATTCCCCCACAGGATAGGAGGTGAAAACAAACATGGATAAATACAAGCAACAAATTATGCAACTGTATGCTACGCTACTGCGTGCACACATAGCATTACTTGATGAGATATTGGATGCGGCTACAAGTGATGCCGCACGCCGATGTGCAACCATAGCCAGTGAGCAAATCTGCTCAACTGTGTATCATTTGATAGATGACACTGGTTTTATGCCCGACACGCACATGATACCATACATCAACGACTTGGCACCAACAGCCGATGACTTTGATTTTGGTCTCATGGAGTCTGTTCGGGATATGGAGAAGCGAGTGTTCCCGTCGCAAGTCGGCGGTCGCACTGGTTTCGGCATATACCCAAGCAACTGATGTCTCATTAGTAATCCAGTATATCATGCGTGCCACTGGCATGTGTGTTCCCGAAAGGGTCGCCGCACTGCCCTCCGCTTCGGCGGGGGGTGGTGCCCAACACCTCCTCTCACATCACACTCCCCACAGGAGGTAAGACAACATGATAAGTGTAGATAAAATATACGAAGAATTGAAACAGATAATGAAGGTTGCTCGAACATGCGAAGTTCAAAAGATGCTCGGACATATAAGCCAAGAAAAATGCAACTATGACGAATGGGTTACTATCCGCCAGTCTATGAAACGCATTTTCGAGTGCGAGACATCCGAAGAATGCGAATGTGCTCTTTGCATAGAGTGATTCTAATACACTTCTGTTTAACTGTCAAACCGATGACTTGGCATTCTCCAAGACGGCTGAGGAGCCACCCCACATAAATGCGCTGGCGAGCGCCATATAAATACGCTTCATTTTTTTAATCAGCGAGAGGACAGTGCATACCGGCGGGGTAGGTGCTATCAATTACATAGGGGCATAGTTGCGCACGACTGGAGATGCTCTCTCTCCCCCCCATAGTCTTAAGACTTAAGACTAAACCACATGCGCTAAGGAGAGCGATTTTTGGCGGCAAAAAATCCAAACACTCGCACACGCACACACACAGGCGTTCACACTATACTAAATCGAGGCTCTCTATGCACACATATAGTCTTAAGACTAAATCCCCACAGCACACGCATTAGGAGAGCGGATTTTCACCTAAAAAAATCCAAATCAAAATGCTCATAAGGCACACACACATACACACACACGAACAGGTGAGGTTTTAGGGCATACGAAAAAGCCCCCATACAGGCGAAAAAGCGAACATATGTGCGGAATCAGGCGTAAAGTGCCGGTAAAACGCCAAAAAACGGGGCAATCGTATGTGCATGGGTAGGCTCACACGCTACCTGCGAGTGTTTCGACTCCGCCAAAAACCAAACGCCTTATAATGCGTATGTGCGAGAACTCTCTACTTTCGCACCCGTTCCGCATACACATCCATACATGACGCATATACATACGCTTACGCATAGGGCCAGCAAACAGGGGAGCAGTGGCCTCTTTAAGTATCGAATGTAGGGGGAGAATGCTGATATACCGGCAGCCTCACATTTCACCTTGATGAAACCCCAAACGGATGAAATCGAAGCGAGAGGCTCACCGAGTCTCGATATACAACAACAGATACATAATGCCATGTCAAGTCACGGTATATTTGGTGAAGCGGCGTGGTTTTTGTTAATGACTATGGCCGACGACATAAACGCAGACCTTCATGGGGTGTTCGCATGAGTGCCGTTGAAATCATGGGCTACAAAGCCGCACTCGAAAGCCCGATAGTTTGCATGATTGAGTATTGGAAATACTTCGGTGTGGATGACATATGCGAATGCAATACCTGCATGGACGAACATGGGGTGAGCGCATGAGCGATTGGTTTTCCGGCGAGATTTTCAAGCCGTCATTTGGATTCACTCGAATAAAATTACAGCGTGTAACAAGCGAAACCGCACGAGATAAAAAAGGCAACACTTACACATGGCACTCATACAAGGCATATTGGCGAAAGGATGAGGTGAGCGAATGATTACAGCGTGGCTAATACGCATGACGATTCGATACAACAGGTGGCGATACCAATGAATGAAAAAGAATGGGCAGAGAGGGTCGCTCAACACAGGGATAGATTCCGTGAGTTACGAGACACCCAAAGCGAGATTCAAAGAGTCGAAAAACGAATAGCCCACTATCAAGAATTACTTGGTGAACATGAAAGGGTATTGAAAATACTCAAGGCTAAATTGGAGGCGATTGAATGAGTCGAGCATTCCGAGCCGATACAGACCGAACAGTATATATGGGGGGAGCCGCCCATAGGAAAACAACGGCCAACAAACCGAAACAAGGAGATATGAAAATGAAAATAGAAGAATTGATAGAAACGATAGACGAAAAGTTCGATGAGGTGTCACACATGCTCATCATAGATTACCCGAAGGGGGATTACATGGATGGTTATGTAGCCGCCCTCGGATGGATATTGGGGTTGATTGAATGAGTGATGTTCAGCGATTCAGCCAAGACAAGAAGGTGCATGTTCGCATGGAGTCATCATTTGGTGCAACCAAACCGGAGTTCAAGAACATGCGATTCACTGCGTGGGTATCGAAAGAGCGACAACGAGGTGGATTTGAAATCTACGATACAGACGGTAGCGAGCAATACTACGCCGAAGGCGGGCTGTGGTTCACAGACCCATCAACACGAACAGACGGTGGGCACTACCTGTGTGACTACGACGGCATCTTTTCCCTGCCCATTGAGATTCAACTATGGCTCGATGAAATCGGTATGATTAGTCAAAACGAAAATGACTATCACCGACAGGATATAGTAAAGCACTTCGACAGAGTGGAGGTGAAGGAATGAGGGATATGAGTGTAGATGTAACACCATCACGCAAACAATATGTGCGAATGCTCAGCCTCATTCTCGCACACTCTACGAATGATGATGACAAGGCATGGGCCGAAGAACAACTGGATAAATTAGAAGTCTCGCAGTTCTTGGTCGGTCGCTTGGAGGCGGTAGTATGAGTGCGATTGCAGACCCAGTATGCCCACATTGTAATGTTGATAGTGAGACTATTAGCATAGACATGCACGACCACTTGATGTTCGATGGCGACCAAGTTCAAGCATATGTAGGGCATACCTGCTATGAATGCGACGAGGAGTTCACGGTCATATGGAACATGACAATTCACACAGTGGAGGTGGAGGCATGAGTAAGCACGAGATAGTCGTCACGGTTGCATCACAGCCACGCATTGAGAAGTTGCTCGCTCGCCTTGAGAGGGCACATGACATGCGAGGACTGGACTTTTCGTATGAGTTCACGGGCCAGTGGACTCGGAAGCGTCGAGTAGGTCCGAAGGCGTTCATACATGAGACTGTGCAAACACTTGAGGTGAACATGGAGGAACTCTCCGATGACTGGCAACTGCTTTTCAAGACTGAGCCGGTGGATATTAACGCCGAGACTCTTCACGGGTCACCTGCAATACGCAAATGGAATCCGATGATTAGCAGTGAAGACCATGCGATTGAGGCCACTCATGGCGAGTTCGAGGACAGATGCGACCACTGCACATCAGGTCGGCGTGGTCGTCATACAACATACACGCTCCAGCGTAGAGATGACCCTTCAATTACAAAAACGGTAGGCTCATCATGCCTGTATGAATACACGGCCATAGACCCTGCGGATGTCGAAGCATTACTTCGATTGAAAGGGTATGCCGAGGCCGGATATACTGGGCCTCGTAATAGACGCACACACCCAAACATGGACTTGGGGGATTTTGCACTGCTCGCTGGAGTATGGGCATACAACGGATTACATTATCAAAAAGGACTCGGTAGTATGTTCTTCAACCAAGTGATATTTGCCAAGTATCAAGGCAGAGGTAAGCACGACTTAGGCCATTACAGAAGCACCGACCAAAAGTTCGTTGCCGTGATTAAGGGCGTAGAAGGATTGACTGGTGAAGGTGGATTGCTTGACGGTGATGTCGGGTTCGATTTGGCCGTAGTAACTCATGCCAACAACTACATGCAATACATGCGTGAACTCGCAGGTGTGAACTCGTTTGAGCAAAATGTGCGCAACATAGCCAAAGCAGGCGTAGTCACCAGCAAAACAGCGAACCTCGCAGGGGGCGCAGTGTCCGGCTACCTGCGTGAGAACAAAAAGCGTGCACGAGAACACCTACAAAAAGCACAGGAGCGTAAGGAGGCGAACTCAAAGTGGGTAGGCGAGGTAGGTAAGCGACAATCATTTGGTGAATGCACAGTAGTGTTCACCCGTAGGCTTGAGAACCAGTGGGGTTCAACCACACTTACACGCTTCACGGATAGCCAAGACAACATACTGGTGTGGTTTAGGAGTGGCGACCATAACGATTTACAGGTGGCACAGAAGGTGAACCTCGTCGCCACCGTCAAAAAGCATGACTCCTATAAGGAGGCCAAGCAAACAACGATTACAAGGGGGAGGATAGAGTGATATACCGGCGACCCCTAATTGAAACGAAAATGGAGGAATTGATTTGAGATATACAAACATACCGAAAGATAAGCGAGATGATGTGATTACTATTCACACCGTTGAAACCACCGAGAAGGTAACGAACTATTACCAAGTAATAGGATTGAACAAGAAACAAGCGAGGGAGGCCGTTGAAAATGATGGCTACTATGACGCCGATGACAGGTGGGTGCATATTGAACCCGAAGAACACCGAGACTACGGCTCAATGTCAAAGCCCAAGATTAGCAACACACAGCACTACATACCATGCTTCAATCATGGCTGTTTGCTTGAGAAGGAACAGGAAAATCCGAGTGGGCGGAACTGGATGAGCCACCACACATGCTATCAAATCATGCAGATACCCAAGCATACGCTTAATGCTGAAACCTGTCAGTATGAGAAGACCCAAATCACCACATGGATTCGACAAAATCCGGTGTGTCATTCATGCCGTAGAAAAATCAAACAGGGCTACGCATTGAAGGAGGTGACTGAATGAGCGTATTGACAATACAGGAGATACAGAACGCCATAGATGAGGCATGGGTGATAGGCGAATTGCTACACCGTGAGATGCACCTGTCGGGGCGAGTCAATGAATATACCAAAGACGAACTCGATTGGATGCACGAAGCCGAGGGTGCGTGCCTATGCTACATTACACAGATGAGTTCCTTACTCGGAGACTTCAATCCATTCGGAGGGCGAAAAGCATGAGTAGTCCTACGGACTGGTATGATACCACCGACCAAAACGAATATATAGGTCCGGCCCCCCTAATTGAAAACATGGGCCAAAACCCAAACGGAAGTGAAAATATGAACACGAACATTAGCGAAAGCACAGCGAAGGAAGCATTCTACAATGCAACCGGATTTACCCCCGAACTACCCCAAGTTATCAACTGGGCGATACAATGCCTTACGGACTTTGAGATTGAGCCTACTGCCGAGTTCGCAGACTTTGAGCGAGTTCTCGCAGACTATGCCGACACAGAAGCGAGTCGCAACTCATACTACCTCAACGCACTGATTGCCGCCGACGGTGGCATTTGGGCTACTGATTGGCTTGACGGCTGGGGCTTCGGCAACAGCCAACCAAGCGGCGCATTACAAATGGATGAGGTGCTCACAGCCTATGCTTACGAAGTTACAGTAGCGCTGATTATTGCCCACATTGAGATGGTCGGAGACATGGAGGTGAAAGCATGAGTAAGGTAGACCGAACCAAACAAAAAGTTGTCCGAGGTGGAGGCACCATAATACAACATAACTTCATGCACTTGATACAACAGATAGCGCATGCAACGAAAACATTCACTGGTAGCGACGGTAATGTATATCCCGACACCTCATACCGACAGTGGACCGATGATGCTGGCATAAAGCGCTCAGTCAAATACAAAAAGCATGAGATGTGGGGTATGGAATATCTCAATAAGTTTTTAGATAAATCACAGAATCACTACGAAATAGACCGAAAAATCAAAATGCTGACGCACCCCGATATAGATGAGTTGCTAAGACTCACACATGGTAATCAACCAGTGACGCTGGCAACTACGGTGTATCATGCTTACAAGGACGACCATGTGAAACTGTATCAGCACCCCGACGGGCCACATATCCTTGGGAACGGAACGCAGAGTAAATACCCCGCCTACCAACAGTGGCTTAGTTCTTGGAAAAATAGACTGGTTTTGATGCCTTCCGTAGCAAAGGAGTTTAAGAAGTGGCTGGGCGAGAACAAGACTCGTTTAGAATTGATAAAGGCCCAAGCAACGCTCAACAAGGGGCGAGAAGATTACAAGCGAGTAGAAATGCGGTTGCGTAACGCCAAGCAAAATGTCGCCAACGCTGAGGTAAGCCTCGCCAATTACGAAAAAGCGTATGATACAAAGGTGGCCGAGTGGGATGCGGAGATGGAGTGGTTCAAGGCCGCACCTAAACACATCAGGTCACAGGTTACTCGACTTGACATTAACATAGTCAGCATACGAAGAAAGCAAAGCCCGCAAATGGAACTCAAGTTCCGACAGGACGCTTTGAAGCGCAACCAAGCAGATGTTGATAATCACTCGAAGATGCTGGAGACCCTTAAGGCTCTTTTCGGAGGTGAGGAGGAATGAATATCTTCGCACTATCAACCGACCCTCAGATAGCGGCGCAAATGGTGTGCGACAAACACGCCAGTAAGATGTGCGTCGAGACTGCACAGATGATGGCATCAGCCCTGCTTCGCAACGGATTCGAGCCGGAGGATATGCCACTCACACAGAAGGGCACGCCTTACAAGGGTGGTTACAAGCATCACCCATGCACAGTATGGGCTGGCGATAACTGGGCTAATTTTCTATGGCTCGCTCAACATGGGCTGGCACTATGTAGGGAGTTCAAGATGCGATACGGCGACCAGCGGGTTGAACATGCTTGTCGTGAGCCTATACAGGTTATGCTCAACATGGCCGTAAACCGCCCAGACACAGGTATATACAAGCACCTGCGGGGCAGGGATGATGAGACATGGGTGAAGAAGACTCCCTTCGCTATGGCTATGCCCGACGAGTTCAAGCGTGATGATGGCAAAGAGGTGCTCGCATACCGAGAATACTACCGCTCAAAGGTGTTCAAGGATGGCTCCCGCCCTACATGGGCGAGGGGTCGTGATGCCCCGACTTGGTGGCGACGCCGCCAAGCACCGCTGGGTTGGATGAATGGTGCACACTACCCCACTTGGGGGCCATCAATCCGAGGGGTGGATTCGGATGAATAATCGCCCACACGACCAAATACGCACCATGATTGATGATGCCAATGCGCTCAAAGAAGTATGGTTTGACAAGATGGCAAACGCTACCTCACGGAGTGAGCGAGCGGAGGCTATACGGAATTACAACGCCCTGCGTGGTGTCGTCAAGGCACTGCGTTGGGCATACTTCGGTGGAGATACACCGCTGAATTGATATAGGGGGAGCCTCAATTGACAAACATGGACCCTTACAGAATACAGTTCATCAACGGCTACATCGAAGTCGAAGAACGCAAATCGCCCAACGGAACACCGGAGGCCAAGTGCACCCTGCATCTATGGGATGCACCATATGTAACCAAAATGCCAAGACTCTTTCAAGAGGTAGTGGCATGGGCAAACGAAAACAATTACACCCACACCAAGTTGCTGATGCGGGGTGGCGACCCTTATGTCGTTGCATGGCAACAAATCCAAATGGAGGAACACGAATGAAAAAATATAATGAATACCTAAACGAGCAATATACCCCACTTACACGGGATGAAGTAATGAAATTACAGAACACGGTCAATAACTACTTGGGCCAAATTGACCCGAACAGCGAAGACTTAGACGAGTTGCGACAGATGACCGTCAATCTCAATGTGGCCTTAAGTGAGGTCGCATTCCTACGGGAGCAATTAGCAGTTGCCTATGAATACATAGGACGACGAGCACCCAACCCAGCACCGGCCAAGTATCGAGCCGTGATGCACCATGCGACACGGATTCGGGCTGAGGAACGGGGGGTGAAGCAGTGATTATGCACAGCGACTACCTGCTCATCACAGATGACATGAAGGTGGGCGATATGCTATGGACTGCGCCCGACAAAGAACCGCAGGCAGTAGTCAAGTATGCCGCTAAAATGAAGAAGTTCTCCGAGAGCAACTTGAAATTGATTAGAGCCGCATATGAACGCAAAAAGGTTCAGTATGAGCGACAACTTAAGAACGCTACATACTGGGGCATGGCCTTAGACTTGGCTAAAGAAGACTTGAAGGGGGGCTTACAGTGAACGCTCTCGCTACGACGACAGACATAGCCCTCGATGCGATAAAGATTATCCGCATGCTTGGGCACGACGAACTCGCAAACACTCTCACGAGAAGGCTATTGATAGCACAGAAGAATATATATGGGGGAAGCCCCCCAATACAAAACGGAGGCAACTGAAATGAATAGAGAACTTTTAGAAGCGGCGACGGACTTACTACGGTGGGTCTTGATTAAGAACGACGGAATTATACCATTAGACTTATTGGATGCACAGCATACAATCAAGGAGGAACAGCGTGCTCAAGATATAGAGGACTACCAACATACTATGAAGGAGCAATTTCACTCGAACCTCATGTATGTGCTATACGGAGATGAGCCACATGAGTAACGCTGAATATGCCGACGACCACGAGACAACGATACCTGAGATACTTGACGAGTATATGTCTAAGGAGGCCGCAATAGAGGCACTCATGGACTACTTTCGCAAAGCGGATAAGCATGTCGTAATTGCGGAGTTGGCAGAGTGGGTGTATGAAGATGATGGGTGTGCCATAGTAGACATTCGGGGGTGGATTAAGTATGAGTAATGACTACCTAAGTAGAACGGCATGCAACAATCCATACTGCGACTCTAAGCCTAATTGGTTTGGTAACTATGCACTGTGTAGTAACTGCCTACATTTGGCGGCGCAACACTTTGTCCTCGATAAATTGCTACAAAAGACTATTGAAAATATCAAGGAGATGAGCGAATGATTGGTGGCTACATAGACCGCTGGGGAGTGCGCTCTACCTTCGAGATAGGAAAATGCACCGCATGCAACAAAGGCGGTAAGGTGATGGGAACTACTGAGGCTCCATCTAAAAGAGCCGCAACCTTTATGCTAAGTAAACCTGTGCGTTGGTTGTATGACAAGACGGACATTGAGGGTAACACCCATGACCGACTTTGCGGCCCTTGTATCGAGCGCATCGAGTTACTCGAAGTGAAACGAGCAGGTGAAAAAGAGGTGTCTTATCAATAAGGCTATATAGTGGCGTAGGTAGATAGCATACTACAACATGGGGTGGGCTTCGGCTCTCATCAATTCATCTTAGGATGAGTTGCCTCCGTTTAGTTGCTTGGTTTCTCCTGTTTGGTCGAAGCCGCCCCGCCACTGAGCAACAACGGAGATGAATAATATGAGTAACAATCCATACATTTTAGCGGATAGCGTAGCACGATTACTGGTGGCAAACCCCGAAGGCTTGTCATCATACGAGATATTTAATCACTTGGCGGATAGCGACATGAATAGTCGTTGGTTGCCAACACGCAACTCCATCGGCCCTAAGTTAAGGGCAATCGGTGGGCTTGAGAAGAGTGGTAAAAGCACAGCCTATACGACTGTAAGCACACGAAGCGTAGTCGTTTGGCGTTTGAACATACAGGACTATATCAAATGGAGAGGTAAAGATGTTATCAGTAATTGATTTGAAAACAATTCACTACGAGCGCACATACCCTTACACCCGTAGCCGACAAGGGCGACTGGTTCAAGAGCCATACTTCACAGTATGTGATGGTGGTGACACCTATCACTTGAGAGGTAAGACAGTAATGTGGTCTTTCCTTGATTCATTATATCCCGACAACCCTCTACCGAGAGGACCGGTCGAGGATGATTTATTTGCGCCGGAGATAAATACTCCTTCGATGTTACACTTGTTTAACGACTTTGCCGAAGAAGCGGCGGGGAGTAATAGGTATCTTGTTATCGAGCATGATAAGCATGAGGTTTCTTTTGTTCGCAATCTTGATGCCTTCTCTTTATCTACGGACATAGAGAAGGTTGGAGGTATGCTACAAAGTGCTGGATTCAGCATAGAGTATAGGCCGAGCGTCTATATTGACTCACGAGGCAGTCACTTACGAGCCTCTTTGTTTTGTCGCATAGGCAAACACACACTGCGTGTCACCGACATAGGTAGTAAATACTATCTCAGTATCAGCATTCTCGACCCGACTGGCAAAAAATACTGCATCATGCCGCCGAACACGATAGCCAAGAAAAATGACAAAGATGTTATTGAAAAATTGCGTGACATACTCGATGTTGCTTCTATTGGTATCACTACCCAAGTAGCAAACCAATTAGGCGCAGTGCCGGAAGTAAATGAGTCACCTTACATGATGACTCGTGAATTAGATACATTACTGCACGATAGATTGCGGAGGTGCATATAAGTATTTCGGAATTAAGTTGGTATAATTTTTTTTTGACAACGAAAATAAACCAACTCACTGCGCCTTGATTGCTCTAATTAAGTTATTTCGTTAAAGACATTTATCTTAATACAGGATATACTATACTATTACTATACTATACTATAACCTTTTTATTGAATATCTCTTATACGAATTAACTTAATACATGCGAATCGAGGAGCAGTGTAGCGGTTTAATTTCGTTTGTTGAATTGAAGTTACCAACTTAATTACAGAACACTTAAGTAGTGACGAAGGATTGATGAAAAATGATGATGACTAAACATAACACCATAGACATATACCAACGAACTGAATGGCCGGATGTTCTACAAGGAGTATTACTATACTCCGAGAATGAATACGGTTGCGCTTCGCACATAGCCATGAACTCGTTTGTTGAAGACAACGAACCCGATGGTAGGATATTGACCCACCTAATTAACCAAATGGTATTCAATCAAACGATGGACTTTGAAAAGGTAGGTTGGACTTACCACTTTTACAGCGGCTACATGATTATCAATATCAACAAGTGGCCGCAAACGCCTATCATGCCTCTACATGAAGCGCAGGCAACATGGATTCACTGCTACCCACCAGTGCGTGACCTACTTTCATTCCTCAAAGAAAAGTATGACAACCTATCACTGTTGGCGTATGTGACATCAACCACTATGCACGATGCGCTCAATACTGATATTTTTGCAGTGCATCCTCCCGAACATTTGATGGCATACTCTCACACCAACGGAACTAAAATTACAATGTTGCCTAAGCATAAGGCTGGCATCAAAGGCGATTTATTTTTCAGCCCACCCTCTTGGATGTTTCCCCACCTCGCAGTAAGCATGGGGTTTACTCAAGCCATGAGTATATTCAGTGGGCATGACCCCGAATCGGGTGACATTGACGAGGTAGCGGCACTTACATTGTTCCGATGGCTCAACGGAGTTATGGGTAATCCGAAATCAAAGCACGCATACAATCGCTCTCTAAGGAAAACAAAGAAGGATGTAGAGGCCGCACATGATATGCGAAAAGACCTTGAGGAACTACTTGAGAATGCAAAGAATACTGATGAAGCACCGAATGTGCTATGGGGATGATTGCATGAATGTCTTTGATGCTATGGCTGAATATGTGAACCGTAATCACTATGTTGATGTCGAAGACAAAGTTCCTGTATTCCTGTGCTCCATTGGCACTCACATATTCAACGGACTCAACAAGTGCGGCACATGTCCGTTCATACCTGTTGAGGGTGTCGAAGGATTCGAGATTGAATCTTGTATTCTACGACATGACAAAGACCCAATCTATACGCCTATGTCTCATGTCGCTGATACGAGACTTCACATACTGATGCGGGGTATGAAAGGGTCGGGTAAATCGGTGCTCATACAGTTGTTCCTAAGCCCAAAAACAGGGCTATTATCGAATGCGGCTAATGCTGAAATCGGCATGGGCTTTAGAACCGACATCGGACCGAACTCAATTACCGAAGCAGGTATGTTTGGTTCTGTTGATGAAGAGGGCAATATCATGGGGCGACCACTCGCTCGTGAATTATGTGGTGGGTTCCTCGGTTTCGAGGAGTTCTCCTCCATCACTGATGCTGGCAAAAAGGAGCACAGCACAGATATTAAGAATCAACTATTGACTTCTACCGATAACGGTCGGGTCAAGAAGGTTATGCGTGCTGGGTGGGTAGAATACATTACTCGATACACCTTATGGGCTGGCACTCAGCCTGCTCGATTCGAGATGGAGTCCGGTCTTGACCGACGCTTCTTCATTATCGACATTGAGATGAACCCCGAAAAAGAACGCCTGTTTAAGATAGCGCAGGCCAAACAAGCGAGCATGACTCCAAGCGAGCGTGCTGAACTAATAGGCATGGCTGATAGACTACGCAACTTCTTTACCGACCGAGCACTCGATGTTATTATGAATCCACCCACAGGGCTACGCTTCGATGACGAGTTCAATGAGTGGTTGTTCCGACCCGAAGTGCGTAGCCACGAGGCCGACCTGTTTCGACGCTTGGCCCTCGGTTACTCTATCATGTCGCCCGAATACAAAGGTGGCGGCATACTACACATCAAAATGACGGACCAACTACGAACTATACTTGACCGTTGCTTAGATATGCGACGAACTGTGATGGACTCCGACCTGCGCCTCATCAAGACGGCGTTTTGGAACCAAGCCATGTCTCGCTCCAACCTCATTAAAGAGGTAGCACGAATGATTACTAATGGCGATTATCAATCCGCTAAGCGGTGGATTGAGGACAACCTACATATACAGGCGTGGTATAATGAAGAAAGGCCGAAGGGCGGAGGTAGAGGGCGTAAGGGAGTGTCGTGTTATATCGGCTATCCTCAAGCATCCTACGAACCCGCTAAAGCGGAGAAGGTGAACTAAGATGAAATACAATAAAAGATTTATTAAGCGAGCAATAGAATACATTAAGACAAACGGACCGGCTACTGCCGAAGAACTACATGACGCACTAAGGTTTACTAAAAAGGGTAGACCCGAAGTGCACCCTCGGACAAAGCCACAGGTTCAACAGATACTTTGTCGAAGTAAATTGCTTAAATCACATTGGACTAAAGTTGCTCGTGCCGACAATAAGGAATATCCTCGATACACCACTTATAAAGTGAGACAATACTCGGTGGCAGGTGATGAGTGATGGGTAGATACACTCAATGGTGCGACCGAGCACGAGAACAGATACTACGACACGGCGAGATGTCATCTCGCACACTTATGTATAACATAGCACAGTCGGGGTTCAGCCAAAAGCGCAGTCCTACAAGTGTGCGCTCGGCATCCCAAGCCCTGCTACGAGACCACCGCTTTGCCTCACATGAACCCGATGTCGGGTCATACCAATTTGGTGAAGGTGAAGTAGCGAAAGGTTATCACTACAAAGTAAAATTATGGAGTGTGGTTCAATGAAGACCCGACGACAAATCCAAGACAAGATAGATGAAACCCGTAACGAAGTAGTAATCAATGCTCTCCGCTGGGTCATCGAAGACAACAACTGTGCTGTGTGTCAATTACCAAACAAGCGTGAGGTCGAAGTCAAAATCCACCGAGGCGAGATGACAAGCACATTCCTTGAATCAAAGTATTCATGGCCTGTTGGCACAGTTAATCGCCACATGGATGAGCACCTACAATATGACCCCAACGAAGCGTCGCATATCGAACAGATGCGTGATGAGTCAATCAGCACACTCAATGTTGCCGAAAACCTCGTGCAACGCCTTGTCTCGTGGCTTGATGAACTTGAGCAACGAAAAGTAACCGAGGGCTTAACCTCGGAATGGATTGGTGACGCTACCAAGTTACTATCTCAAGGACAAGGCTTCTTGAAGTTGGTAGGTCAACTCAAGAGTGAGATTGGCGTTGATTCTCAACTGCTATTGGCCGACCGTAAGGTCGAGAACATGATGGCTATTCTTGTAGAAGTTCTACGCAACGAACCAATTTACCTCGACCAAATCCAACTCCGGCTCGCCAGTATGCAAACACCAACTGTTACCTATGACGACGCCGACTTCGAGGTGGTAGAATGAAGCCGGAGTGGATGTGGATTCTTGAGAGGGCAGGTCGTAGAAGACTTAACTCTCCAAAGGAGCAACACTATCTTAATTCCTTAGAACCTTGCGAGTGTGAGGAGGAATGAGTATCAAATCTTGGCGTAGCAAAAGTGCTACTATGTTATTCACACGACCAATCTACGAGCGTGAGTTCCCTGCTCTCGCTCAAGCCATGTCCGATGATGGTTTAAGTATTCGCTTAGTGAATAAAGGTAATGGTTATGAGTTGTATGTTGCAGACTATCAAGTCGCCACGAAGTCGGTGCGGGAGGTGTGGGGATTATCACCACATCAAATGCGCCGATTCATAGATTGGGTATTGACAAATGACACGGAGTTGATGTGATATGGGAGTAGTAATTTTTACCAAAGACGACGAGCGATACAGGACTGGAGACTACTTCGCTATGTATGGCGAACTTACAGTCTCCCCTACCCTACCGCATACTACCTATATTCTACACATCAACAAGTTCAATGAACAAGACGCTATCTATTGGGCTAAGATTGTTCCTTTCCGACTTGTAGTAGTGTGTGACAAGTTGCCCAAATTGACAAAGGCGAGTGACGAATGCGTCATCCTCGACCAATCAATCAAGACCACTAAGCCGGACTTTTCTCGCAAAATGAGAGCCGCCCTATGCTGGGCCGACCGTGACCGAGCACACAGTGCCCTCGGCCCTATCCCTCTCCCCTTAGCCAACGCATTCATCAAGGTTAATGTTAATGACATTAGCCTCGGTCGCCTCTTGGCTCGATGTCGTTACACGCTACACGAAAATTACACTCGTGCCGCTATTGCATACGGTGTCAATCCAGTTCGTAAGTTCAAGTGGCCTTCTAAGAAGGCCAACAAGGACTATATAGTGCCGAAAGGTATTAGACAAACAGACAAGCACATAAGCACTATCATCAATAATGATGTGATAGTAGCCAATGAGTTGCGTATCAATGATACCGCCGCTCTACCTGCTCGTCTAAACAAAACAAAACAGGATGTAATACAATGGGTATGATGATGAAAGAAGAAGCAGTAGATACAGTGTTCGTTTATGGAACACTCAAGAAAGGATATAGTAATCACGGATTGATAGAGGATTCGCTCTTTCTTGGTGAGTTCTCCACTAATCCAAAGTGGGGGCTTATGGACTTAGGCCCATACCCTGCTATGGTTCGTGGTGGATTTGAAGTGAAGGGCGAGGCATACGGTGTCTCGGAGTCTACTCTTGAAAGACTTGACTACCTCGAAGGGGTAGACCGAGGACTTTACTCTCGCCGTAGAATCAATGTCAAAGATAATCTCGGAAATAAAATTAGTGCGTGGGTCTACATTTACAATGCTATTCCGCATGACACTGTTCAACTGATGGGGGAATGGTAATATGGATTACGGCAGTGGTGGCTTATTTATTATCTTAGGATTCTTACTGATGATTATTATTCCTGCTTTGATGGACCCCGAAACATACGATTACGGCGGAGCATACCAGTTCGACACCAAGACTACAATTGAACATGAGCAACGAGCCATGCGTTCCGAATCACTTATTTGGATGAACCAAGACGAGTGACGCTGATATAGCATGAGTCATTACGCTTAAGTGTGTCGGCCAATAATAATAACAAGAGGGTGCGGAGAGCAATAGTAGAATTATTGCTTGAGCATGGACCTGCAACTCGTGAAGAAGTAGCGGAACTATTGCAGAATTACAAAGGTGTAAAGAATGTTCCTTCTCCTAATAGCCTCAGTGCTCTCATGTCTAAGAATCCGCAGGTTGTTATCGTGGGCAAACAAAAAGTCGAGATGACTCTTGGCATCAACACACATCATATGATGTTTGATATTGACCGAGTAGTAATCAAGACCAAAGATGATTTGATTTTGACTCGACCAATATCTGTTATGACTCCATCCGAGCGACGCAAAGCAATTCAGTGTAAGGATTGCGGTCGAACTCGAATCATGCCTAAAGGCTCTAATAAGTGTCTCGCATGTCATCGTAGAGAGTAAGGTTATATAGTGGCGTAGACTCATGTTAAGGCATGAGACAAGTATGGGCTACCAAGCACCGACCCTCTACTCTCGATGAGTTCGTGGGCCAAGAACACATTGTTAATGAGTTCTCAAATGTTATTCAAGACCTTAAATCAATGCAACATTATATTTTTCATTCTCCCGAAGCGGGAACAGGTAAGACTTCTCTCGCTCACATATTGGCTAATCAACTTGGCTACACCATTCACATGTATAATGCGTCGTCTAAGCGACAGCGTGGTATCGAGTTCATTGAAGATGAACTCGCACCTATGACTCGGCTCGGTCAATGGGAAACGATTTACTTTTTAGATGAAGCCGACCAACTTACTGATGCGGCGCAGTCGGCACTCAAGGGTGTTATAGAAGGCGCTCAAGGCTACTTCATCCTTACCTGCAACGACTTGACTAAGTTATCACCGTGGCTGAAATCTCGGTGTCAAGTAAGAACCTTTGAACCCATAGGTGATAGCGAGATGTTTCTCCGACTACATCAAGTAGATGGCTACGAAGGCTTCTTTACAAACAACGATGACCTTGACAAAATCATAGATGCCAACAAAGGCGACCTACGAAACGCAATCAATACCCTTCAAGCATACCACACTATGCCGGAGGAGACTCGACAACAATTCTTACTCTCAATATCCGAACCCGAAGTTGATGCGGCTAAAATCCTAACACTTTGCATTAAGGAAAAGCAGGTAGAAGAAGCCGTGAAGTGCATGGGCACTCCGGTCAACCTGCGAAAGACAATAGACGCCGTGTTTAACTACGGCATTCACTCCCCCGCTAAACCCGAAAGCAAATTGCTCTTGGTGGATGCCGCTACACAGGCCCAAAGGGATTTGTTAAGTGGCGTCGAGTCTCACTATGTTATGTGGGATTTTTGCCGGAGATTGGCTGAATAGATAGGGTTATATAGTGGCGGAGATACATGGAAATATGAGGTATTACAATGGTAGATATTGAACAGATGATAGAAAGAATTAGCAAAAATGTAAATTGCACGACCGACGCACTAAGTGCTCGGATGAATACGGTGCTCGACGCAAATCGAGCGGCATGGATGGATGCTGGAAAGACAGAAGAGGAGTGCACCATCAACGCACTTCGTATTGCTGGCCGACAAGTTAAGAGCGAAGGTGAACGCCTCAAGCGTTCCGGCGCAACTCTCTTTGAAGGAATGTTTATTAGCGCACCACGATACAAAGACTGGGCCGACTTCGCTTACAAGAAAGCGGCTAAGAGTATTGGTGACTCCGCTATTGCGGATGCTATGGTCGAAGATGGACTGGCGACAGTCTACGAAGACAACAACGACGGCACATACACTAAAAAATACAACGGCTCTTTGGCTCGTGGCGAAGCATTCGACCCCGATGTCACTACAACAGACATCTCCGAATTGCCAAAGAACACATATGACGCTGGCAACGGACTACACTTTCATTTGATTTGGGATAAGGCCAGCCCTACATTCCCTTCGGGCGATAAGAACTTCAAGTATGGCAACCCTCGCCCACTAAGCGAAAAGGACCGCAACTGTATGTTCTTGGGTCGCAAACAAGGCGACACCGACATGCAAATCTACTCGATGCGCTTTACTGGTGCGTTGGCCGAAGTAGACCATCCGACATTCGTAGCAGGCACTATCGCTATGCGACCTGCACGCAACGGCAACACTGCCTACGCTAAGGCCGGTGTCTCGACATTTGCTGTTGACGACTCTCTACAATCCGTCTTCTCCGACGCCCCCGATGCCATGAATTATGATGGTATCAAGCGACTCGAAGGTGGACTACAAGACATCGAAGCATATGTTGGTGGACTTAGCGACAAAGAGAAGTGGGATGCTCTTGTTTCTGTTGTTGTTGAAGTGGTTCACATTGACCCACGAGACAACGGTGGCTACATTATGACTGTTGGCGACCTTGACATTATGAGTATGGCTGGCACCACAGACATTTATGTTCCTACATCTCAAGAGTCTCTTGTTGACTTCTCCGTAGGTTCGACTCTTATGGTTGTAGGCCAACCATACATGAGCCGTGATGATGAAGCACGCCTTGTCACTACTGGCTGGTGGTGCGCCGAGTCTATTGGCTCCGGCGAATCCACCACTACTGATGCTGAGGGGTGGGATTGATGGCTTGGGCACAGTCTAAGACTGAGGCGGCACCTGCGAAAGCGGGTGCTACCTATGGGGCCGACTACTACCGTGAGTTGTTCGACAAGAAGCGTGAGAACCACGCTCCGATTCGTATGGCACTGGTTGGCAAAGAGAACACAGCAAAGACTGGCCTATCTCTCGACCTCGCACTCAAGCACACGGACAAGCAAATCATTGTCCTCGATTGCGACAACTCGGCACAGAACACAGTTGATTACCTACTCTCTACCAAAGTAGAGGGTGCTGAAAGAATCCGTGTCATCCCTATGATTGATGAGATGGATGATGCTATGTGGAATGACGACAACACTACCGATTGGCTCGCAGTAGTCAAGAAGTTGGAGTGGTTCACTGCATACTTGGGTGAGAATCACTCCGATATTGGCGCAGTAGTTATGGATGGCGGCTCTACTTTTCTCAAGTGGTGCGAGTTCGTTATGACTGAACGCCTACTTGAGCGTGGCGTCATCAAAGACGAGAGCGACAACTTCAATCAGAAGGAATGGCGTGAGCGCAACCGTGTGTTTAAGGGTGTCCTTAACCGCTTGACTGCTCTACCAATCCCCTACATCTTCTTCACCTTTCACTTGAAGGACAAGAAGCAGTTCATGGATATTGGTAACGGCACTAAAGCCATGATGAAGATTGGCGAGATTGTTGATTGGGTTGATGGCACACAGCGTTTCGTAAGCCAACAGATTCTACTACGGCGATACACCAAGAAAGGCGACAAGACCGCCGGTGTTGAGGCTGACAAAAAGTTGGGTGAGGATGACTTCGTTATTCGTGCCACTGTCAACGAGATGAAAGGCCGCAATATGGAACACTTGGGTAAGCAATATGACTTGATGAGTGTTGTCAATGGCAAAGTGGCTTGGAATGGATTACCTTTCGGGTGGGAATAATATGGCGTTTGAGGCGAAGTTGTTTGAGATGGGCAAAGAGATAACCCGCCTACGCTCAAGAATTGCAGACCTTGAGACAATCATTGATGAGATACCCAACTTGGGTGCCATCTTTGCCGCAGTCCAAGAATTACAAAACGAACATGATGCTCCGGCATCTAAGTTCGCTCATTATCTTGGGGGCTGGGCGAGATGAGTGGCGTCACGGTAGTTCGTAATGCTCTTATGAGTCTGTTATCCGTCACTGGTAGAGACCAACACATCAACGGTAAACCACAGAAGCAGGTCACTGGCTGTATTGTCTCGCTAAATGACAAAGTGCTATCCACTACATCTATTGTTAAGGACGGTAAAACATCACTATCTCGTTTCTCGATATTGACTGATTCGGAACAGAGTGCTACAATTCCTGTGCCCGACATTGACCGCATGCTCGGTGTTCTAAAGCATCATGGGGATAGAGTTAATTTAGATTACAAAGATGACAAAGTAGTGATTAAGTCTAAGAACAAACAGACTACGCTTACTGGTGGTTTCGGGGCTAAGGCATTTGCCAACAGCCAAAGCACACTCAAAGAATGGTGGGCTCAAGCCAATGAGCGAGCAAAGCAAATCAAAGGTAATGTTTATTTGACTAAGGACGGAGATACAATTACTCCTTTCTTTGTTGCCGAATTGCCAGCCGAAGAACTACATGATGCTCTCAAATGCGACGGTATTAACGGACAGAAGTTAAATCGCTACACCTTCAAAGTAGAAGACGGCTCCTTTACTTTGACAGTGGGTGACGCATTTAAAGGTCGGACAACTGTTGATTTTGGGCCGCATACATCTAAGGATTTTTCCGCTACTTTTGAGGGTGGTCTTGAACATATACTAAGACACTACTCAAATGAAATTAAATTATCGTTTATGGACTTCACAGAATATGGACAAGGCATACGCCTTATCCTCACTATGGAGAACGGAGACTGGGTATTTCAAGCAGGGGTGCTTTAATGAGCATCTTTGATACTGGAAAGACCGGTAATAATGGTAATGGGTTTAAGAAAGGTAGAAGGGATAGCATACTCGGATTTAGCACAGGCGAAGTAGAAGAAGCATGCGCATATCCGCCTCTCAATCGCTGGATTTACCGAAGTTCGCACCGCCGAAGGCGTATGCGTATAGTGCTTGGGTGCGTGTGGTATCACGATATGCTACCCGATGTGTGGTATTCGACAGAAGAAATTACTCAAATGTGCTTACAGCATGATTCAAAAGGAACATCGGCTATGGTTATTACAAATCAAAGAATAGGCACTCTACTTAGAGTGTTTATTGCTCGTAATTTAGTCGAGTATAGAGTTGTCAAGGGCAAAAGAGAATACATAAAAGGTGAAATAAATGAAAATGAAGTGTGATAAATGCAACAAAGAACAAATTATCAATCAACAGCAACCTATGGTTGCCGTGGGTGAGATTGCTGAACAAATGGTAGCGTGCATTCGCTGCCACTCCGTGTTTAAATTATGCTTGACTCTTAAATCTCTCCGAGATGACTACCGTGACCCTCACTGGTTGCGTGAACACTATGTGGATAAAGGCTACTCTATGGCGGCAATAGCCGACATGTGCGCTGTTACTCCTATGACTATTCAAAATTGGCTACGCCGCCACGACATCGAAACAAGAGGGCGTGGATATAGGGCTGGCGCTGGTAAGACACGCTTAAGTAGTGCCGATAATAAATGATTAGGTATGATTGTAACACAGGTAGGCGGTAGAGATATACGCATAAGAAGTAGGAATCCCGAAACACTCGTGCGCCAAGACATCAAAGTCTCCGCATATCCTTATTGCTTTACACAGAATGTAGGTGATACATACGGCTTGGTTAAAATCCAAGAAGGATTCGAGGGCTTATACGGACAGAAGTTAAACAAGGTGTATTTTCGCACCGAGTATGACAGACGCCTGTGGTCCAAAGGTAACAGAACTTGGGAGGCGAATGTGACATTCCCGAATCAAGTGTTGATTGACCGACTCGACAAGGGCGAAGAACCCATACCCAACTATCAGCACCGTATTTGGTATCTTGATGGTGAGTGGAAAACAACCTCTGGTGAAATAACCATGTTGTCGGTGAAAGACTCATACACCGGTAGAATGTATTCATGGGTTTGTCACCCCGACATAGACGCTGGAATCCATAAATCCCTAAACGAATATGAATATGATACTCCGATTAAAGCATTCGCCAATGAGCGTCAATTACTGGCCGACTTTGCTTCGCATATGGCAAAACAAGACCCCGATATTATCGCTGGTTGGTATGTGGTTGATGCCGACATAAAACAGATATGCGACCGTATGAGAGCAGTGGGATTAGACCCCAAGAGCCTCTCCCCCTACAATCGACACGACTTCAAATATAACTGGAGTGACAAGCATTGGTCGCAACCGATAGCAGGTAGGCTATGCTTTGACTTGATGGTCGGATTCAAAAAATTATGGACTATTAAGAACGGTCAACTCGCCTCACAGAAGTTGGATGATATTGCTTGGCAGGTTCTACAAGAGAAGAAGGTAGAGTTGCCCGACGGCCACGATACATACTACTCCGACCCTGCTCTCTACTTACACTACAATAGAATAGATGTTGATTTGCTACCTAAGTTGGATGAAGTGGTTAATGCCACAGGTTACTTTACTTCTATGCAACATGTGGTGCAGTGCCAACTCGCTACCACTCCTCTTATCACTGCCATGAGCACGAGTCTGTTCCTCCAAGATAATAAGTTCGACCTTCGCATACCCGACTCTCCTCAATTCGAGAAGAAGGATTATACGGGGGCTGATATTCAAGAGCCGGAACCGAACCGCTATGAGAACATGGCTATCATGGATATTAAGGCCATGTATCACAGTAATGTAAAGTTACACCGTATATGCTGGACCAACCTCGGTGAAGATGGGGTCGATTGCGGCAACGGAATCAAGTTCACTCAAAGAGAAGGGCTACTGGGTAGGACTATGGATAAATTAACTATCAAGCGCAACGAATACAAAGCACTGATGAAAGAAGCGAGAGCCGCCGATGACAAAGTAGCCTACAAAAAGTGGGATGCGGCGCAGTTCGCTACGAAGTCAATGGTTGCTTCTCTTTATGGCATCTGTGGCGACTCTAAATACGGTATGTATCACCCCGATATTGCCGCCGCTATCACATTCACATCTCGCCAAACGCTGTTCCGATTACGGGATGAGTGCAACGAGCGGGGTTATCCAGTCCGATACGGACATACAGACTCCATTTTCTGTGAAGTTCCCTCTCCCGAAGAGGGCATGGAATTGGTGGCTGAAATCAACAAGGCTATGGCACCTATCGAGACTGAGTTCGAGAAGTGGTGCGAGTCTATGGTCCTCAAGGCTAAGAACCGATACGCCGGTAAGGTCACATGGACTGATGGCGAATACCACGAGCCGGAATACTACTACAAGGGCTTAGAACTTATACAGGCACGCATGCCAAAGGCTATGAAATCGGCTATGGATTCTACCCTCCGAGGCATACTTGACGGTAAGCCGAGAGATGAGGTAGATAGTGACCTAAGTGCGTTGATTACCAAAGGTATCGCTGGCGAACTTGGTGAGGAACTGTTGATGGTCGGTAAATTGAAGAAAAGGCTCAGTGAATATAGGGTCTTATCCGGTGCATCGGCAGGCGCTAAATGGGCCAAGATGTATCTTGGTAAGGACTACAAGGTCAATGAGTCATTCTTGACTGCTGTGGACCTAAGAGGACAGCATATTGCATTTGATAAGATTGAGGAGTTGCAGGGTAAAGCCGAGATTGATTGGTCGGAGATGACCGAGAAGTTCATTGTCAATAAAGCGACCAGCATCTACGAATTAGTGGGTTGGGATAACATGGAATTACTGAACGCTCACCGAGGATTGGGTGCTGTTCAATGGATATGATTAAGTAGTGGCGTGGTTAAATTGAGTAATATGACCGAAGAACGGACACCTCGTAAAATGACAACGAAAGAACTTACAGAAGCAGTGCATAACATTGGCTCGTCACTGAACAGTCTCGCACATGCACTTTCAAACGACATCTCTCAAATCATGGGTGTGCTTTCGGGCATCCTTGTTCACATGGACTTACTCGAAACAATCAACTGCCCCTCCTGTGGTAGTGAATTACAGCATCCTAAATTAGAAGGGGTGCCGGAACCTACTCACTGCCCTCACTGTGGTAGTGATTTGAAATTAAATGAAGAAGAATGATTATTAAACAAACGGGGCGTGGAATAAATATGGCACGAGTATTGTTACAAAGTATGGATGAAGAATTGGTCGCTAAGGCAATTGAACTTCACGGAAAGAGAGATGTGCATGTTGCAGTAGATGCGACAGTTCTATCTCGTATGAAAGCACTTGAACTCGGACTTGACACTCACGCATTGGTCGGCGTTGACGCCGATGCTTCTATTTACGAAGCATTCCCTGCCCCTACAAAGAAGGCTACAAAGCCTAAGAAAGTAGAGGCGAAGAAGGATGAACCAAAGTCCGAGTAAATACAGCAAAGAGTGGTTTGAAATCCACGGCCCCGAACACGGGCATGCTAATCCATTCAAAGCGGCTAATAATAACTGGCCGGTTCGACTATCTAAGTCGGCATTTATGACATATTTAGGTTGCCCCCGTAAGTATTGGTGGGGTAATGTGGCTGAGATACGAGGACCACGCAATCACTTTATGGTTCATGGCACTGCTGTGCACCGTTCACTTGAGAATCTCTATGGTAATTGGTCTGTTGACACTGAGCAGACTTTCTCTACTCTAATGCTCCAAGATTGGGAGGATAAGTCCACCCATGAGCCGCACTTAGAGTGGGATGAAATGCAAAAGCAAATCTATACTGGGTCTGTCGAGGCTCTCGCTCAACTTGAAGAGGAGAGGTTGCGTCGCTGGGGGAGTGAATCATTTGCTCCCGAAGAGTTCGAGGTCAAACACACTATCAAGGCACCGGACAATAATTTTATTCTCGTAGGCATGATTGACGGAGTGCATAGGCACCCCGACGGCGGCCTTGTCATCACTGAATTGAAGACAGGTAAAGCAACCTCCGGTAAGTTATCGAAGACTCGTAAGGAACTATGCTATTACCGCTACATGCTGGCTCTGTTGGGTTGGGATGAAGCAGTCTACTTCTACTACCTATTCCCCGAAGCAACCAACACTAAGTTGTTTCACGAACTCGACGGCAAAAAGAACACTGAGGTGTGGCTTGGTGACCTTCAAGGTATGGCTGTCTTAGAGAAGGTGCAAAAGCGTTCTGTAACGGCTATGCACAGGTCTCTCGACAAGACTTTCGAGGGTATTAGCAATTCTCTATGGGATATTAAATGGAACGATTACTTCTGTTCGGAGTGGTGTGAGTTCAATATGTCCTGTGAATCTCAATTGATGGGTATTGATGAAGACCCAACGGTCTTATATAGTGGCGACGAGGAATGGTGATAACATGCAAACCAAGATAAAGTGCCCCGAATGCGAATCCAAAGACTTCGATACTGATGCTATGATGCTTGTCACAGGGCAGGTTGGTGGAGAACAAAAAATGCTCATAGTCCACACCTGCGTAGCCTGTGGACATAAGTGGAGGGGTCATGCTTGACCCTGCTCTCTTTTCCGAGAGAGATAGGTTTGAAGCGTGCGGTAATCACCAAGCAGTATCAATACAAACATTATCTCGACAAAATGCGCTCAAAGACATCATGCTATACGAGCCTATATTCTTTTAATAAAATGAATGATGACGGCAAACCCGATTACAGATACGCTGAAATAGATAGAGCATGGTGGGATTTTGATGCGGGAGAGCGAGGCGGAATTGAACTTGTCAAGCGGGATGTGGCCGAACTCATCCGCCGCTTGGAGGGAGACATTCGTGTCGTTGCCACCGGTAGAGGTTTTCATGTGCACCAACTCTTCAACGATTCAGTCTGTGGACCGGAGTTCCGCTTAACACTGGAGCATTACCAACGAAGAAAGGCGAAAGGACTGGTTACGCTCGATGGCGTAGGATTCCCCGAAAAAATGACTCGCATCCCCAACACATTCAACCCCAAGCGTGGGCGCTGGTGCGTTGTAATAAACGGTAGGGAGTTCGCCAAAGACCCCGATAATTTCGTAATCCCTAAATCCCCCTCTCCTACTGAAAGAACTCTCCATCCTTTCGGAGAATCTACTTCAAACGGGTTTGATTTCATAAATTGGGCAAAAAATTACGCTCCCGAACAAGAAGACTACACCTTCGCAAAAGGGGTCCATCTCGACTCGGATGCGCTCACTGCTGGGTCAGTGCCTTTGATGCCCTGTTTGGCTCGTGCAGTGCACGAGAACAAGCCAAATCATCATGTCCGTGTCGCACTCGTGCAACATATGGCTGATACACTACGAGATTTTGCCGACCCCGACGCTTTGACAAAAGAACAAAGGTTGGCAATTGAGGATGAGATTTTCGACTACATCAAGGGTCTCGGTTGGTCGAACTGGAGTGCAACCAACTCTCGCAAAGGAATCAAGAGCACGATGAAATACCGAAGAGTTCCTTCGTGTGCGTGGTTTGTAGCGAGAGGCATGTGCGCATCTAAGTGCTGGCGTTACGATGGCACCGTAGAGGTGCCCCAACAGCCGTAGCCCTCTTAAACCAATCAGTATAAGCATAATATAATGCTCATCGTAGATGACCGAGAAAATGACCTTCTAAAACATAAATTACTTGTCGCTATGGGCGAACATGTCAAGGTCAAAAGACTGATTTCAGCCGACTATATCATGGGTGAAATCGGCATAGAGGCCAAAGAGATAAATGACCTTTATCACTCAATCATGGGTCACGGTAGAAGCCGCACTATTGTCGGACAACTGCATGACCTTAACGAGAACTTCGAGCGACCTATGCTTGTAGTCTACAATACCAAGTTGAAACCGTATGTGCGTGGTGGAGGGCGTGCCGCAATCGGTAGAGAACTAAGAAAAATGCACGCTGTCATCAAAAAGTTCAAACAGAACTTTGCTATCCAATTCCCCAACATTCAATACATGGAGTTATCCAGCATGGATGAGTTCGTAGACTGGCTAAACGCTATGCACCACGGCCTAAGAGTGCGTAAAATTAGCACTGCTGAACCTAAAGAGATTCAAAGAAAAACCAATCGTAATGTGGACCCAAGAGTGGCAGTTCTCTCGTCTATCGAAGGAGTGTCCGAAAGAGCGGCACATGACTTACTTACGCAGTTCGGTTCTATTCCCCGAATCCTACGCTCAAGAACAAGCCAGCGTATGCTGATGGAGATTGAGGGCATAGGACGAAAGAGAGCAAAGGCTATACTATCTCTTAGGGATAGATACCCCGACCAACCCGACCGTTCTTAGTCAAGTCGCCACATATTATGGTGCGATATGTCATCATATAGCCACTCATCCATACACTCTTCTACATCCTCAAAATAACTTATTTTAGTGTAGCCAAGAGAGGACACTACCGATTCGAGTTGACTCATCTCTACTCCCTGTATGGGGTTGAGAATAGTAATCTTGGGCTTGTCCTCAAGAGTGCTGTTTCTTTCACGCAGTAAGTGTTTATGTAAGCCCTTACTTCTCCAAGACTTACGAACATAAGTGTTGCCAACAAAAATACAGTGGCCCAAAGAAAGAGAACCAGTATATGCTACTGCCTCGTCACCTACGAAAAGAACCCAGTGCCACATATCATCAAACAATATAGGGTAGCCTTTTTCCGAGGCCGTTAATAAAGTAGCCCCCCATAACTCTTCAAGCGTAGAATGCTTTTGGATAATCTCTATTCTCATATCGTTAATCATCTTGATTACTCCGAGTAAGTAAAGGAACTTGATTGCGATTTACCCGCTACTGAGCGGTTGTCGGTAGCAATCTGTATGTTATGCAATTCAACGGAGGCGTGAGATGCGTTGTCATCACCTTGACCTGCATTCCTCTCCACTGTCACCTTGATAGTGTTGTTCGATACATCGGCACCAACTACTCTACCGCTAAACAAGACGACATTACCACGCTCGACCTGCCCAACCGATACAGTGCTGGTGTATTTCACCGCCGCCTCTACGCACTCGACAGTCACCAGTAGAACTGCACTGCCAGTAGCGGCACCCATACTGGCTCTACCAAATACTCTAAGGCTGTTTGATTGAGCGTTGGGCGGTATTCGAGCAGTGGCAGTAAAAGATGTAGGCGGCGAGACCCAATCTCCAGCACCAGCAAAGACCATGCCGTCTTCGCCCATGATTGCATCTCCCGATGTAGGGGAGATAAACGAGTCAATGCCGGATATACCGTTGCCATCTCTCGGAGCCGCTGTTGGTTTTGTTTGACCGAGGACTCCGAATGAACCACCAGTTACGCTGTCATTGTTAAAGTCCATAGTTCCCTTGACACGATTAAGTGCCGCGTTACCTAATGACGATGAAGACAATTTATACACTCCGTTCATCGAAGTGCTTAGTCCGTCGGGTCGAGAGATACGATTTGGATTTGTAATTGGATTGAGTTGAGCACTGCTTGTTTGAGCAACGCCACCGTCGCCCCAACCGGCCCAGTCCTGCCATCCTCCGGCTTTAGTATCACCTGCATTATCTCCGCCACCTCGACCACCAGTCTCTCCGCTTGTTGTTCCGCCACCACTGCTACTGCCACCGCCGCCGCCTTGATTACCTTGACCGGATGATTGAACGCCGCCTCGTGCTACCTTTGGTAGAATATATGAGGTGAAGTTCTTTGCCGCTCTCGACACATCTCTTTCAAGTCCGATTGATAGTGCTTCGCTATCTCGACCGTTGATAGACCAATTGATACTTCGGATGCTTAATTTTTCATTACTCAACCCCATTTGAGCATCAGTATAGGTAAGAGTAGTTGCTGGCACGAAGTTCCAATCGTCAACAATGTGGAGGCGAGGAGCATACCATTCAGCATTCTTGTTCCAGTAATCGGCCTGTCCGAACTTACGGACTCCGAGAGGAAAAATACTGTCGGTGTTATGTCCTTTACTGTATGTCACGCCAGCCCAATCATGTGCATTTAGATGAGTGTTACTACCGCCGCAACGGTTGCGTAGGAGGGAGGTTAAGTAATCGTAGTTCACTGAAATAACCATTTTCTCATTACCTGCTTGGTCGCTCCAGTATGTAGAGGGAATGCCTATTTCATAGAGACCGTTTGATGCAACGCTGATTGAACTACTACTTCGGAGAGTAGGAGTAGCACCAACTATGCCCGAATCCCAATCGTAGTCCAATAAGTATATTCGGAACATAGCGAGGTTCGGGTCAACGAATGCGTCTTGTCTGTCGTCAATATCAATTGCTATTCTTAAGTGACCGTCAGCATTATGGTCTCCACTTGAGGGAGTTTTCATTGTAGTCTTAGGCATACCTTGAGGAACATGCACTACCTGCATAGCATAAGATAGTGAATTAGAACCAAGCCAATAATAATTGTCCGAGTATGCCAGTGTGCCCTGCTCATCAGTGTTGTTTGGTGTTGCGCCATCTCGACCATCAAGTGCATTTTGAATACCACTAAACAAGTTGCCACCCCAAAGAGAAGCCCAAGCCCACGCCTTATCATCAGTATAAGACCCTGCCAAATTGCATGTTCGGGGGATTGTTCGAGATTGGTCGGCCACATATCCGTAGCGAGCCTCGTAAAGCATAGTGTCGTTGAGTCCGTTGAGAGTGTGGCTGTCACTGAATCGAATAATCTCGGCTGTCACTGCAAATGGTGCGGCCTTGTTCTTCTCATATTCTTGTTTGGCTACAATCAATGCCTCGTTTCTTGAGGTCACTGAGTCCACATTGATAATATCCCAACGAGGGCGTGTTCCGAGCGTAGCCGACGGGTAATCCACGAATGCTGTTCCGCCGTTGTAGAAGACACGAACATTGGAGATTTGCCCACCGGATTCGGTATTCAAGTTGGAGATTTTTAGGTTGGTAGTGTTGAACACGAAACCGTTGCCATATGTGGGTCGGAATGACGGCTGTGAGTCTCGACCCATAAGCCAAGACATAACCGACCGAGTTCCGTCAATATTACCGATACCACTACCACTTTGAGTGGAGGAGAATATGTTGGCAATAGTAGTGTTGCGGCAGTCATTGACCGAGCCGAATGTATCTACCGACCCTACCTTACGCCAATAACCTGCATTGGCTGTTCCACTTTTACCTGCGGCAGTCACATTAAAATTAAACGGCACGCCCCCAACGCCTACTTCGGAGACAACATATCTTGTTTTATAGTCATCAATCGCAAGGCTTAACTGTGAGTTATTGACAATCTCAACAATATCACCATCGAAGAGGTTCCCCTCTACCGGCAATCCTTGATTATTACCAGCAATTGTCACTTTACCTGAAATAGTGCCAGTTGACGCACTAATTATGCCACCAACCGAACCAGCCGAAGCGTCGGTTTGAGTGGTAGTCATGTTGCCCATCACAGGAATAGATGCGAGAGAAGGTATTCCGTAAAGGGATGATTGAGTCAACCAATTCTGTGTCAGTGAGTCGAGCCATGTAACACGGAACTTGTCATTCTCGTTAAAGGTGAGGCTCGCTTCATTCTCGATGAAACCGTCAACCTGCATCATCAATCGCATAGGGAATACATTAGCGAGACCGACATGCACTGTTGCATCCTCGTAAGCATCTTGATTCAAACCTTCTTCTTTTTCAATAGGAATATCTATATTTGTATTACCGAAAAAGAAAGATGTGGCGTGTTGCACTAAGGATTCAGCGTCATTGTTCCCGTTACCATAGCCAGCACCGTTCCACTCATCTACCGCAGTAGTTCCTTCTACCGGCATTCCTAAATCAACCATAGTCTCGACTATGTAAGTAGCACCAGCGCCGATAATTGTCGCTGTTCCGCCGCTCGACATTGTAGTTGAAATATCAATTGCGATTTTAATTTCCCAATTAGAAGTTCCATGTAATCCGTTGTCAGCAATAATGGTGTGAGTGCCGTCTATATTGGGAGTTGTATTTGAACTTGAAATTACAATTTGCTGTCCTGTTCTAAAGTATTTGATAACATCACTGCTACCCGATATTGCCACTACCCCTTGACCGTCAGCCGCAACAGTCATACCTGTTACTGCGGCAGGCTGGCTTGTTGCGTTGAAGTGAAATATCTTTTCTTTACTTTGGCTTGTTATCGAACCTGCTACTCCTCCGCTGGAGGGGAAGTTGATGATGTCATCAGTCAATTGTAGTAAGTTGTCTCCGCTTTCAAAGCCGACAAGTAGAGTAGTGCTTCGGCTGTTAAAGTGCTTGTAATTACTATTCCAATTTGCTGAATCGGCACCGTCGAGATTATACGGCCCAGTAGGTGCCCTCTCCCAATAGTTGTCAATGAGAACAGGGAATCCTTCTGTTTCTACGAGGTAGTCGCCAATCTCCTTTCTACCACCGGATGCTTGACCTGTTCTACCTCCGTTTGATTCAGTGTTGAGATTGAAGAACTTGGATGCGTCAACAAAGACAAACGACCCCGCCTTACCCTCCCAGTTCTTGTATCGGTTATCGTCGGAACCAGTGAATGAGTCGGGTGTGAATGAGTCGGAGTTGACGGAGGACCAAGTGTTACCTGTGATTGGGTCTTGGGTCGCATCCATTTGCCATAGGTCAACATCAGTTCCTATCGCCAAATCAATAAACTCTTGTCTCTCGGAATCATTCGATACCGTAGAGTCAGCGAGGACCATAGATACTGCGTAGTTCTGTGAGTATGGTGCCATCAATCCGAAGTTCTTTTTACGGAATCCTAAGTCAGCATCAGCCGAGCCATCATTCCTCATGTCAGCCCACATAACCCACACATGCTTGTAGTCATCAGTGTGGCTTCTTATTTTAACAGTAGCGCCGTTGTCATGGTCTCTTTGAAAGAAGTTCGTCGCTGGTGCAACTGCGGTAGTGCCGAGCATCTGTAAAGTTCCGCCCGTCGCTTCTGTTGTCAAAACCTGCCCAGTTCCAACAGCAGGTTTTGCATTAGCATCACTAAGAACAGTTGGGTTTGTATCATACACCACTCCTGTTTGAACTGTTTGTAGAATCCGAGTTCCCGTAAAGGAAAAAATATCGAAAGAGAATGGAGAAGGCCGAGTGTTTGTTGCCTCTCGTAAAATAAGCCGCACACACGCAACTCCGTTTCGTGTTATAAGAGCACTAAATCCACCGCTTGAATCAGTGACATACATGGGCGCTGGTCTCCACTGACCGTTTAGATTGGCATTTGAGCACCCAGTTATTGTCATTGTTTTATCGTTCATATTACTATTCCATGCTGATGCGGCAATATACATCACAGCAAACCATTTGTATGAGAACGGTTGTTGGCTACTCCCATGAACAATCCAATCTGTCGCTACTATTGCAGTAGAGGTAGTAGCCGATGCGCTGGTGATTACACCGGAGTCAAGTGTGCCGTCGGCATCAATGATTTCAATACTACCACCACTTACTATACTACCGCAGTAATCTACCAAGTCGATTTGAGTGTCACCAACAGTGAATGCTGATGCGAGAGTCGTAGTGACCGCATCCTCTTCTATGCGGCTAAACATGTGCTTGAACCATAGCGAGTTCTTGAAATCCTGCATCCACCGAGAGTGTAGTGCTCGATACTGCGCTGATGCCGCCGCTGTTCCGTCGTCGCATGCGTCATCCCAGTTGGAGTAGGGAGCGGTCGGTCCAATGGATGTATCTTCGTCACCATACATTTGAATAGGGTGTGCTGAACGGTTTCGCATTCGTGAGTCCTTATGTGCGAGGAACACACCCGACCCGTCATCTACTTCATTGAATCCGAGAGTAGCGTTGGCTGATACCAAGCGAGATGCGCCGAAGTAGTAGGTGTTGAGGTTGTTCTGTGCCTCACTACGATTGTATGCCACGCTCGCTGTGCTGTCAGCATCTCCCGAATCACCAAGTTCCCATGTGGGGATTTGCTGGTCGAGTGATGAGAAGTAGTCCTGTGCGCTTAACTTGATTGTCGGAGTGCGCTCTACTGCCCCCATAGAATAATTAAGAGAGTTGATTGACCCTCGCCATAGTGGTCGGTCAATGTTATCTCGGAACATTAGAAGAGACCAGTCGGCATATGATGAAGCATTAAAGAACTCAAGTAGGTTTAACTGTGCATCGTCGTCAATCAATGTGAGATTTAGAGTAGACACAGCGTTCACCGAGGTGTTGTATGCCATAGAGACCGCTGGAGGCATCTCTAAGCCGCTTGGATAGTCGTTGAGGGGTCTTACCAGCCCTACACGGTCAATGAGCACTGCGGCCTTCTTAGAGCAACTTTTAGCCTGTATCATCCAGCCATACATTTCGGCGGCTGTGAAGTTGGTTCCGTCAGCCTTAGTAGTCATGGCTTGATTTGTCGCTACGGCAGTGCCGTTTTTGTAGAGAGTGTAGCGATTGTTTGTATAATCAATCACGAAGTCGTAGTCATCCCAAAGAGAAGCAACCGTAGGTGGACTGGCATATGTTGCCGAAGTGGACTCTTGGTATGCCACAGGAGTAATCTCTAATTCTATTGCGGCTCGTGAGTAGCCAGTGTCACCGGATGCGGCACTGGTGAACGCAGTTCCTTCGCAACCGATACTCAATTTAAATCGAGCGGATGAAGTATCAACAGCGCATGCGTGCACACGCATAGTAAATATGTCGCCATCGCCCTTTGAGTTGAGGCTACCGTCGAATGAAAGAACTGGCGCATAACTGGTCGAAGTCATGTAGACTTCACTTACCAAGAATGGTTTGCCAGCGGCAGATTCAATAGGATAAAGATAAGCCTTTGGTGCACTGTTGGTGTATGCGTCGTTAAACAATACCTCTCCCGAATACACACCTGCGAGATGAGTTCTTACGACAGTAGTTGGTGCTGATACACCAGTAGGTATTCCAGCAGTAGAATGAAGGGTGCTTGTAGAACCTGCATCGTAGTCGGGAGTCTTTGAAGTCGCTCTACCGTAGGAACTATCGTTGGTTCCGATAGCGGAGTAGTAGCGATTGGCTGTATTGTAGCCGTATGAGAATAGTAGGTATGCGTCTTTGGCATCGGCGGCTTTGTATGCCTGTCCGAGTATGCCTGTTCCGCCGTCGAATCGCTGGCGGTTTGCATTTGTTAATGAGTCGGGATATTGCAGTTGAGCAGTTCCCTCGTATGTTCCGGCGTTGCGTCGGTTTTGGTCGTATGCCAACCACTCATTGATACCGCCGTTATGCTTGTATTGGTCGGCTGTGGCTATGGCGGCATTGTTAAACCTACCACTGGCACCGTCGCCTCGCTCACACCATGCGTAGGTGTAGCGTGTGTTTAGATTGGCCCACCCATTGATAGGGTTGCCGTGATGACTCTTTGCTGAGGACCATGTAGTTCCCTGTGTGTTTAGGTCATCGGGGAGTGCACGAGCGCCGATGAAGTCGTCGTAGTAGCCAGCCATCCAAAAGGTTAATCGTCGGTCCACATCTCGCATCTACTTCACCTATTACTATTACTGTCCTCTACCTGCGAGAACTTCATTTACTATTCCTGTTATTCTATGTGCCGCTTCTTGTTCGTTAAAGAAGCCGTGAAAGTTCGTCGTCATTATGACCTCGTTCTTATGGTATAAAGTGCCGACCCCTTGTTTCACTACTGTTCGATAAAGAGAGCCGGTGACATTCCCATACTTACCACCAAAGAACAACTCTTCACGAGCACCGGAGAAGTTGTAAATCTCATCGGTCAAGTTCTTTACTTCATCTACCTGCCCAGCCATATTTACTGCGACTTCTTTTTGGGCATCTGCCATAGCGTTTAGATTGTAAGTTCGCATATCTTCTGTTTGAACAAGGTTGTTCATGGCTCTAAGATAAGTGGAGATGGCTTCATCATCGAAGTATTGTTCGGCTAATCCTATTTGTTCCGAAGTTAATTTATTGCCAGCCTCCATAAATCCAATAAGACTACTTAAATTATTAGACATGTTTTCCGCTAAGGCACTCGCATTAGTGCCGAGGAATGAGTCACCAGTCACTCCGGTAGAATAATCCATACCTACTCTATTTATACTGTCAAATAACTCTTCGCCTGCCTTTGTTGCGTCTTTTCTAAAACCCATGTCCTCCGCAAAGTAAGACTTTAGGCCGAACCCTTTATCTCCTAATCGGTCAAAAGCATCTCGCCTTGACTCATCAAACAAAGTAGGATTTAGAACATTTGTAGCGAAGTCGTTGGTGTCGATTAAGACTCCTAAGTATGCGAGAGCGTTGTTAATTTGAGTGTTTTGTTGGTCGGTGAACTTACCCTGCGCTCGTTGTAATTTTCCGATAGCATCTTCTATTGCATCGGTGTTGCCGAGTATATCTTGGGTTTGGGCGTTATCAATACCAAGTTGTTTAGCGAGAATATCGTCGGACATTATTTTTCTATCTCCCGCTATGCCGCTGACTATACTTTCCATTTGAAGCATTTCATTGTTTAGGTCTTCCATTGAATCTCTTGAACGCTCACCCTCTTTGTAAATTGCGTGCATACCATAACCGAGAGCGGCTAAAGGCGCCAGCATAAGCCCTATTGTTCCCGCCGCAACCAAAAGGGATGCGTTTAGTGCTCCTACACTACCGGATAACCTCATAGTTGCGGCACTGGCAGTATTAGCGGTGATAGCATTGTATGACTGCTTAACAGAGAGCACTGCAATTTGACCTGCGGCAGTTGCGGCCTGCGAACCAGCCATAGCGACATTCCCAGCCATAAATGCCATAGACATAGAGGCACCGAGGGAACCACCCGCTAAACCACTCAGCATTCCTATGGTGTTTTGTAGACCGAAGCCCAATTGACGGAATGCCATTGTTTTATCTTCAGCGAACTTAATTTGGTCCTTCTCGTGTTGTAGATATTGAGCGGCACTGTCCGACAACTCCCCTCTTTTTGTATTAAGTTGACTCGATAACTCAAGCAAAGCCTCATTCCTCTTCGCTTCTTCGGCTTTATGGTCGTTGATTATTGCGAGCAGTGGTTCTATTTTCTTCATCAATACTAAGTCACTGCTTTCAAGTTGTAGCATCTCTTTATTTTGCCCTGCGAGTTGGTCTGTTGTTTTTACCAAAAGCATGTCAATTCCATTAAGTTCTTTACCTAATCGTATTTGGTCTTTAGTCATGGCATTATGAACATTAAGACTCTTTGATGTTTGAATAAATCCACCCTGCACTTCCTCCATATGCCTTTGTAGCAAATTGGCTTCTCCCTTCGTGTATTCCCCAGTGTCTTTATCGAGCACTTTCATTGACAGACTATACCCGTTTATAGCGTCATGCAATTTACCTATATCCTCTATATCTCCGTCGGCGTGGATTTTTGCCGCAAGTGCCTTTTGACTTAATAATCCTTTTTTATCGAACTTCTTGTTCAAGTCCTTTCTCGCTCTATCGGCAAAAGCCTCCATTTTTTCAGCGATAAATTGCCTTTCATGTTGAGACATAGCGACTGTTGAGCCAGCGAACTCTAAATCAATTGGTCTCGCCAATCCGTCACGATTACCTCCCTGCGACCTATACCTTATTTCATTATCGGCTTTCAAAGTCTGTAAAAGAAGGTGTTCCGCTCTTAGCAGTTCGTGCCTTTCTTTGATGTTCGCTAATTCTTCATCTGTGAGTTGAGCCGCTACCTGCATATCAGCGAGATGTTGGCGCATAAACGCCTCTTCGGTAGCACTTTTAGATGCTCTTATATCTGCCGCTTCTTGAAGCATATTGCCTTCTGTTCTTCTTTCATACTCTATCCGAGCCATTCGTTTTTCGTAAAGGCTATCTTGACTTTGTAGATTAGCGAGTCTTAGTCTATCAGCCGAACCGATTGCGCCGGACAAAGTAAAGAACTTTTCAGTAGTCACTTGTCTTTTTTCTTCAAGAAGCAACATCTGTTCCTGTATCTGTTTTTGATGCTCAAGCATAGGAGCGACAACTTTTTCGTTGGCTCTCCGTTCCTGTGCGTGCATGTTTATTTTCTGTTGAATGAATTGCATACCGGCCATAAGGTCACGCTGTGTTGCGGTCTGTCTAATACCGAACTGCATGTAGTTCGCTTGTTTGCTGTGTAGGTGTTCGTTGGCGACGAGGATGCCGTTGAGTTGTCGCTGGACCGATGTGAACATTTCAAATCCAATACCGAGAGACTGCGTAGCCAAACCTACTTTGATAAATGTGCCCATCACCTCCATTGTTCCCTTTAGTCTACCCATAGCCTTACCAAATGCTCCTAATGAATCAGTAAGAACTTCGGTTACTTGTAGATATTCATTTTGAACTTCTACCTGCCCACGCATGAACGGTGTGAGTCCTTCTCCAATCTTAGAACGCAGGTTCTCATTTTCTACCTGCGCTTTCTTTAACAAGTTGACTTCTTCGGACAACGCCTTATTTGCCTGCCCCAATGCCGAGTCAAAACCTGCGGCACCATCAGTGGCGAGTTGCATTGTTCGCTCGTAGTTCTCCATCAACTTGATGAAACGGACATAGTGCCGGTTGCCAGCAATCGTCTGTGCGATATTCTGTTTTTGAGCACCGCTAAAACCTGCCCAACCCTTTTCATGCAGTTCAGTAAGGATGCCCTGCATGTCTTTCATCTTGTCTTGGTTTTCCATCAACTCAAAACCCAAAGACTCGATTTGAGTTCTTGCGCCGGAGATGTCACCACCAAGACGAGCATACATCATACGAAGGGCACGACCAGCAGTTCCTTGTTCCTCACCTGCTTCGAGTAGAGTTGCTGATGCCGCCGCCATGAACTCGAATGAGTCACCGGCCAATTCACCCTGTGCGGCGAATGTTCCCATGACCCGAACCAAGTCGCCTTCAAGAGCAACCGAGCGGTTCGCAATAGTATTCAGTGCGTCGAGTGCCTTAGCGCCGTTTTCTACAAGGATATTTTGTTGTTCTTGTAGCGATAATCGTCTAAATGATTCACGGTTCAGTTCACCAAAGAGCATACCTGTCTGTTGGTGTAGTTGAATAATACCACGCTGTGCTTCTTCGGCGTTAAGGTCGGAGATTTCAGCCAAAGTCAACGCCAACTTTTGAAGCGTTTGCACATTCCCTCTACCTATTAGATTAGCAACTTGAGCGGCACGAGAACCTGCGGCCAAAGCCTCGGTGCCAGTCTGTGCGAACTCCTGTCCGAGTGCCATAACTTCATCACGCATAGCCTCCATATGAGGTAAAGTTCCAAAGAACTTCTCAAACTCAACTGCGGCTAAACCGAGAGCCTCTTGTAGAGGACCGAGTTCATCGGTGATTTGATTTATGCCTTGACCTAACCCGTCTATTGGCTTGAGGATAGCCTCGAATGTATCGAGAGACACAGCCTTCATAACTGTGTTGATGGAGCGATAATCCTTAATCAACTTCTCAGCGTTGAACTGAGCAACGATGTTGAAAAAGACTTGGGATGCTCCGATTCGTGTCATGTGTTCACCCCCTCTACTCTTTCACAGGTATGCCCCGTTGTTTTAATAATGCGATTGCATCACTGTCGGATATGGTTGCACGCTGTTGTCGTCGTTGCTTTCTACGAGCCTCCATAGAAGCACCATCCTTAGAGGATGATTGGCTTTCTTGGATTTGCTCATGGATTGTATTTAGACATGCGAGGTCATATTCTAATCGGTTCATACCTCCCTTCTCGGCATACTTATCGAGTAAGTCCGAGGGGAGAACGCCTTTATAGGAGGAGCAAAGTGCGGGTGCTACTTTACTCAAG
>Ga0208666_1000071_pt1 | contig 43840 bp, 41 predicted proteins | sample 5B_taG_FD_184078 | JGI IMG/M metagenome (GOLD analysis project Ga0208666, IMG submission 184078) | Marine viral communities from the Subarctic Pacific Ocean - 5B_ETSP_OMZ_AT15132_CsCl metaG (SPAdes) (version 2) | ecosystem: Environmental > Aquatic > Marine > Oceanic | place: Pacific Ocean...
TTTAAACGAGATGTTGCATACGGACAGGATTGTGATGATACAGAGTACAGAGATTATAAAGGTTCACCTGCTTGGAAAGGTTATGGTGGGTGGATATCCGAATGTGATTCAATCCGTACAGTAAATTTAGATAGGGAATTTGCTGAAAGAGATAGAATCAGACAGATAGAACAAGCCAAACAAGATAGTATAGATACACAAGAAGCATTAGCAGAGATAGATAATTTAGATTTAGATGCTATGTGGGATAATACGGTTTGGGTTGAGATAACAGATATAGAAGATACCATATACGGAGAAGTAGAACAGATAACCGCAGTTGCTGGTGTTCGTGGTGCTGAAGCAGAGGATGAAGCATTAAGTTATTTATATTACAGAAGAACTATGAAAGGAATTGCTCTTATAGATTTACAAAAGGCATATGGTAAGTTGATGATTACAAAAGATAAACTAATTGAAAAAAATCCTAATCATCCTAAACTTGAGAAGATAAATAATCTAATTACTCAATTAGAAATAAAAATGAAAAAAGTTTAACAATCTAACAAAAAACTAACACAAAATAAGAAAATAAAAGTGTTTTTTCTAAATATATAAGATAATTATGTTTTGAAAAGTGGAAACTTTTTACGAAACCGGAAACATAGTCTTATCACTAAATAAAGGAGAAAACCGATGAGAGCACTAGCATACCTAATGCTAATGGGCTTATTGACAGCCCAAGACTTACCAAATGGTGAGAGTCAATTACCTCAACCCAAAGTACCATTCGTACTTACATACTACGACATTAGACAAGAGATTCGAGAAATTAATCCACAAGGTAAAATAGTTGTGGATTTTTTTATAAATGAAAAGGGAGAAGTAGAGAATCCTGTTATCAGAGATACCTTTAATCTTGACCTTAATGAAGTAGTGTTAGATAAAGTACGAAGTAGTTCTTATCATCCAGCAATTCAAAATGGTAGACCTGTCACAGTAAAGTATACTTTACCGATAGTTTTTAAATAACGGAGTACTGATGATTGAATATATTGTTTTAGGTGTTTTAGCACCAGTGTTTCTAAATCTCATGCATCTATGTGTAGGAATTTATATTGTGATGCAACGAGGAAGTATAATGAGTTTGGGATTTAGTGGAATGGGATTTTTAACCAAATCAATTGGTATGATATTTTTAACTTGGTTGGGTATAAGTAAGTTAGATATGGATTATCAGATATTTGTTCCACTATTAACATTCTTTTGGTTTTTTACTCATATAGTAGAAGCATTTGTCATACAACATTACATGGAAAAGAATGTACCTGATTGGGTACAGAAATTACAACTAAAATAAGGGGTTATTATGATTGGTTTGTATATAGGATTAGGGATTACCTTTGTAGTATTATATTTTGTTGGTAAAATTTACGCCGATGACTACAAGGATTTTTTTAAATTCTAAGCAATAAAAAAGGGGAATTTTTATTCCCCTTTTTGTTTTAAGATTATTTACTTCCGAAGATTTTAGAGAAAAAACCTTTCTTAGATTTCTTCCCTTTCTTACCACCTATCTTCTTACCTTTCTTTTTCTTCTTCTTGACTTCTTCCATTCCTGCCATGTTCATATCTGAAGCATTAGCTGTAGGAACAGCACCAAAAAAGATAAATAAAGAAAGTATACCTGTAAGTATTGATTTCATAATACTCTCCATTAATAACGCGTTATGATTGATAAACACATCAATCGTTAATAAATATCCTTATAAACTCATAATATACATAATTTAAGGCAAAAAAAAGGGGGAAATAGATTCCCCCTTTTCTGTGCACCGATAATAGCTATTTACGGAATAAACCCACTAACACCAATAAAGCGACTAACCCAGCGAAACCGGATTCGCCGAATTTATTTATGATTAGTGTTAGGTTACCAATAACATTAACGCCAAAGACACCAGTACCGAAGATTACTTCGGATATAGCACCTATAGCAACAAAGGACATAAGTAGATGAGCTAAGTCATCAACCCAACCCTTTACGAGTGTTATGATTTCCTTCATTGTTGTTTTCTCCCGTTGTTTGTTTCTTATCACTAAACAGAAAAGGGATATTTAACTTCCTCAGTTCTGTACTCAGACAGAATGCCCGAGTATATATAAATATTCTAGCCCAAAAACTTTCATTAAGCTATATATATGAATCAACTTTGGGAGTTTTTACTATTTATTTATGAGTTATTGTACCAATAAACAACATAGGATTAGATATGTCAACTGAATATGAACTGTTTAAAGGTAAATCACTATCATCACTTTTTGAAGATATATACAATAATTCCAAACATAATAAACACCAGCTCGAGGTATTGGTAAAGGAAGTTACAGGATTCATCAAAGATGGGGATATGGCCGTTCAACTAATCCCAATGATAAAAGAATATTTAGAAATAAATGTAAAGAATGATGAACAACTCGTTAAACTTGCTGGTATTGTTCAGAGAATAATAGCCAACGAAAATAAGGGTGGAGCAGAGGCAGAGTTTGGATTATCGGATAATGAAAAAGAACAATTACTGAAAAGTATTGATGATGTAGTAGTTGATTTACAAAGTAAAACAGATGAAATAACAGACGAAGTAGAAAAAGTCAAAGGAAACTAAATGGGTCATTGGACACCAAGCTCGGAATATTCTGATTCGGGCCCTAAAAAAACTACATATGATAAAGATGGTAGTGGAGTGCCAACACAAGGTCGTGTTAGGCAAATAGTAAAGTCAAATACACAAAACCCTAAAGGTTGGGAATACTACGAACTTGAAATAGCAGAAGTCTTAGAAGTTTTTGATTCTGAAGAAAAATTACCTGAAAATGACAAAGGTGAAAAGATTTGGGGTTTATTAGGTTGTATTAAGGCGAGACCACACCAATCTGAAAAAGATAAGATTGTTGCAAAATTAAAAATATACCAACCTCTTGATATGAACATGACAAAGATGCCATTAAGAAATGAGCATGTGGTTATTGTAAAATATTTAAACAATCATTATTATTTACCTGTTGTATCAATGTTAGGTAGTGTTAATGCAAATATAATACCAGGTACAAGTGGCTTTAGAGACCAAAAAATGATTGATGATGATTTCATATATGACTTTTTTGAGGCAAACAAAGACTTTGGTAATGATGAAAAAGTACGGAGATTAATACCAAGAGAAGGTGATATGACCCTTGAGGGTAGATTTGGTAATACAATAAGATTTGGAAGTGCAATAGTTGAAGGTGCACATGGAGATGATACATCTACTCAAGACTCTCCAAACATATTGATGAGAGTTGGACAACTAACAGATGCTCAGTTATTCGATGAACAAAATTTAAGACAAGAACTTGAAGATACAAACTTCAAACCTGCAGAAGAAAACATAAATTCAGATGGTAGTTCTATATGGATGACTACAGACCAAAAGGTAAATCTTGATATAGAGGAAACTAATGCTGATGACCATTCCTATATGTCATCTTTTCATGAGGATGACCAACCAAATGTTGGTGGGAAACAAATTACAATTAATTCAGATAGAATCACATTCAATACAAAGAGAGGAAAGATACTTGGATTTAGTCACGATGGTATTGGATTCTCAACAAAGAAGGCATTTACAGTTGATGCTGATGATGGAATGAATATTAATACAGGCGGTGCTACATCAATGGATATGAGACCAGGTGGTATTAGTTTGATAACGCCTGGTAATTCAAGATTAGATTTAGGAGAGGGTGGTAAAGAAGGAGGACCTGATGTAATATATTTGTCAAGTGAATGTCCATCTTTTTTAACACTTGATGATAAGGCACACTTAGAAAGTTGTAAAGGTGCTAATGTTCATCTTGATGATTGTGCAGGATTATACACGGACAACGGAAGTTACTTTAAAATAGGTGGTAGTAATGATGAAGCTGTTATATACATAAAAGGTCGTGATGATGTTAAGGAACAACATTTAGTATTCGGTGAAGAATTGGCTAATTTATTAGATAGTATTTGTAATAGTTTTGTCGAATTGGGTGGTACGATTTTAGATTTAAATGGGATAGCCACAGGAGCCGGCCCAAGTGGACCTATTAGTAGTGGCCCAGCAAATCAAGCTTTAATTACTGCATGGGAGGCTGGAGTGGAAACCATACGGGCAAGAATATGTAACATATTAACAAAAGTGGATGTTTAGTGGGACTGGATAAAAAAAAACTTAAACAAGGATTGATTGATAATTATAGTAAACTAGCACAAGATGGTGAATCAAGTAAATCAGATTCTGCCGATGGAATGGCGACAGCTATAATAGATTTTATGGGGGATGCAGAAATAGTACCAATTGGTACACCAGCACTTTCACCAGCAGTACCATCACCTGTACCTGACCCAACATCGTTAGGTTTTAAGTTAAAGGTAAGTGGTGTTGGAGGAGCTAAAGGACCATTGAAGGCGGCAATATTGAGTAGTTTTACTGCGAACGACCCAACGATGACACAGATTACAGCAGGTATTGTAGCCGCGGCAGCTTTAATGATAAATTTTGGTACACCAGCTCATTCAGCATTAGGAGCAAGTGTAATGTCAGTTCCACCGATTTTAGCACCAGCAGTAGCAGTTGGAATGGGTGGTGGAAGTATAGAAGATGTATGTGATACTATGGCAACTATAATTACTGCATCTTTTATAGCTACAGTTTTTACAGGAACGGTTATCAAACCACCAGCTGTTATACCAGGTATAATCAGTAGTACAATAATATAGAATAGGAGTCTATAATGAAGAAAACAGAACTAATAAAGATAATAGAGAGATTAGTTCGTAAAGAAGTTAATAAACAGGTAAATGAGATATTTATTAATGAAGGAAAGAAAGCATTAGCAAATCGTTCCACAGAAAAAGATGAAGTCTCATCCTCTTTAACTCAATTAGCAGAACAAGAGTACCAACAACCAAAACCTAAGAAAAAAGAGTTTAAGGAATATACAAAAAATCCAGCTCTTAATAAAATCTTAAATGAAACTGTCGGTGGTGTACCACAAGGTGATAAAGGTGAATATCCAACAATGGGTGGTGGAACTTATACATCAGATAGAGTACATGAATTGATGGGTGGAAATCCAATGATGAAAAATACCGAACAAGGTAAGGAAAAAAGAAGACAAGTTGGAGCAGTAGAATCATTGAAGGCACAAGGTGTAAGTTCTGAACAAGTAGGTGACGATGTTGTAAACGCACTAACAAGAGATTACAGTGGTTTGATGAAAGCTATTAATAAGAAAAAGGATGGTCATTTTAGACCATAGGAGAAATTAGTTGTCAGTATTAGAAAAAGACTTAAACCCTGATGTGAAAATTGGTATATCTTTACCAATGGATCACATAAATGGTTCAGGTTTTTTTCCTGGTACATCCACAACACTCACACAGACAAGTAGTAATATTAGAAATTTACTCTTGACAAATAAAGGTGAGAGGGTTGGACAACCTGAGTTTGGATGTGGATTATTACAAGTTTTATTCGAACCGATGAGTGATGATTTGTTAGAATCTGTTAGGTCTGAAATAGAAGAGTCGATAGCCTTTTGGTTACCTCATGTTACTATAAATAATATAAGTGTGGAAAGGGATGAAGCCGAACCACACCAATTAAACATACTTATTGAATTTGCTTTAGCAATACAACCAACAGTACACGAAGTGATAACTCTGAATTTTCTTGTAGGTGAATAGGAGAACATAGATGCCAGCACAAAAAGAAGTAAGATATTTAAACAAAGATTTTTCAGGATTTCGTTCTGATTTAATCGAGTTTGCAAAACAATACTATCCAAACACATATAATGATTTTAATGAAGCATCACCTGGTATGATGTTTATTGAAATGGCATCCTATGTTGGTGATGTTTTGTCATACTATGTAGATTCACAATTCAAAGAACAATTATTAGCTTATGCAGAAGACACAAAAACTTTATTTGAAATGGCACAATCATTTGGATATAAACCTAAGTTGTCGTCTCCATCATTTACCAACCTTGATATATTTCAAATAGTACCAGCAGTTGGTACGGGTGTTAATGTGAGACCTAATTACAATTATGCACTACAAGTTAATGAAGGAACATTGGCTTCTACTGGTACGACTACATTTAGGATAAGAGAAAATGTCAACTTTTCTTACTCAAGTTCTTTTGACCCAACTACGGTAAGTATTTATGAAACATCAGGAACAGCCCCAACTTTTTATCTACTAAAGAAAACGGTAGGTGTTGTAAGTGGAACGATTACCGAAGAACAATTTAGTTTTGGAAGTGCTAAAAAATATCAAAGGATTATATTAGGAAGTGAGAATGTATTAGAAATAATATCTTGTACAGATAGTGATGGTAATACTTGGAAAGAGGTTCCATTTTTAGCACAAGACACGATATTTGATTCTGTACAAAATACTGCAGCTAATGATCCTGAACTATCACAATATAGTGATGAGGCACCATATCTTTTAAAACTTCTAAAAACTCCAAGACGATTTAAAACTTTTATAAGGGCTGATGGTAGAACTGAATTAAGATTTGGAGCAGGTGTAAGTGATTCGTTTGATGAAGAAATAGTACCAAATCCAAGTAATGTAGGTTCAACACTACCTGGTAGTCCAACATATTTAGATACATACTTCGACCCAACTAATTTTTTGAAAACAGAAGCATATGGTCAATCACCATCAAACACAATACTTACAATCAAATATTCTCATGGTGGTGGATTGGGTGACAACGCTACCCAAGATAGTATTTCTAATTTATCAGAAATATCATTAACATTAGATGAAACAAGTTTAAATGCTGGATTGGTTGCAACAGTTAAAGATTCTGTAGCAGTAACAAATCCATTTCCAGCTAATGGTGGTAAAGGTGCAGAAACAACAGAAGAACTAAAAGAAAATGCTTTAGCTTATTTTCAAGCTCAAGGTAGGAGTGTGACTCGTGAGGATTACATAACAAGGGTATATGCGTTACCACCTAAATTTGGAGCTATAGCAAAGGCATACATTGTTCAAGATGAACAATTGAATATACCAACAATGCAAAAAGAAGTCAAGTCTAATCTTTTTATGGATGAAAGAAACCTTGACCAACTTAAGTCACAAGATGCTGGTTCTTCTAATAGATTACCTAATCCAAACGCACTTAATTTATACACTCTTGGATATACAGCTGGTAAAAAATTAACTACTTTAAATTTAGCAGTAAAAGAAAATTTAAAAACATATCTTTCACAATATAGATTAATGACGGACGCGGTCAATATAAAAGATGCATATATTATTAATATTGGATTAAAAGTAAATTTTATATGTCGTACTGGATTCAATAAAGACCAAGTATCATTACAAGTTATACAAAAGGTGAAAGATTTTTTCCAAATAGATAGGTGGCAAGTTAACCAACCAATTGTTTTACAAGAGTTGGCATATGAATTATCTATCGTTGAAGGTGTAGGTGCGATAGTTCCACCTACGGTTGATAATCCTAAAAATGTACCAGTGTTGATTACTAACAAGTTCAGTACTGCAGATGGTTACTCAGGTAATATTTACGATATAAATTACGCAACCAAAGATGGTATAGTTTATCCATCACTTGACCCAAGTATATTCGAATTGAAATACCCAAATATTGATGTGGAGGCACGGTCAATTGGTGATTCAATTGGGAATAAATTGTAGGAGACCATAGATGCATTATTTTGAATACGCTGAAAAAGACACAACACTATATTCTCGTAGTGGAAGTCAGAACACAGGTATAGATGAGATAATAGAAGTAGTAAAAGATGTAAGTGCAGCTGGTGTTGTACAAGGTATAAGTCGAGTGTTGATAAAATTTGATACAACTTATATTTCATCTTCTGTATCAAGTGGATTAATACCTTCAAGTTCGTACACAAAATTTTATTTAAATTTATATGATGCAAATTCTAATGGTTTAAATGTTAATCAAAATTTATATGCATATCCAGTAAGTCAATCTTGGGACAATGGATTTGGTAGGGAAGATAGTTTCCCAATAATTTCAGATGGTGCCAGTTATAATTTCCGTGATAACAATGATGTGAAAACCATGTGGACAGGTTCTATGACTGGTTCGGGTGGTACTTGGTACAATCAATACGAAGCTTCACAATCTTTCTCTAACCAAGCAGCCGATGTTCGTATGGATGTTTCTAACATTGTTTGGCAGTGGTTACATGGAAACATAGAGAATGATGGTTTTATGGTTAAAAGAAGTGGAAGTATAGGTAATCTTGATACCACACTTGATGAGGGTACATCTAAAGCACTTGGTAACTTTTCATTTTTTAGTAGAGAAACCCATACGGTTTACCAACCTAAATTAGAAGTAGTTTGGGATGATTCTAAATGGGTTACTGGTTCATTAGAATATTTGACTTCAACGGAACTTGAAGATGTTAAATTATATCCAAGAAGTTTAAGAGACCAATACAAAGAAGATTCAAAAGTAAAGTTCCGAGTCAATGGTAGACCATTGTATCCTGAAAAAACTTTTTCAGCTACAGCTGGATATTCAACTGGTTACAACACTGCAAAAATGTTACCGAGTGGTAGTACATTTTATCAAGTGGTTGATGTTTTTACAGATGATATTATCATACCATATGGTAGTGGTTCAAAAGTTAGTTGTGATTCTACTGGTAATTATTTTAATCTACACCTAAAACCATTGTTAGCTGATAGATTTTATCGTGTAGATTATAAAATTATAAGTGGTAGTGGTACTGTAGATGAGACAATACAGTATTTCAATTACCTACCATCATTCAAAGTAGTAAAATAAAGGAGTTAAAATGCCATATATTATAGCTGAACCTTGTGTTGGAACTTGTGATACAGCTTGTGTGGATGTATGTCCAGTAGATTGTATCCACGGTCCTTACGATGTTGAGGGAAGCGGTGAAGAAGCAAAAGTGGATGGGTTTGTTCCCAAAGAAGGAGATTCACTTTACATAAATCCTGATGAATGTATTGATTGTGGAGCCTGTGAACCTGAATGTCCAGTAGAAGCAATCTTTGAAGAAAGTGAAGTCCCATCAGAATGGAATGAATATATTAAAAAGAATTATGAATTTTTTGGTTTGGAGATGAACTGATGCCTTTAACAAAAGAAGAACTACTGAAAAGTGAATTCTATCAAAAGTTAAAAGAACAAGATAGACAAACATATCTTAATGAATTAGAACAGAGACGGAAGTTAAGTGGTGGTGTAGTGGTTACTGAAAACGACCAAATAATTATCAACGAAGCAACACCGCCTTTAAGAAATGATGCTGGTGTTTTTATAGCAGTTGAAGACCCATTTGAGGAAGGGAAAAACTTAGAAGAAGAAGACCAACTAATTAAAATTTCTAAAAAAACAACTGTCTATTCTACCGACCCAGTATGGAATGATATACTTAATCGAGAATTTGAAGAATTATGAGAATAAACACACCACTAAACGATAACGACTATAGAGAATTAAAAAAAGAATCTAAAGAAGTATTGGGTGCTAGTGGATATTTGAATCCACCATTTGGTCAATCAACAGATGATTATGTCGAAGTTCACCTATTGGATACTGATGGAAATTTTTTAGAAAAATTTAATTCTATTCATACTACTTTCGAAGATGATACAATAATTCTTAATATCGGTCAAGATTTAAGAGATAGAGATTACAATCGTGGTGAATTTCAGGTTCGTTATCATTTTGTTAGAAAAGTAGCTGGTGGTGATGATATAGTATTGACAAAAACTGTAAGTGGTCAACCAAATATAATTCATAGTGGTAATCCCGCCTTAACAGGTGTACCAATGGGACAATTTCACACCGATAGTGAAGGTAATACATTTGTAGGTGAGAACCCACCTGCTAATGGTCAAGATGCACAACCACTTGATATTAAAGAATGGAAGTTTAAAATAGATGAAATATCACCATCACGAACAGAAGTTAGAATAGTTCCTCAGTTAATAAGCAATTCAAATTATATAAAAGAATTTAGAGAATTAATAGAACCAAGAAGATACATACCTGAAACTGCTTGGACTGAATATATAGATGGAGATGGTGGTTTATTAAATGCTTGGAGAACGATAAGGGATAATCCTGATGATGGTTTGTCAAAATGGTGGAGACCAAGATTACAATTTGAAGATAATGTGACTAAGAAGTCAGATTTTGGAAAGTTACATTGGAACTTGTTTGGTCAAAATGAACCAAATAGAAATTTACCAACCCAAGATGGTGGTGGTCAGATAAGTTGGACAGGACCCGATAGTTCAAGATTAGAGTTTAATGTCAGACGAGAAGTGGAAGATGAAGGTTTTAAGGATTTTATGATTGGTTCCACCATAACTATTAAAAAGGCATATGTAGTTGGATATGAAACAAGACCTGATACACAAGAAAATTCAGAGTATAGTGCAGAAGATGGAATACCTGAATTATATATTCAAGTAGTTAATGTACCTGATACTAAACAAGTTAACTTCACAATGTATACTAAAGATGGAGAAGAATTCGACCCAAATACAAATGGGGTACAATTCTATTGGGAATTTGGATGTGGTCATGTAAAAGAAGCATCAAAGGATTCAACCGCATCACATAACTACGACACGGAAGGTTCATATGCTCCAACTGTTTATGTGATGACACCTAACTTTCAAGATGAGGTTACCGAAATAAGAACACCAAGTGGTAGGGTATTAGATTTTGTGGAACTTGGAGAATCAACATCAACCGATGAAACCGATACTACAACAGAGGCTGGAGAAAGTCAGTTGGATGGTAGAATTATAAAATGGGAAGGTGATGGTGGAACGCCAATCACAAACTTGAGTGGAGACCAATCAACCACAAACACAAGGTGGTTTGTTCAAAATGGATATCGAAGATGGATAACAAATGGAGAAAATTTACAAATACTAAGAGATGCTTTAAATATTCAACAAAAAGTAAATGTAGAAGGAGCACCAATACCTGGTTCATACATACCAACTGATATTGAATTAGAAGGAAGTACGATAAACTCCCTTCCAATAGGGCCTGATTTAAACGCCTTAAGTTTTACTCAAGGACCTTCCACCACAGAACAATTGCCTACTGAGGATATGGGAGAACCAGTATTTTTAGGTTTTTGGCCTATGGAGGAAGTAGAAGAAACATCAGATGATGAAACAGAAGATGATGATAGTGGTGATGATTCCAATAGTGATGGTACTGCATTCACAATTAAACTATTCAATAGTCCTATTGTAACAACTGGACCTTTGAGTGAACGAACGGCAGGTAGTTTTGTTAAATTTGGTAATCCACAGCCGACTGGATACGAAAACACAAATGATGCGGTATTTCTTCAACAGAATTTTGTCACTTCTCAAAACATAAATATTAAGGCTAAACCAATGGGTGCAGATGGAGTCAACATCTTTGTTGGATTCTTTGATGATCCTGATTTTACGCAACCATCATTTTCCCCTCAACCTGATGCCGATGAAGCCCAACAAGTATTTGTAAATGGTAATAGAAATTTTTATGTCAAAGTCCAATCGGATTTCTAATGAAGAATAAACGAATTATATATTGGGGTGGCAATCACCAAACAACAATACCGAAAATGGGTGCATGTGGAAGTGGAACCGACCCAAGTGGTGGTAGTGGTGAAGGTTCTGGTGGTTCAGGTAGGAAGAAAACAGAAAAGCCAGAAGGTTTAGGTAAGTTTGATGGATTGGGAGATTTATTTGCAGACTTACTATTGGATGATTTATCAAAACTAGCAGCAGGAGCTCTATTTAGTGCAGTAGTAGGAACCCCACCCTTTGGTATAACCCTACAAAAAAATAGACCAAGTTCGGCTGAAAAGATGGCCGATTTACAAGGTCAACTCGATGATTTAAATTCACAATTAAATAATCCACCACCAGCAAGTGCAGCAAGATTAAGTGATTTACCTGAGGATGAGTTGCGAGATGCTATAAATGGTCTCCAAATACAATTTAATAGGTTAGAAGAAAGTCCACCTGATACTGGTTTAGATCCTGTAGGGCCTCTTCAACTTGATAGTGTAGATGATTTACCACAACCTGCAGATTTTGTAGGACAACAGGCAATAATAAATGGTGAATTATATGTATGGAAAGACCCACCAGGAACATGGGTAAATTTTGGTAATCAAGAAACAAAATTTTTACCAACAGACCAAGAACGAGAAGTTCCTATTTATGAAAGTTATGTTGCAACCATAACTGATGTACACAATCCAGATTCGATTAGTACAGATAAAACTTGGAGTGATGGTGCAACTGAGGTTGAACATATAGGTCCTACTCAAGTTAATTTACAAACAAAATTTGATACTTGGTATGTTGATACTCCTGTAAGACAAGATTTATATACATACATGAAACATGGAGAGAATGGTAGTTCTTTAATTATAAATCAAAAAGAAGACAGAGAAAAATACATCAATTTTCCTTATGCTATTAATTACAAACTATATGAACCTTTACCCGATAATATAACAAAAGATGATTTAGTTTATGTTTGTAAACAGATGTCATCTCCTGTATTGGAAACCGTAGAGTTAGTAGATTTTACAGATGAAGAAATAGAAGATGTTGTTTTAAGAAATCCTAAATGGGATGCTGGTTTACATTCCGATGGTGCATTAAATCAAAATGAATCAAATTATAAAACTTATAATGAAATAGTAACATCAAATAAAACTATCCAAGAAATTATTGAGGATAAAGTTATTAGTGGTAGTTTCAATGAAAGTATTGAATTGGATGGTATAGATTATTCCCAATTTAAAAACTTTGCAAAATTCAGTTCTGTTGAAGATAGATTAGTTAACTTTAAATATAAGTTAGATAAGATAGAACTTTTTACAAGTCAAAGTGATTCTTTGAGTGGTGTATTGGGTCAAGAAACTGCAACTTTCACTCAATCATTACAAGATAATGTCCGTGAGATTAAAAATAATTTTACTACCTTTGAAAAATATATGTATTTCGAATCTTCGAGTTATTCGAGTGGTTCACTTGGTGAATTTCACGATAATACATGGCCTAAGAAAAGTGGAGATGGTACATCACTTAGTCCATATGTTTTATATGCAGTTACTGAATCTGTTGCTGTAGATTGGTATAGTGGTCAGATTATAAGTAGTTCTAACTATGATAGAGAAAATCGTGATAGACTATTAGAAAATATACCAAACCACATAAAAGATGATGAAAGAAATGATGCCTTTACAACATTTATTAATATGACTGGTGAACATTTTGATGGTATATGGTCATATATAAACCAAATTCCCGCGGTACATGATAGAAGGGATGGATTAGATGTTGGATTATCAAGAGACTTAATTTTTCAAGTGGGAAGGTCTTTTGGATTTTATCTAAACGATGGTCAAGACCTCGTGAGTTTACCAAACTATTTAATTGGTGCCGATGTTACTGGTTCGAGTTCAGAATATTCTGTTCAGTCAGTAACTCCTCAGAAAGATATATCGAGAGAAATTTGGAAAAGAATTTTAAACAACATGCCTTTCTTCTTAAAAACTCGTGGTACTATTAGGTCAATCAAAGGTTTAATAAATTGTTACGGAATACCAAGTAGTATATTGAGAGTGAGAGAGTATGGAGGACCCAATCCAAATAGGAATAAACCATCTTTTCAAATTACGAGAAAATTTACAAAAGCCGCAGAGTTTAAGGCTGGTCAATACATAGAAACTACTTGGGCAAACGATACCAATAGTGGAAGAAAACCTGATACCATTGAGATGAGATTTAGGGCGGCTAGTGGTAGTAATCAAACCTTATGGCAAGCTGGTACTGATATAGCATTACGATTAGTTGATAATGGTTCAGCTGACAATTATGGAACTGTTCAATTCTTTTTAGAAGGTGGTGCTAATCCTGATTTTACATTGTCTTCAAATTCATTACCAATATATGATGGTGAATTTTATAATGTAATGTTAACAAGAATGAGTGCAAGTGTAGGAAATAGTGGATTTCATCATAGTGGTAGTTCGACTGGACAATTGACAGCCGATACCACATCACAAAATATATTATACTCATTATATGTTGGTCGTTACGATTCAGGACTATCAAGAATTATTTATAAGTCATTTTCAAGTGGTAGTACATCTACTTCAAGTAACAATTCAGCATTTGTTGGAAATGAAACTGCTTATATAGGTGGTAAACCAAGTAATGATTTTGGTAATCAACTTAGTGGTAGTATTATGGAATTTCGTTATTGGAATACTGCACTTAATAGTGGTTCGTTTGACAATCATGTTCAAGCACCAAAGGCATTTGATGGAAACCATCCATCTGCATCATATACCGATTTGGTATTAAGATATAGTTTCGATGATGATAAAAATTTAGATTCATCAACGAGTATTCGTGATACAAGTGCAGACCAATCTTATACAGCAGAGGGAACTGCTAATGGATATTCAAGTGGTAATCGTCCACATTTTAGAAAGTTAGTAGACCAACAAAAGGCAAAAGTTCCGAACTTGGGTCCTAATGTTCGTGTAGAAAATAAAGTAAGAATAGAAGATAGTAAATTACTTGGTAATTTAGCCGTAGATGAAAGGTCTGAACTAAGTGCATATGATTTAGCACCATTGGATAGTAATAAACTTGGAGTTTACTTTAGTCCTACTGATTCAATTAATGAAGATATTATATTGAGTGTTGCAGATTTAGATTATGACCAATATATAGGAGACCCAAGAGACAAATATAAGAGAAGATATAGAAGACTTGATGATGTAGCAACGACTTACTGGCAAAAATATAACGCCCCAAATAATTTTTGGGATTATATGAGATTGATAAGATTTTACGATACAAGTGTATTTGACCAAATAAGGAAAATGATTCCTGCAAAGGCAAGAGCTAATGTAGGTTTATTAATAGAACCAAACTTATTAGAAAGACGAAAAGAAGTAATCGGTGCACCACCTGATTTTGATGTGGTCAATGTAAGAGGTAATTTAGATGCAGGATTCGGTAGAGTTGTTACTGGTTCAATACTACCTTTGACACAATCCATTGATGTAATGGCTCAGTTTTCACAGAGTGGTCAGTATCTAACTTACACTGGTTCCCTTTCTACAGCACCATCTGCATCAGGCGGTCAGTATTTGACTTTTACTTCTTCAATATCAGAAGATATATTTAGAACACCTGCAACTTATATACTTTCATCATCACTTAGTGGATGGGGTGGTGGAAAAGAAAAGTATGGTGATTTTATCATTACTATTGGAGGACCTGAATATATATTTAGAGAAGTACTACAACCAAATATAAGTGGTTCAAGAATATCAGAACATAATTTTGAAAGAAGATTTTTCTATACCACACAGGCAAGTGCTTCATTAGATAATTTTTATTCATCTTCATTTGTAAGAAGTGACAAACAAAGTTTATATCAAGACAATCAGATGTTTAGATTAGTATATCAAGGTTCACAGCAGACTAAGAAAACAACCCTTGACAAGTTGGATCCTGTCACGGTAGTACTAACTTCACCAACTACATTAGTAACAAAAGAAACTGGTGAATCTAAACTTGATGTATTATAATGAAAAATTTAGTTTGATTATATTTATAGATAAGAAGTTTTAATCTTATTATAACATAAATCCAAACTACTCAGTCCTAAAGGAGATACAATTATGGGATTTTTAAATAATACCACAATCACAGTTGATGCGATACTTACGAAAAGAGGTCGTGAGTTATTGGCTCGTGGTAATAATGAATTTCAAGTTACGAAATTCGCACTAGCAGACGATGAGGTCGACTATCGTTTGTGGGATACCTCACATCCCAATGGAACAAATTTTTATGGAGCAGTAATCGAGAATATGCCTTTGTTAGAGCCTGTACCTGATGAAACACAAGCATTAAAGTACAAGTTAATTTCACTTCCAAAAGAAACATCTCGTTTACCAATCTTAGATATCGCTGTTCCATCACTAACATTTCAACAAGGTGGTGGTAATGGTGATTTATTGAGTCCAGGTACATTGAATTCAACTGATGCTGATTTAGGATATACATTCCTAATTCATGACACAGCTGTAGCAAGACTACAGATTGGACAAGCAGCACCAGGACAGACAGCACCATTAGTACCTGTCAATTTGAGTAGTGAAGAAATAACAAACTCACAAAGTGTAGTTGGTTTAACTGCAAGAGTAGTACCACAAACATTCACCACACCAAATAAAAAGAAAACACAAATTACCGTGGTGGGTAATCAGACTGGAGCGACACAGACAATAACAGTTACTGTTAATAAAACAGTACTTGGAAGTCCAGCATCGCCAGTCTCATCTTAATAGTTAGGAGTTAGAAAATGGCATTAGCAGGAGCATATAAATTATTTGACCAAGAAAATGATGTGGTTAAAAATATCAAAGCCACAATATCAAGTGGTATATGGAGTGGTGGTACTGGAACACTAACTACATTCTTTTCACAATCAGCAAACAGTTCATCAGCTGGAAAGTATTATTATGATGTGTACAAGACAGACCCATCATCTGATACAGAAGCTGAAGTCCAATTCAGTATTGGATATGGACACTTGGATGGAAGTGGTTCATTAGGTACTGTTGGGGGAGCAACTGGTAATAGAGCTTCTGCAGCTATCCACGCACAACTTGTAAATCTATTATTACCACCCAACAAAGATAGATTCACTTACGCTGGTTCAGTAACCTCTAAACACTTTTTTGTTCTATCACTAAAAAGAGCAAGAATGAGAGAAAAGATGGATCCAGGTAATTGGGAACTTCGTATTAGTGGTAGTGTAAAAAATGTTGGTGAAAACATTAGATTAATAGACGATAGTAATTCCACGACTGATCCAGAAGCAGGAATAGGTGGTAGAGTATTTAATGTTGTTACTGGTTCCATTACAAGTGGTACTACATCAATAAACACAGCGGCTTCATCTAATCCAGGTGGTGGTTATGGTTTATTCTATCCTGATTTAGGGATTGTACTATTGAACGCTGATATTGTAGACGCATCTGCTTCTATAAGTGTCAATACAACTTCAAATACTGATGGTGGTAATGTTCCAGCATTCTTTAGTAGTGTTAAAGGTGGAGCATACTTTCAAGCTAGACGAGAAGAAAAACTCTCATCTACACATTATTTCGTAAGAGCTGGAAATAAAGAATTTAATTTCTCTAACAATCCAACTTTCTTTACAGCATCTACTGGTGACTTCACACAACCTACTTTCTTTAAAGACCCAAAAGTCTACATAACAACAGTAGGTTTGTTTAATAATAGTAATGAATTATTAGCAGTTGCTAAGTTGAGTCAACCTGTATTGAAATCTTATTCTCGTGAGGCATTAATCAAAGTCAAACTTGACTTCTAAAACATAGGGGAGTGGAATGATTTTAAGAGATGTCCACCCACAAGATGTTTCTATAGAGCCCTTTAAAACCCACAAGCGATTCACTTTCACTAATACTGATAGTGGAAGTGGAGTATTCGCTCTTAAGGCAAGTAGTGGGAGTTTTAGGGGTTTTGATTCAGGTTCCGCTCTTTCCCAAAGTATTGGTTCGTTTAATCAGATGTCTCGAAGTTTGGCATTACCAAAATCTACTTGGTATAGTGGTGGGACATTTTATAACCTTCCAACTTATTACATGCTAAATCACAAATTCTATGAAAGATTTAGTAATCGTGCCAAATTTAAAAGTCACACAAATCAAGTTCAACCCTTTTTAACATATGGTAACTCAAACACAAATGTTAGTTTTAGAGAATTACATGATAATGCATCAGTAATCACCGTTCCACAGCAATTGATGGGTGAGGGGATTAAACCGAAAAGTGTTCGTGTATTAGATAACATAAGTGATGTAACTACTGATATTCGTGATGACGGAGATGGTAATTTATTTGATTTTGCATATTCACAGAGTTATGCAGCTTTCAAGTCAAGTTCATTCACCAACACACCTACAAGTGATGTTAGTTCGAGTTATGTATTAGGAAATGTTTTTTATAAACAAGGTCTAATAGTAATGACAAGTACTGGTTCAAAATATCTAAACGCATTTACTGGTACGGATAGTGATGGTTATACTTTAAATTATCAATCTACACACACAATTTATCAACATGAATATATGGTAACCTCACAGGCAGGTCAACATAATGCCACAAGTAATGTAAGTGCAACTTTTGAAAGAAGTGGTAGTTTTCAATTGGGAAAAGGTACAAATCCTGATTCAATTTTTCCACCAAGTGATAATCCACTTGATGGTCTTGGAAGTGGTTCATATAATCAAACATACGAAGGAACACAATTTTACGAAAACTTTGTAACACATAGTGAGTTCAGACCTTACATTACAACAATAGGATTATACAATGATTCAGGAGAATTATTAGTGGTTGGTAGAACAGCAAAACCAATTAAAAATGATGATAAAACAGCCATGAGTTTTGTAGTTCGTTTTGATGTTTAATTGGTTAGTTTTATATTTATTAGTGTAATTTATCGCTTAATGGGAGAAAACAGATGTTAAAGAAGATTATATTAGGTTTATTAATGACCTCATCTTTGTTGGCTGAAAATGAAATACTAAAATTTTTAAAGTATTCGACAGCATATGCCAGTTTTAGTTTAAATGCACCAAGATATCAAGATGATAGATTTGCTATCGTTGGTGGTCTGTCTACTGGAGATTTATTGGTGGACAGAACTGAAAGAGATTTAAAACCTGATTTCCAAACATCATTTGGACTCCGTAAGATAGGTCGTTTTCAGTACGAACCAAAACGAGGTGTTAAGTCAGCTGGTAAAGGTGGAACTTGGTATGATGGTACAGAATCAAACTATAATGAAAGTGCTACATTCGGTCCTGTAAAAGGTTGGGAGTATTTAATCAAATGGACAGAAGGTAGACAATGGGGTAACGAATATCTTAATCAAGAATATTGGGTTAGATACATCGGTGATTGGGCTATGGCTAAAGTTGGTTGGACGGAGTTAGGATTAGAAGACTTGAGTTATATACACGGAGATTTGAGAGTACATCTCACACCTGAAGTTTTACAAAATAAACTACATTTTTCTGTTGGATTCAAACACAGACAACATCCAGTTTATGGATTTGATGCTATGGTATTGGATACGACTTGGTATCGTGGTTCATGGTGGGCATTTGCTGAAGATGCTTTTGGTGTTGATGATAATATGTGGTATGATGAATCCATGTTAGAAGGATATGACGAAAATGGTAATCCAATTTGGACTCATGATGAATTATTAGAACTTGTAAATGGTGAATGGGTAAAGGTTGAAGGAGATGGTCCTTTTTGGAATGGTAGAGGTGAGTATTGGGGACATGATTGGTTATGGAGAGATGCCAATGGAAATATATTTGCTTACACAGATAGAGAATATTTCATATACCACTTTCCACAGATGTTAGAGACTTATATAAACGGAAAGAAAAAAGATTTAGGATATCAAAGTGAAACATCTTTGATAATAGGTGTGGATTTTTACCATTATACTGATAGTTGGTGGTTACATGCATGGGGTAATTGGTTACCTGTTCACTATGGACATACTAAACATTCTTATCAAAACGCCTCACTATATAAAAAACATTTAGAAGAAGGATATGAACCATATGATTTTGAATATTCTGAACCCGATTGGGCAGATTGGAATGATTATGATATGGGAGCAATATTCGGAGTAAAACTCAAAGATAATCTTGGAGTGTTTGCTGAAGGAAGATATCTGTATTATTGGGAGAGACCAGCGTACGATATCAAGTTAGGAGTTAATTATCAATTTATGGGATTTTAAAATGAAAAAATGGTTTGAAATAAAAGAAAAGTACCTTAATCCATTGGTTTGGATTATTTTAGTTTTATTTATTAGTTGTGAGGATACACAAGTAGAGGAAACATTAGAACCCGCTATGCAGATGTGGGTAAATGGTGACCCAATAGACCCGTTTACTTACTATGGTTCAATAACAACTTTTGGAAGTAAACAAGTTGGTGAGGATGGTAAGATAAAGAAATTACTTGTATTTCACTTTCAAAGGGAAGTCGGTAGGGTTTTACCTGAATTAGAACATTATGCTACTATATGGTATGATAAAGATGGTGAGGATAATGATAATTTAATAGATGCAGGTTTGTACTTAAATTACGGAGTTGAAGATACTGTTTATAGGGATAAAACAATAGACTTAGAAATCATAGGTAGTTTTGATTATACAAATTTTGGTCAAGCAGAAATAACAGAAGTTAGAGATAATAAAATCTCAGGTGTGGTCAATGGTCAGTTCTATAATCCATACAGAGATGAATTACAAATAGCATTATTGGTTTTTGAGAACATTGAAATAGGAATGGATCCAGAAGGAACATTCTACAACGGTGAATAATGAATGAGTGATGGAGTTAGATTAGGTCAGTTGTTATGTGATGCAGATGTTATCACAAAACGACAACTAAGTAAAGCCCTAGCAGAACAAGTCAAAGGTCGTAAAGGGACTATTGGTGAAATTCTTGTGGAGATGGGTTTTTGCTCATTTGAAGACATTACTGATGCTATGATGAATCATTCTTCTGATACTAAAAAACACGAAGAGAAACACGAAGAGATTCATAAAGAACCAATAACACAGCCAGTAGTTGAACAAGAACCTGTTGTAGTTAAGCCCACACCACAGCCTGTAGTAGAGGAACCAAAAGTAGAAGAACCTATAGAACTTTCTGAAGATAAAGTTATGGGTACAAAGTTTACAATGTCTATTCAGACCATTATTGCATTAATTAGTGTGATAGCGGCAGGTGTTGGTGGTTATTATATGTTGTTATCTGAAATAGAAGAGGCTAAAAATTTACCTGAACCACCATCTATTGAATCTATATTTGGTGATGAATACCCATCCAAGCCTGATGGACATAACTGGCCTCGTTCTTATGAACAATACAAATCACAAGTTGGTGGATTACAAGAAGATATGGATGCTGTATATGAAATAATAGATGAGTATGAAGAGGCTATTGAAGATTTAGAAAAACTCGTTGCAAATCTAAGAGTAGAAGTTGCAAAGAAAAAGGACAAGTAGGAGTTACATTATGCGAAATTTGTTAGGATTGATATTACTTTTCTCCATGACATTTGGTCAAGGTGTTAACGATAAAAATTTTAAAGACAAAATAAATGGTGGAATTGTTGTTGTGGTATTTACAGCAGAATGGCAAGAAGCTGAATTTGATGAAAGTTTAATAAAGGGTGTTAGTGGATATCAAGATTGTGAAATTTTAAGAGTTCAGAGTGAAGACGCACCAAAGGTTGTTAAGAAGTTAAGGTTTAGAAACTATCCATCAATGGCTCTTTTTTATGATGGTTCAAAGAAAGAAACATGGAAGGCTGATATGGATGGAGAACTTGATTTGACTAATAAGGAAATCAAGTCGGCAATAGATGATGTATTGGCCGAAGATGTGTTTTAATGTATGAATATCGCAACGATAGCAGGACATTTGGCATTTGGTCTAATAGCATTTTCTTTTTTAGTAAAGGATATTTTATACCTTAGAATCCTATCTATATTAGCAAGTTTATTTTCCGTATTATATAATTTTTACATCCCTCTTGAACCAATGTGGTTAGCAATAAATTGGAATATTGTTTTTGTACTCGTAAATGTATACCACATAGCAGTTCTTATCTATGAAAAACGACCTGTCCACATGGACGATAAAAACAATGAGTTATACGAAACCCTATTTAAAGATTTAACACCCGTAGAATATTTAAAAATTAGTAAGGCTGCCATTTGGAAAACATTTCAACCTGGTGAATTTGTTACAAGACAAACACATCTTGTGCCAGATTTAGTATTGATATACAATGGAACAATAGATGTATTAGTAGATGGAACAAATGTTGCCCAATTAAAGGATGGTCAGTTTGTAGGGGAGATGTCATTTTTGACAGAAAAATCAGCAACAGCTACTTGTGTGGTAAAGCATCCGTGTGAATGTTTAGTATGGAAACAACGAGAATTTAAAGAATTATTAAAAAGGAATCCATCTTTATACTTCACACTTCAAACTTTATTAAGTGCACAAGTATCTAATAATCTTGTTAGCAGTAGTAAAAAATGAATAACAGATATTTATATTTAATGGATAAAAAATATGCCAAGTAAAAAGGCCAAATTAAGAAAACAGACCAGACTCAAGAAAAATAAAGAGTTGAAAGAAAAAGGTCGTACAAGAAAACAATACAAAAAGTGGTTGAAAAAACAACAAGGAGAAGGTAATGGGGTTACTAAGTACAATCGCCAAAGGAGCAGGTAGTCTACTCGGTGGTGATGCAATTAAAGACATCGGAAATATAGTAGATGATTTACATACTTCAGGTGAAGAAAAGGCAGCGGCAAAAGAAAGAATTACAAGTATATTAGCACAAGCAGAACAGGCAGCACAAGCACAAGTATCTGCTCGTTGGGAAGCTGATTTAAAACATGGTAGTTGGTTAAGTAAAAATATCAGACCAATTACTTTAATATTTTTAACGGGTGTATTCGTAATACTAAGTGTATTTGATGGAAACATGGGTGAGTTTACAATTGGTTCAGCTTATGTACCTGTTTATCAAACATTATTGATGACCGTATACGCAGCGTACTTCGCTGGTAGGTCTATCGAAAAAGTAAAAAAGGTGACCAAATAAGGGGAATAAAGGTTGAGTGAAAAACAAGAGGCGATTATTAGAGCACAGGCCATGTTGATGATAAGTAGAAATCAAGGTAAACATAGTGTAGTAAAAAGAGTCTATAAACGCTTTAAAAAATGTATAAATAACGGTTAGGAGAAATCAAATGCCAGTAGAAAAAAAGGATGTGAAAGTAAGTGATTATCATGTCCAAGACCAGAAACATGCTATAAATCAACAATTAGTTGATATTATAAAATTCAGACAGAATAAGAAGTGGTATATCAGTATATCTGTAGTAGCACTTTTCTCTACTATCCTTGCACTTATGATTTACTTTATGAGTAACGGAGTTGATGTACAGAGTGGTTGGAAAGAAATTCTACTATTAATGTTAGGTGGATTTGTTGGTTCATTTGCTAAAGTAATAGATTTTTGGTTTAACAACGCTGAAGATGATGTTAAATTATTAGAACACGCTGATGATTAAAGAAGTATTACAAAAATTAACCGTAGAACAAGCACATAAACTTCTCGACAATCTATGTGTCGAATGTGGTTTGCCTGTCCATGAAAATTTGAGAAAGTGGTTTAAAGACAAGTGGGTAAATATTGGTAAAAAGAAAAAAGGTGGTGGACATCCACCATGTGGAACAAGTGGTAAATCAAGAGGATATGCTAAATGTGTTCCTAAATCTAAAGCCGCCAACATGACTAAAAAACAAAAAGCCAGTGCAACTCGTAGAAAACGAGCCGCACAAAATAAGGCAGGTCGTGGTGGTAAACAATCTGCTGGACAAGGTAAAGCACCTATTAGAGTATCAACCAAACCCAAAAAGTAGTGGGTTGGAGTAAAAAATATAAAAAGTCTATTGATTGTAATAACCCAAAGGGGTTTAGTCAAAAGGCTCATTGTCAAGGGAGAAAAAAGAGAGAACATATGGAAATTAATGAATTAGTACCAAATATGGCAGTAGTAAACCCACAAGCTTATAATCAATTGTTGAAGAAACAATTAACTAAAACTAAGAAGGTTGGTACTGCTCTTAAAAATAAAAAAGACCCATTACATAAAAGAGCATTACAATTAGTAAAAAGATTTATTAAAAAGGAAATGTTGAATCCACCAAATTATTTAAGAAATGTTGGGAATGTTCCACAGAATAATCCTGATGGAGAACACAGATTTAAAAAAGGTAAAGACCAAGAGGAGAGCATTATGAAAAGTGATAAAGTTGAAAATATGATTAGAAATCTGATTCGTACTGAAATCAAAAAAATTCGTGAATCTCAAATGATGACTGAAGAACAGTTTGATGAAGCAGCTGGTAAGAAAGATGCTTGTTACCACAAGGTCAAAGCTCGTTATGATGTATGGCCTTCAGCATACGCAAGTGGAGCACTTGTAAAGTGTCGTAAGGTAGGTGCTAAGAATTGGGGTAATAAATCTAAAAAGGAAGGATTTTCAAGTGATGCTCAAAGAAAAGCAGCATTTGCTAGTGGGTATGAAGAAAAGGGTAAGAAGAAAAAGAAGGAATCCGTAGAGGAGTCATACGACATTTGGATGGAAGATGGTTCATGGGGATACACCATGACTGGTTTACTACCTGAAGCCGAATATCAAGGTCGTAAGGTTAAACTTGGAAAACCGATGCAAGGAGACTCAAAGAAATTTAAAGTATATGTTAAAAATCCAAAAGGTAATGTCGTAAAGGTAAACTTTGGACAAGGTGGAGACGCTAAGGGTGGAACTATGAGAATTAGGAAATCTAATCCTAAAGCTAGAGCTAATTTTAGAGCAAGACATAATTGTGATTCACCAGGACCAAGACATAAAGCCCGTTATTGGAGTTGTCGTAAGTGGTAAAACTAAAAGATTTACTCAAAGAGTGGTCTGATAATAAATTAGTGTTGGGTAAAATTTATACCGAAAAGGATAACCCGCCTTTTAAAACACCAAAACAAATACAAAATGAAGCACCAATGAGTGATACTAAGAAAGGATTTCTTATGTTGAAAATTTGGGGTCAGAGTTGGAGTGTCAATATGGGTAAGGTATTTAAAGGTGTAAACGCTGAGAAACCAGCTATGATTAAAAAGGGTTTGAAAGAACTAAAAATATTACATAAAAAAATAGAAGAACAAATAGAAGAATTGATATGATTAAACTAAAATATTTACTAATAACATTGTTTACTCTATCTTTATTAGGTGGACAAGAAATTTTAAAGGATGGTGTTAAACCAGCATCATTTACTTATGAAGAAGCAGTAGAAATGTTAAAGGCTCGTGATGTTGAGTGGGAAGCTAAAATTAAGAAGTTGGAAGAGAAGGTATATGTGGATTCTCTTATCATAGTTGCAAAAAACGCTCACATTGAATCTCAGAAGAAACAGATAAAAGTATTAGAGTTGCTGACAAAATGATAAAATTAAAAGATTTAATAGAAGAAAGAATGAGTGTCGGTGATGAATATGTAGGTACTGCTCGGTTAAAGGATGGTAGACAAGTTCAATTATATCGTAGTAACGAAGCTGATAGACATTCTATTGGAAAGAAATATGGCATCAAAAAAAATGATTATTTTTTATTTGTAAAAGGTAGGGAAGCTAAGTATATAGTAGATACCAATACTCATATTCTAAGAAAAGCAGCTAAGTGGGCACAAGGGTACATAAAAAGAAAATTAAGTGGTACTGGTAAGGAGAGATTTACATAATGATTAAACTAATGGATTTGATAAACGAAAGAATGTATGGGAAACAACTTAATGATAAGTGGTATCCAGCACATTCAAGAGAGGCATTAAGTTGGTCTCTCACACATGACTATGTTCCGATATATCCTAAAACGATGGAAACGATAATCGGTAAAGTACCTATAGATGCCTTTCATGTTACAGACCCAAACCACATCAAGACATTAAAGGATATTATAGGTAAGAAAAAATCAATCTCAACATTTAATGCAGCCAATAAATCATCACAACTAGCAAAAGGTCGTGGTGTACAGACTGGTAGTGGTGGTGTTATATTTCATGTCTCAGGTTTATTGTTAGCACAGAAAGGTATGGATTTTGATACCGTACCTGATTTAAAAGGTCGTAGGTGGGTAAAAGGATATCACATATTTGGTGACGATACTTTACGAGGTGCTTTGAAAAGAGCTAAATTACCTGATTATTCAGAATGGAAAGATATTGAATATGAGATTTCAGATGCAATCGAGGACGACCCAAAGTACGATGATTTACCATACACGAAGAGAATTGAAGCTGTTAAAAAGGCATTGGGACCTATAACTGCAAAACATTTGAAAAAATATATAGACACAACAAACAAGTTGTTAAAATCAAACAAGAAAAAGGTAGTTGCAAACCTAACTAAATCATCAAATGAAACTAATAGTTGGTGGAACGAAATACTAATCTACAATGTCAAGGTCAAGGATGTATTTGTATTGAAAAGGGTTTGGGAAGATTATTACTTCCAAAACGATTCACAATCATCGACTATTGATGAACCTGAGGAATCTTATAAGAAGACACTATTATCTTATGTAGATGAAAAGGATATAACTGTTGGAACTCCTGCTCAATTTCGTAAATGGTACACAGCAAGAAAAGGTGAAATAACAGTTTAATGATTAAGTTGATGGACTTAATTAGAGAAGTTAGTCTGAATGCAACCTACAACGATGCTGGTGAACCTGATACAGGTTTTTTACCAAAGGGTAAGGTTAGAAAGTTAGGTATTAAATCTAATAAACCTGAGCCTTGGTTTGAAAAAGGTGGCTATGTTCAATGGAGTTTTCCAAAAGCAACTAATATTTATGATAAGAAGGATAAATCCCAACAGCGAATGCAAGTGATTAAAAAGGTAAAGAATACAGGTGTTAAGTACGATAATTTTCAAGAAGATGTTGGAAGTTGGGATAAATATGGTAGTGAGGATTATTCAACAAATTATGAGATATCGGATATTTTAGATGATTAAATTATCACAATTACTATTAGAACGAATTGATTACTTACAGACCGCACAGTCACTTGTAAAAAAGTACAAGTTGAAGAGTAAGGTAAAGTTTGGTGCTAAACACGACTATGGTGATTACATACCTGAAAAGGATACCATACTACTAAATCGTTCCTATCCAAATGTAAAAGAATTCATTATTTCTGTATTACACGAAATCAAACATGCACTTGACGCACAAAGATTGGGTGTTAGAAAGTTCGTTAAGAAATACAATCAAGCTGGAAACATGGCAGTCCATCAAGGTAGAGACCCACACGATGATAATAAATGGGAAGAATTAGCCGAAAGATGGGCACAGAATGAATACAGAAAAAAATGGAGCAAGATTTTTAAATAGTTTCAAAATTTAGGTTATACTTATTGGTATGAAAACTCGTTCTGCTAAAAATAAAGGTAAAAGGTTACAGAATCAAATTCGTGACCAGTTATTAGAAAACTTCAAACAATTAGAACCCGATGACATCAAATCTACTACGATGGGAGAAAGTGGAGAGGATATACAACTTTCACCTGCCGCTCGTAAATTGATACCATATGCTATAGAATGTAAGAATCAAGAAAAATTAAACATATGGGAATCATTAAAACAGGCTGAATCTAATAGTGAAAAGGGAAAACCAGTGTTAATATTTAAAAGGAATCGTAGTAAAACCTACGCAGTTTTAGAAATTCAAGATTTTATAGATTTAATAAAATGATAAATTTGAACGAACCTTATGATGTTTATGTAGCAACCGAGGTAGGTGATGTTTCAAATGGTGGTGTTTCAAAATGGGTTGATGATTGGATAAGTAATGTAGCTCCACATTTGATTGTTAAACCAATTCTAATAATTGAAATTGAACAAGATAAAGAATGGATTGACTATGCCAAACAATATGTAGATGTAATACATAGGCCAGGTACTGAATGGGAATGGGAATATACAATGTCTCGACTTCCAGTATCTAATTATTTTTCCTTACCTGATAGAAGAACTGTAGATATGATAATAAGAGGAGCTAGAAAGTTTCACCTTTTGTCCTATCCTTTACCAATTATGATGTATGGAAATTCCTTAGAGTGGTCAATAAAGAAAATGAGAGGTGTTTACGATAGAAAAATAGATTCAGTTTGTATACATAGTCTTGAATCAGTTACATTAAAATACCAACAAAAGTTACGAAAGTTTTCAAAGAAAATTATAAATTATCAACAAAAATCTATTGATTATCAAAACCATTTAATTGAAGATTCGGAAAATTCTATTTGGATTGGTACTGATGATGAAAGTAAGTTTGATTATAAAATATCCAATACATATGAATTTAAAAATAATCTTTCTGCCAATAATTCTAATGTTGTAGGATTTCCAGCTAGATGTGAGGCAAGAAAGAATCTCCACTTTTTAGAAAAAATTGAATCTATAGGTTTAACATTAGAAAAATTCTATGAGAATTGTTTTGATGATTACAAAAAAAGTGTTAAGTTAAATAAATTCAAGGTTATTGATTATAGGTCTGAAAAAATAGATAAGTTTTATCGAGGGGAAGATTGGGGTATAAGTCATAGTTGTTTTGAAAGTGAACCTTTTGGTTATAGTATTTTTCAATCAATTGATTTTGGTAAAATACCTATTCTACACAAAAATTGGTGTAAAGAAATGGAATATCCGTTTAGAGCATCTACACAAAAACAATTTGAAAATCAAGTAGCTGAAATATCTAATCTTTCTATTGAAGATAGAAATAATTATTTAGGTAAGTTAAAAGAATATTTATCCAAATATTCGGATACTGAAAAGTGGAGAGATGATTTACTCAGTATTTACAATAAAGATGGAGACCAAGTTTGGTTACCTACAAGTATAAGTCCAAGTAGAGATGTTTGAAGAAACTAAAATATTAAATTTACTCGATAGAGTATTGGGTGGTAAACACAAACGACATAAAAAACAAGGTCAGTTTGCTTGGTTTTGTCCTTTTTGTAACCACTATAAACCAAAACTTGAAGTAAACATCCTAAAGTCGGTATGGCATTGTTGGGTATGTGATAAAAAAGGTAGAAGTTTATTTACCTTATTAAAAGGTATGAGTGCAACTAAAGCACAATTTGATGAGTTGGGTGGATTAGTTGATAGTAAACCAAGAAAATTTAAAGATGATGATAAAAGTATTGTAAAACTACCTGATGAATTTAAACCTATGTGGGAAAAATCATCAAATCCATTTTACAAAAATGCATTATCTTATTTAAGAAAAAGAGGAATTACACACGAAGATATACTAAAGTATAATATTGGTTATTGTGAAAGTGGTATGTTTAGTAATCGTGTAGTGATTCCAAGTTATGATAAAGATGGTAAATTAAATTTTTTTGTTGGTAGAGACATCTATGAATCACCAATGAAATATAAAAATTCCGCTACTTCAAAAGATGTAGTTGGATTCGAGTTATTCGTTAATTGGGACGAACCAATAGTATTGTGTGAAGGCCCTTTTGATGCGATAGCAATAAGAAGAAATTGTATTCCGCTGTTTGGAAAACAAATACTTAAATCCTTAAAACGAAAAATAGTCGAAAAAAAAGTTAGAACGATATATATATCATTAGACACGGACGCGATTAGTGATTCGTTAAAAATGGTTGAAGAGTTTATGAATCACAATATTGATGTCTATTTTGTAAAACTAACTGAGAAGGACCCTTCAGATTTGGGATTTCGTAAGATGGTAGATGTTATAAAACAAACACCAAAGATGAAATTTTCGGATTTGATGAGGTATAAATTAAGTGGCAAGAAAACAGCAGGAATCGATTTGGAAATTTAACGATGAAGAATGGAAAGTTCACATCACAAGTGGACAACTAAAAGAAGAAGTGCTAAAAAAATTCAATCTTGGAAAATCTACAACTACTTATTATGAGAGTGGGACATTCAAGGAAGAAACTTCGTGGGATTTAATAGTACCCAACAAACTCATTACAAAAGTCAAAAAATACATCAAGGATAATAGTTGATAAAAAATGTTGTAAAAGTTCCTTTTCGAAAACTTAAACACATACATCACATTTCGGATATTCAAATCCGAAACTTGAAGCGACATACAGAATACGAAGAAGTATTCAATCGTCTCTACGAAAAGGTCAGAGAAAACAAAGACAATGCTGTTGCTTATATTGGTGGTGATATTGCACACTCAAAAACTGATATGTCACCTGAATTGGTAGACCAACTATCAAGGTTATTTAAGAATCTATCTGATATAGTACCGACAATAATAATTGCTGGAAATCACGATTGTAATTTAAACAATCGTTCTCGTATGGATGTGCTTACTCCAATTGTAGAGAATTTAAATCATCCTGATTTACATTACCTAAAAGATAGTGGAATCTATACTTGTGCTGACACACAATTCGTAGTTTGGGATTGTTGGAGTGATGAAAAAGACTTTATCACATCAGACCAAGTAGAAGGTGATACTAAAATTGTATTGTTTCATGGAACCGTAGATAGATGTGAGACAGACTTAGGATATAGACTTCCAAGTGATGTTAAGATTACCAAATTCGATGGATATGATATGGGATTACTTGGTGATATCCATAAGAGACAGCACTTGAATAAAGAGGAAACTATCTCATATTGTGGTTCATTGGTTCAACAGAATCACGGAGAAGGTTTAGACCATGGCTATTTACTATGGGATGTTCCAAAGAGAAAATCAAAATATATTAGAATTCATAATGATTATGGATACTACACAATGGATATCACAGAAGGTAAGGTTCCTAATGTAAAAGATATGCCAGAAAAGGCCAGGTTAAGAGTAAGGGTATCTGATACCGACTCTGTCCAACTTAAGAAGGCCTTGAGTATAATACAGACCAAATATGGTATAAAGGAGATAGCTGTATCAAGAACCGATAGATTGACCGAAAGAGTTAGAGATGGTCAGGTTGTTGATGTTGGAGATGTACAAAATCCTGATTTTCAATACGAATTGATTGAGGATTATTTAGGTAGAAACCATATCGTAGATGATAAGACATTGTTAAAGATAAAAGACATCAACGATGAGTTAAACTCAGACCTACCTGATGATGATGTAAATAGAAATATATTTTGGAAAATAAAAAGATTTGAATGGTCGAATATGTTTAGTTATGGTGAAGATAATGTAATAGACTTCACTAAACTCAATGGGATTATTGGAATGTTCGCACCGAACGCGAGTGGTAAGTCATCTTTATTAGATGCCGTATCATTCTGTTTATTTGATACTTCTTCACGAGCCTTTAAAGCTGGTAATGTATTGAATAACAAAAAAGGTCAGTTCAATTGTAAAGCACATTTGGTGATAGACGACATCGATTACTTTATAGAAAGAAAGGCCAAAAAACAACGAAATGGTCATGTAAAGGTAAATGTAGATTTTTGGATGATTGATGATAGTGATGAGATTGTGTCGTTGAATGGAGACCAAAGACGAACAACTAATTTGAATATCAAAAGAGTGATTGGTACATACGATGATTTTGTATTAACGGCACTTTCATTACAGAACAACTCAACTGTTTTTATTGATAAAACACAGAAAGAAAGAAAAGACCTTTTAGCTCAGTTCATGGGTATGGGTATTTTTGATTTACTTTATACAAGAGCTAGTGAAGAAATAAATGAGGTATCTGCTATATTAAGAAACTTCAATAGAACTGATTATGATGTTGAACTTGCAGATTTAGAAAAACAGAATAAACAGTACGAACAAGTACAGACAGATTTAAGAAATCAGAAAAAAAGTCTTACAGATAGAAGAACTGATTTCAGTAATCAAGTTATACAGATGACTAAGAAACTAAAACCTATTGACGAGTCTATTATGAATATTGATAAACTTGAAAGTGGAAAGAGTTTATTAGAAGAGGAGTTACTGGGTATTGATACTCGTATGGGTTCGTTAGTTGGAACACAACAGGATAACAAGACTAAGATAAAAGAATTCAAACGAAAAATTGATACATATTCTGATGATGATGTAAATGGAAAGTATCTTCAGTTGACTCATTTTCAAGAACATAAAAAAGAAATCAAGGTTGATATCGATAAATTAAAAATTGAAGTAAAAAATAAACTTGATAAAATTGAAAAACTTGGTAATTTAGAATGGGATGATAATTGTGATTATTGTATGAGTAATCCTTTTACATTAGACGCCATAAGTACAAAAGAATCTCTTGATAATGACAAAGGTTTGGCTCGAGAAAAATTAGAAGAGTTGGATGGTATAGATGATAAAATATCTGAGTTAATGGAGTATCATGATAAGAAAGTAGATTATGATAGAAGTGTTGAGGCGTTAAGAGATATTGAAATCTCACAAAATCGTTTAGATTCAGAATCAACATTACTTAAAGAAAAGAAAAAAACTACTTTACTTAAAATAAAACAATTAGAAGAAAAGATACAGAAGTACAACGATAGTGAAACTGATATAGAATATAATAATAAAGTCGAAAACGATATAGATAAATTAAAGAATAAAATTGATGACTTAGAATATCAAATAGATACTATCGATTCTAAAATACAAACAGCTCATGCTGAAATACAAGTAAATGAAACAAAGAAAAAAACAATCTTAGACACGATGAACGAGGTTCAAGATTTAGAAACTAAACATGAAGCCTATAAATACTACATGGACGCCATCAAACGAGATGGTGTACCATATGAACTCATAGAAAAGGCTTTACCTACGATTGAGGGTGAGGTTAATGATATACTTTCTCAAATGGTAGACTTTGGTATCGTGTTGGAAATGGATGGTAAAAACATTAATACATACTTGACATATGATGAGGATAATATATGGCCTCTTGAGTTGAGTAGTGGAATGGAACGATTCATTAGTTCTTTAGCTATCCGTGTTGGATTAATTAATGTGTGTAACCTACCAAGACCTAACTTTTTAGCTATTGATGAGGGGTTTGGTAATATGGATTCAGATAACTTAAATTCTGTCTATATGTTATTTCAATACTTAAAATCACAATTTCAATTCTGTTTCATTGTATCTCATATTGAATCCATGAGAGATACCGTAGATTCCCTATTAGAAATTAAGAAAGAAAAAGGTTTTAGTCAAATTAATTTTGATTAGTTTTTAGTAGATTTTTAGGTCTACTTTCCCTACTATTTTTTAAATCCATTATATACTTGTTTACAAGTGCGCTCATACTTGTCCTTTCATCCTTCACATGAAGTTTAAACCATAGGTATAAATCTCTATCTACGGTAAAAGAAACTTTTTCTTTTTTCATACCGATAATCTCCTTACTTTATCCATACCATAAATAGTCAATTTCATAAATTTAGATATTTATTTAAAACATCTTATAGGAGAAATCTCTTAATGTCAGTCCCAAGACGATTTAATGAACCACAAGGTTTAGCAAATATTGATGTTTTGATTGAAGATGACGCACCAATATCTCTCTATTTTAATGTAGTTGAAGTACCTGAGGTAATAACTCAAGGTAAAAGTTCTTTTTTAATCGGTGGTTCAAATCTATTAAAACCTCAGACTGAAATAAAATTCGAAATTACGAATGACGATACAGGTGCTGTAATCTATACCGAACCTGTGGCTGGTTACCTTGAAGGAACTTCTCGTAGAGTTTCTATTGAAGTTTATGAGGATATTAATCTATTTGGTGATGCAACATTAACTGTAGTTGGTGAACTTGACCCATCAAAAACTGATGTGCCCATCGACTTTCAAGGTGTTTATAATGTAAGATATACAAGAAAAATTTATGTTAGTGCTGCTGGAGTAAATACCCAACCAATACTTTTTTATCAACAACCAAGAATGGTTGTTTCAGAGATTGTAAAACCTTATATAACCACAACTACACCAAGTGGTTCTGCTCAACAAACAGGTAATGTTACTGGTGAACCATCACCTGAGGAATTAGGTAATACAACAAATACCAAACAAATTGAAGAACCTGGTAAATTTCTTAAGAAAGAAAAAAATACATTTCGTACTAAACTATTCGGTGGTGGTGGTAATAATTCATTTGTAAGAAAGGGTAGAAGAAGAGCTCGCCGTTCGTCACCAGAAGGGGATAAATTCACCATTACTAAAAAGGCGGGTAGTGAATTTGATGCAAAATTAATTGGTGGTGAATTAACAATAAAAAATCCTCAAGTTGATACTTCTAAATTTGAACTTAAAGATTTTCATGAAGTTCCTACTTCATATAAAAGTGACATTGAGAATGTTAAAAATGCCGAAACACTAATACCAAGTACACCATTTACAATAATAGATACTCGTTTCGATGAAGATTCACCTGAAAGGGAAGTAATTGTTCCACTAGCAAATGAAGGGTTTGAGTTTACTGCTTCATTTTCACCATTACCAACTCAATCAATATCGACTGTAAATTTTAGGTCATATGCTGATATTAGATTATCAAGGTTAAGAACATTTAGTGGAGATATAGATAGGGTTAAAGTTTACGCAAGAAATAAGGATGCCTTTGGTGATTTTGAAATGGTGTCCGACCAACAAATTGAATCACCTGAATTATTATTTAATGTATTTGGAGCAGGTAATCAAAGAATTGGTTACTTTCACAGTCAAGACCATGTAAATTTATATTGGTCATCTGGCTCAAATACATTATTGACTCAAGACTCTCAATATATATTAAATTCAGTAGCGGTTTCAGGATCGAATTTAGGTAAGGATGACTTCCTATTATTCCAACAAACTGGTTCATTACCAATAAGTTACCTCAAAGATACGGAATATGAAATAAGTGCAAATGTATTAGGTTTCACAGGACCTAAAACAAATATAGATGAATCCATATCAAATCAAGGTTTAGCAGCAATATTTATTTCGGGTTCAGGTTTTGAAAACAACCATGATTTTGGAAGTCAACTTGGATTTCAATTAACTAATATAAATAATAAACCAGGCTTCTTAAAAGTTACAGATGGTAATATACAAGATTTCGGAACAATAAACGAGACCTTTTCACCAGTAAGGGATGGAACAGGAGTTTTACAATTTGTAGTATTTGGTGGAAGATTTCATGTATCCGATGTAAGTATTACTCCTGCTACTGATACTGGATTTTCACCTAATTTTATACAAGTTATAGCACCTGTACCACCATTAACTCAAGAACGACCTGATGATTACGAGTTTTTGGCAGAATTTTATGATGTAAATAATAATATTGCAGAAACAATATCATTTGCTTCAGCATCAACATTTCAAGGTGGTAATTCTTACATACTTGGAGATGATAATGTATTAAGTGGTTCCATGTATATCGGTAGTTCAATCGGTGGTGGTATCGAAATGGCAGGTGTAAGTTCAGGATTTATCCGTAGTATAGGATATAAAGGATTTACAAGTGGTTCAGCATATCCAAGTCAAGGACCTGGTTTTCTACTATATAGTGGTTCGGTGTTATCAAACATTACAGATGATTATACAAACGGTGGAGTTGGATTAGAATTAGTTGGGCATAGTGGAAGTTACTTTAAATTTAGAACAGACCCAGCAGAACTCGATATCAGAACAGATGCATTTTTTATAGGTCAAGAGCCATTACAATTCATAAGTGGTAGTACTGGTAATATTGAAATTAGCTCATCGTTGTTTCACTTAGACCCAAAGAATAATTTACTCAAAATAGGTGCTGACGCTGTAATTGATGCTGATTTAAGTGTTAATAATATATTTTCTCCAGCTGGTACTAATGCACAAACTGCATTGGCAGCCATTACATCTGAGGGTTTCGCTAAGTTTGTATCCGCATCAATAGGTGCATTTAAACTTAATAACGACTCTTTATTTTCAGGACCTAATGATAGACCAAACTTTTTTATAAGTGGTTCTGCAACAGGTACGGACTTTTTCATATCATCATCCAACTTTCAAGTAAGAGCAACTGGTGAGGTATCAGCATCGTCATTACAACTTGAGGGTGGAAGTGTAGGTGGATTAGATGTTTCTGAGGGAACGGTTTCTGTTGGTGAAATATTAAAATTAAAAGATACTGGAGAAATAACAGGTTCTGCAGTTTTACTCGGTGACAAATCTGCCGCTCAATATTTACAATACATAGATAATGTATTAACTGTTCGTGGTGATATCACCGTTGATTCAATTACAACACCAGCAGTTATAGCAGGTTCACCTTCTACGGTATTAAACGCATCTGCCTCTATAACATCTGATGGTCTTGCTACATTTAAATCAGGTTCAATAGCTGGTTGGAAAATATTTGGTAGTAAATTATCAGGTTCAAATGCTACATTAGATGCAGATGGTGCAGCACTTTATAAATCAGACCAAGGACCTAATACTGATAGTTCAGCAGCTTTTCCACAATTAAGAGATGAGTATTATATAGACTTTACACCTGAAGGTGGTGACTCGTCAGGTTATTACATAAAAATGGGGCCGAACTTTGGTGTGGATAAAGATGGTATTTTATTTGCAAGTGGAGCTACATTTCAAGGTTCAATATCTGCAAGTTCAGGTTTAATCGGTGGATTTACAATTGGTAGTTCCTCTTTATTCAGTAGTGACCTATTCATTAGTGGTAGTCCATTAGAAGGTGGGGTTGATGACCCAAGATATATGTTCATCAGTACATCAAAATTTAATGTAAAACAAAATGGTGATGTAACAGGTTCAAATGCTAAATTTACTGGAGGTAGTATTGGTGGATGGACTATTAATGATACGAACTTTTCAAGTCCAGGAGCTGGAATTAGACTTAATGCAAATGGAAATAATTCAGAAATATCCATAAACTCTCATACCTTCGCAAATGAAGGAATCCAACTGGGTTATAATGGTGGAAACCCAAGATTTTACGCTGGTGATGGAGCCCAAAACTTTTTAAGATATGATTCGAGTAATGGTGTATCAATTAAGACAACTTTATTTGAATTAGATACACCTACACTTGAACTATCTACGACACATGCTTCCATGTCATTGGGTTCAAGTCAAGAAATTATTATGAGGGGTAATAGTAATAGTCCATTTATAGCTATTCAACCAAGTGTAGCCCTTCAAGATAAAGCTTATGGTGAGATAGGAATAATGCTTGCAGTTGCGGCAGGTACAACACCATTGTTTTCAGCAGTAGGTAGTGGTGGACATATAAAATTTAATGGAAGCAGTATTGATATCAGTACTGATACAGCAGTCATAAGTGGTAGTAATATTCAAATTGTATCACCAACATTTCTACTCGGTAGTGTTTCGGATGGAAATTTTATTAGTGGTTCCAATGGTAATATGTCCATCGAATCTAATAATTTTGAATTATCTGCAAGTAACATTGACATAAGTTCAACACATGCGAGTATGTCGATAGGTACAACCTCTGATGGTGGACACGCTATTAAACTTGATGGTGCAACTGGTAAAGTTCTTGTTGGTTCTAATAGTTCAAAACAGATTGAAATACTTGGAAATCACGCCAAGGGATACATTAGAACTGGTAAGACAAGTGTGAGTGATACTACTGAGGGATTTTGGTTTGCAAATAATAATGCGAATCCTGAATTCCATGTTGGTGATTCGGATAATTTTATAAAATTATCAAGTGCACTTTTAGAAATAACAACAACCAATTTAAAACTTGATACTGATTCATTTGATGTTGATTCGGCAGGTGGTGGAAGTATTGCACTCGGTACAACACCTAACACATCAATAGCAGGAACAAATAAAGGTATCTTTATGAGTGGAAGTGGTGACTTCCTACTTTTTGGAAACTCATCAAACTTCTTTAAATTTGATTCTACTGGAAATTCAATAGAACTCAAAACCGATACATTTGATTTAGATGCCTCTACATTAGTGATGAAAAGTGATAGTACGGGTAGTATTGCACTTGGAGCATCACCACCTTCAGCTTTCGATAGTGGAACTGGTTTTTTCGTTGATGGTGGTGGAAATTTACTACTTGGAAGTAGTAGTGGAAATAGGGTTCAATATAATGCCACATCAGGTACCATAACACTTAAATCACAAACATTTTTCTTAGACGCCTCAACAATCGTAATTGATAGTTCGGTGAATAGTGGTAAGATAGCGATGGGACCTGTTCCACCTACAGCATATAATAGTGGTAATGGTTTTTATGTAGATGGTACTGGTAAACTATTGATTGGAAGTGGAAGTGGTAATCATGTTCAGTTCGATGGTAGTAATATTGATATAGTTGCTGAAGCATTCTTTATTGGTAACGCCAACACTCAATTTATGAGTGGTAGTAATTCTAATATCGAAATTAGTTCCTCATTATTTCATTTAGACCCAGCAAATGACGCATTAATAATTGGAGCAGATGCAACAATTAATGCCGATTTAACAGTAAATAATTTAAGGACACCATCAACTATCGGTGGGTCAGCATCTACTACATTAAATGCCTCATCATCAATCACATCAGAAGGATTTGCAAGGTTCGTATCCGCATCAATTGGTGGATTTCATGTAAGTGATTCTCATATATCCTCAAGTGGATTATTATTGAGAAGTAATGGTCAGATGACAGGTTCTGCAGTATTAATAGGTGATAAGGGAGCTGGTCAATTCTTACAATTTGTTGGTTCCACTCTAACTGTTCAAGGTGACATAACGGCCAATACAATTAGAACACCTGCCAGTATTGGTGGGGCATCGTCAACGGACGCTAATGCAAGTTCAAGTATAGATTCACAAGGTTTTGCAACATTCAAGTCTGCTTCTATTGGGGGATTCGTAGTAGATTCGACACAGATAAATTCTTCCAATGATAATCTTGTATTAAAATCTAATGGACAGATAACTGGTTCAGAAGTATTATTTGATGGTGGTACAATCGGTGGTTGGACTGTAACAGCAAATCAGTTAGAAGCTAATAATATAAAGATAAACGCTGCCAGTGGTTATATTGAAGCTGGTGATTTAAATAATGTAAGTGATTATCAAGATTCCTCTACTGGATTTTTTGTAAATAAAGATGGTGAGATATTATTAAAGGCTGGTACGAGTGCAAATAAAAACTATATGAGATTTGCAGGTGGAACCTTAGATATAAAAACAAATGATTTCGAATTAGATGCAAATAATTTAGAACTTTCATCAGCAGAAGCAAGTATGAGTTTGGGTGAAGGTAAAATTAAGTTAGTAGGAGCCTCTACCTCAACAATTACAGTTGGTGCAGCAAATGCAATTAAATTATCAGACGATGGAACGGATAGATTTTTAGTCGTTGGAGACAAGACATCATTTAGTCACTTTGACCAATCAACAGATGGTATTATATTTGGAACCGACAATGGAACTGCTAAATTTGAGATAGCATCCGATGGAGATAATTACATATCATTTAATGGTAGTGGATTGGATATCAAGGCCGAAACATTTGATTTAGCAACTACTAAATTAGTAATAGATAGTGGAACTAACGATGGAAAAATAGCATTAGGGGCAACACCACCAACCTCACTCACCACTAATAAAGGATTTTACGCTGATGGAACTGGTAAAGTATTAATTGGTGATGCTGATGGAAATAGAATAAGTTTCGATAATACTAACTTAATAATGAGTGCTTCTAAATTTTTCTTAGGTAGTTCAGCTCAATTTGTAAGTGGTAGTAATGGTAATATAGAAATTAGTTCAAGTAATTTTCATTTAGATGCCGAAGGTGATGTCATTATGTCAGGTAACATATCTGCCACAACTGGTGAAATCGGTGGATTTACAATTGATTCTGATGAGATTAAAAACGCTGGAAATATAGCCTTAAACTCATCCACTAAAGCACTAACAATAAATGATTCTACATTTGGAAATCAAGGTATACAATTAGAATACAATGGTGGTACACCAAGAATGTATGTCGGTGATGGTTCAAGTGAGTTTTTTAAGTTTGATGGTACTAACATTGATATCAGAACTCAAAAGGCAAATATAAGTGGTAGTGAGATTACATTAAAGGCACCTGACTTTTTCTTAGGAGATTTAAATAATTTTATAAGTGGTAGTGGTGGAAGTTTAAAAATATTTAGTACTGGTGACACCACATTAAGTGGTAGTTCAGTTACGATAGCAACTCCACAATTTTTTATGGGAGCTACTGGAAGTGCATATGTAAGTGGTTCAGAGGGTAATATTGAAATAAGTTCTTCTAAATTTTTCCTAAAATCCGATGGTACTTTAAATATAGGAGCTGGTAATTTAACCACCACGACTGATGGTGATGTTACAATGACAGGTACGATTACAGCAAATGCTGGAACTATTGGTGGGTTTACGATAGACGCTGATGAGATTAAGAGTGGTACAAATATATCGATGAACTCAAGTAATAAAGCCTTGACAATCAATAGTTCAACATTTGGAAATCAAGGAATACAACTTGAATACAATAGTGGAACTCCACGATTCTATGTGGGGGATGGTTCTAATCGTCATGTTAAATTTGATGGAACTGATGTAGACATAAAAACCGATACATTCCTACTCGACACTACAAACTTAGATATTGATTCCTCTACCGCTCGAATAGAAGTTTCTGATGGAAGTGCAACAAGAGTAAGAATAGGTGAGGTTGATTCCACGGCCGCAAGTCATTATGGATTAGTAATCTTTGATGGAACAGGAACTGCCGCTTCTGATGAAATTGTACATTTAAGTGACGCAAAAAATCAGATAGCTAGTTGGTCATTAAGTCCTACACAAATTACAAGTGAAAATTTAGTAATAGATTCTGCAGGAATCATACAAACATCAGATTTTGCAAGTGGTGTTCAAGGTTGGAGGATTACTTCAGCCAACAATGGTGAAGCAGAGTTTGAAAAGGTTACGGTCAGAGGAACTTTAGCTACAACTGTATTTGAAAAAGAAACAGTAAATGCCGTAGGTGGTCAATTATATGTAGCAAACTCAACAATTATATCAAGTTCAGCACAATTATCTGCAACAGCAACCACGATGAGTGTTGCTAATGTTGCAGGTTTTGTAGAAGATGAAATTATATCCGCCAAGAAAATAAGTGATACTGGTTTTTCAACTGAGTATATGTTGATACAAAGTGCATCAAGAGATGAACCTGCAAGTGGTAAAAACTTTGCTGGTAAACTATTTGTTGTTCGTGGATATAGTGGTTCATCACCACAAGATTCAGGTTCACTCGGTGATTCTGCAGGAAGTGCAACAACTTATGAAAATGGACAAGTCATTGTCTCTACTGGTAAGATTGGAACTGGATTCATAAGATTAAACGCCAATCCAAATGACCAAACCACACCTTATATTGATATAGTTGAAAGGACTGGTTCCGCAATCTACGATGTATCACTAAAGGCTAGGTTGGGTGATTTGAGTGGATTGAGTAGTGGACTACTTTATGGTGAGACTAATCCTGGTTTTGGATTATTTACAGAAAATGTATTCTTAAGTGGAGCAATAACTGCTCAAACTGGTTCAATCGAAGGTATACTTCATGTCAGAACAGATTTAAACAATCAGATTAAGATTGGTACGAATGTTGAAAATTCACTTGATGGTATCTATATAAATGATAATAATTTTTGGTATACAAATGGACATTTTAAAACTGGTTTTGATGGAGATAACTTTATTCACCAGTCAGGTTCTAAATTAGAAATAAAATCTGAAGATATAGATTTTCAAGGAAGTAACTTTTTACTCGAGGCGGATGGTTCAAGTGGTAAATTTTATTTAGGAACAATCACATCTGATTCGGACACGAGTGGTCAAGGTGTATTCATGGATAGTGGTGGACACTTTAGAGTCATTGGTAATGCAACCAACCAATTAATTGTTGATGGTGGTTCATTAACGATGAAATCCGATACTTTTGATTTACTCACAAGTACCTTACATATTTCCTCATCACAAGGTGGAGCTATTGCTATGGGTTCTACCATCCCAACACAATTAGATGACAATGGAATCTTTTTAAGTGGTAGTGGTGAATTTAATTTCCAATCCGATTCCAACAATTTAATAAGATTAGATGGTTCAACCTTAACTTTAAAATCACAGACATTTTCTTTGACTGGTACTAACTTAGAATTATCAAATGATAAATTTAAGATGGGAACACTCGACAACGCTACCGATGTAGCAGATTCTTCTACTGGGTTCTTAGTTGATTCAAGTGGTAATGTACTGATTAAACAAGGTGGGGCAAATGCCGAATATTTACAATTCAATGGTGGTGGTATTGATATAAAAGCAGGTACATTTGATTTAGCCACCTCAACAATGGTATTGGATAGTGGTACTAACAATGGTACGATATCACTTGGGTCAACACCAAACACGAGTGTAGCGGGTACAAATACTGGATTTTATGTTGATGGTGGTGGAGATGTTTTATTAAGAGCAGATGCCGATAATTTTATAAAAATGAACATTGGTTCTTCACCTGTTCTTGACATGAAAGCAGAAACTTTCTTTATGGGTGGAACTGCACAATTCTTGAGTGGTAGTAATGGTAAATTAGAAATAAGTTCATCTAACTTCCATTTACAACCTGATGGTGATACCATTATGCAAGGTAAGATTACTGCTACGAGTGGTGAAATAGCAGGTTTAAATATAGATTCTAATAAAATTTATGTTGGTACTGGTACACACAATAATTCCAATACAGCATTCTATGTAGAAGATGATGGAAAATTCAGTCTAAAGGATAAATTATCTTGGGACGGAAGTAATCTATCCATCGAAGGTTCAATCACCATAACTGGTGGTAGTGGTTTCGCATCACCTGACGCAGTAAGTGGAAGTTTTGCTAGTGGTGATGCCGTAAGTGGTAGTGTAAGTCAGTTAAGTGGGTCAGTCGCGACAGATGTTGGTGGATTGGTTCAAGGTTCATCATCTATGGCAGCAACAGCCAGACTTACAAATACTGGTATGGAAATTCTTAATAGTGATGATAATGTAATCGCCGTATATAGTGCAGATGCAACCATAGGTAGAACTGCAGCTGGTCAGAGTAATGTACTGATAGATTCTGATGGTAGTGTGGATATAAGAAGAGGAACAGAAGTATCCGCATCCTTTGGAACCACCACTACAATAGGTCCTACTTCAGGACATCATGTTAGTATTGATTCTGATTCTTTAGATATCAAAACCAATAGTACAACACACGCTACTTTCGCCGCCACAAGTGTGATTGGAAGTTCAACAGACAAAGTAACTATTAACGATAGTGGAATTACCATCAGAGAAAACAACGCTGATACCATAACAATGGCAAGTGGTGTTGTAACGATTGGAAGTTCAACCGATAAAGTTACAATTAATGGAACGAGTGGAATCACGATTAGAGAAAACAATGTCGACGCTATTTCACTGGCAAGTGGGGCAGTAACAATAAGAGCCGCCAACAACGATTACCTTGAATTAGACGGAACAAGTATTGATATCTTCAGAAACAATGTTAGTGTGGTTAATTTAACCGATTCAGCGTTTACTTTAGGTGGAACATCCAATGAACATATAATTGTAGATACCGATGGACTTACCATAAAAGATGGTGGTACAGTTAGAGGTAAATTTACTGCAGCAGGTGCTACAATTGGAAACACAAGTAATGCCCATGTTTCAGCATCTACTTTTAATGTAAGTATAATTCAAGACGCAAATCACAAGGCTGTAATTGACGCGAGTGGTATGACCGTTACGGAAGGCGGAAATCAAGTTGCACAATTCGCCGCAACAAGTGTGATAGGTTCATCCACAGATAAGGTCACGATAAGCGATAGTGGTATTACGATTAGGGAAAACAACGCAGATAGTATCACATTAAGCAACGGAGCCGTTGAGATAAGAGCCGCAAATAATGATTACCTTGAGATAGACGGAACAAGTATTGACATTTTTAGA
>Ga0208666_1000074_pt1 | contig 43423 bp, 57 predicted proteins | sample 5B_taG_FD_184078 | JGI IMG/M metagenome (GOLD analysis project Ga0208666, IMG submission 184078) | Marine viral communities from the Subarctic Pacific Ocean - 5B_ETSP_OMZ_AT15132_CsCl metaG (SPAdes) (version 2) | ecosystem: Environmental > Aquatic > Marine > Oceanic | place: Pacific Ocean...
AGACAAGCTTTACTGGCTCAGATGCTAATGCACTCACATTGAGCTACCCTGACGGTGAGTACGTAGATGTATATCAAAACGGTGTACTACTCAAACCTGCTGCCGACTACACCTCTACATCAGGTACATCAGTTGTGTTGGTCACAGGAGCGTCAGTCAATGATGTTATAGAGATAATAGTGTACGACACCTTCAGCATAGCCAACAGCTACACCAAGGCAGATAGTGACACACGTTTTGTAAACGTAGCAGGTGACACTATGACAGGTAATTTAGCATTTGCATCTGGAAATGGTATAGATTTTAGTGCTACAAGCGATGGAACAACCATGACTTCAGAATTGCTTGATGACTATGAAGAAGGCAGTTGGACACCTATTGCAGCTGATGCTGAATCTGGAGGTAATACAACTACCACTGGTCAAGGAAGATATACGAAAATAGGTAGAATGGTATTTATTAATGCTGACCTTGTAAACATTAATACATCAGGGCTGACTTCTAGCAATGCCTTTTTTATACAGGGTTTGCCTTTTGCAAACAACTCACTTGTTAGAGCTACTTCCTCATTACAATGTAATAGAATAGCAAATGGAGATGACCTTTTTGCACATCTATCGGAAAATGGAACTTCATTTACTTTTAAGCATGGTGCTAGTGGCAAGACTAGTTCAGCAACTGGAATAGTTGTTTCTGATATAGATGATGACCAAGCTGATATGTTTGGAATTAGTTTATCTTATAGCACAAGTTAAAAATTTAGGAGATTAAAATGGCAATAACAAAAGAAATAATAGAAGATAAATGGGAGATAGTGGGTGACTTCAAACAGATACAAGTGCGAACAGCTACAGTGATAAAAGAAGATGGCAAAGAAATATCACGTTCCTATCATCGTCATGTAGTATCACCAAACAGTAACAGCACAAACGAGAGTGCAGATGTTAAAGCAATGGTGGCACAGTTTCATACAGACGCAGTTAAAAAGGCACACGCTGACCATATAGCAAAGGGTATCTAAATGAGCAAAGCAGCAGAACTAGCAAACCTTATAGGCAACATCAACGCAGGGGGTGGTGGAGTAAACAGGAACTTGATTATCAATGGTGCAACGAATGTGGCACAGAGAGGAACTTCAAGCACAGGCATTGGTGCATCTAGTGGGTACTTTACTTGTGATAGATGGAAGATAACAACAGGCAATACTGCAGGTGAATTAACTATGACACAAGATAGTTCTGCTCCAAGTGGAACAGGTCTTGCTAACAGCATAAAGTTAGATTGCACAAATGCTGACGGTTCAATAGCAGCAGATGAGATAACAATTATAGGTCAGTCTATAGAGGGACAAAACTTACAGACAATCAAAAAAGGAACATCTAGTGCTACGCCAATAACAGTAAGTTTTTATGCAAAGGCTAACGCAACTGCAACTTATGTTGCTGAATTATTTGACCATGATAATACAAGGAATAATACACGAGCATTTACTGTAGGTACAGATTGGGCAAGAGTAGAATTGACTTTTATTCCAGATACTACAGGAACATTAGACGATGATAATGCAGCAAGTTTAACATTTCAAATATGGTTACACGCAGGGGCAACTTATTCAGGTGGCACATTTTCTGATAATACTTGGCAAAGTGTTACACAAGCAAACAGATATGCAGGAAGTCGAACATCCTTCTTTAGCAGTGTAGACAGAGAATTATTTCTTACAGGCTTACAGCTAGAAGTAGGGCAGAACCCAACTGAGTTTGAGCATGAGCCTTTTGAGAGGACGTTGGCTAAGTGTCAAAGATACTATCAGAGTATTAAAACAAATGATGGTGCACCTAATTATAATGGTCATGTTAATGCTGCAGCAGGTTCTATAATAGTTGTTCCTTTTATACAACAGATGAGAACTGCTCCTACTGGAATTACAGTAACCAATGTTGGAAGTTGGGGTCATGTAATTTATGGAGATACAAATATAGCGGCTAATAGTATTACTATAGGTAATGCTAGTTCAAAAGAGATTCAACTTGATGTAAATAGTGCAAGTGGTTCATTTTCTGTAGGAGAAGCAATTTCTCTTTATGATAACGGTTCTAATGGTGTTATAGAATTTACAGGAGCAGAATTATGAGTTGGGCTATACATAAAACAAACGAAACTACAGGGCAGACTATCTATATAAAAACAGAAGGGAATAAAATATTTTCTGGTACAAGTGAAGATAGTGCTTTTCAATCTTGGTTAAGTGCTAATAAAGACAATCTGCCAACTGAAATAGACAAGCAAGTAAAGGAAGGCACACTGACCATACAGGACGCTGAGTAGTGTTCGACCCAATCACCATATCTGCTGCAGTCGCAACTGCAAGCACAGCTTTCAATGGAATCAAGAGAGCATTTGCAGCAGGACGAGACTTAGAAGCAATGTCACAGGACTTGTCACGGTGGATGGGAGCAGTCAGTGATGTAGACAACGCACACAAGTCAGCCAAGAACCCATCAATGGTACGTAAGATGTTTGGTGGTGGCAGTATAGAACAGGAAGCCATAGAAGCGTTTACTGCCAAGAAGAAGCTAGAAGAGCAACGCTATGAGCTAAAACAGTTTCTGATGTTCACCCACGGAAGTAAGTCATGGGACGATTTACTAGCAATGGAAGGGCAGATACGCAAGAGAAGACAGAAAGAAGTGTATGATAAACAAGTGTTTAGAGAAAAGGTTATAATGTATGTCGCTGTGGCAGTGGTTCTGGTTGTTGGCTTTAGTATTCTGGGTACTATTATATACGGTCTTATGGGGATCGACAGAGGATGGTGGGTATCAGACTAGAGATAAATGCATTCGTAAACAAGGTGGGCAAGAAACTTTTGAATGGCTTTGTGTAAACGAACATGGTATAATAACTTTAGCACAATCCGATAACATTAAGAACTGCTACACCTGCTTTCTCAAAAGGTTCAGTGACTGGACATGGGAGCAGGAGATACGGAAAGGCAAACGTGAAGACCCAAAGTATATCACATGCCGTAGATACAAAAGAGTGCAAGCAAAGAACGGACAGCAGGTCTGTTTGTACAAAGGGGCAAACGATACATATACACTCGTAGTTGAAGGGAACTGCCCAAATGAGTATCGTTGCAAGTATGACCCAGACGGTCAGCCACCTAACATAGATAGTGTATTAGATTCAATGAATAAGAGTTTTAAGTAATATGGAAATAGACCCAGTAATGTTTTGGAATTTAATTCTAACCCTTGTGATAGCACCTGCTATATGGACATTTCGTAATGTAATGATTGAGTTGAAACGCATAGACATACTTCTAAATAAGACGAGAGAAGAGTATGCATCAAGAGCAGAGGTAAAGCAGGAGATGCATGGAGTGATGGAAGCATTACATAGACTAGAAGATAAATTAGATAGAGTTTTAAGTAGAGAGAGCAAATGATTCAGTTTCAAGGATTTAAACCATCAGGTATGGAAAAGATAGCCAACTCTATGGGTTATCAAGGCAATATAAACGACTTTCAAAAGTTTTTAAATGATAACCCAGATAAACAAGCAGAGATGATGCGTTATCAAAACATGGCACGTAAGATGGTAGAAGGTGGTTATGTAAAGAAGATGGCAGATGGTGGAGACACTAAGTCAAAGAAAGGTACTATCACAGATGTAACAGCTTCACGAGTCACAGATCCTAAGTTACCTAAAGGTGCTGTGGTAAATCCATATGGTGTACCTACAGATGATGAGCAAGATATAGACCCTGAGGACTCTAAGCTAGGCACTACACCTACAGGCACTGCTATGGGTGCAGGAACAGAAGATGCAGTAGCACCTACAAAAACAGATGCTGCTACAGTTGACGCTACTAAAAAAGCAGATGAAGTAGATGCAGTTAATAAATCAATAGAGACAGCACAATCAGACCCTAATGATCCAAGAGCAAAAGTTACAGCACAAGCAACGACTAAATCTATGGTGGGAGATTTAACAGCTGCCGAAGGTGTTGCTCACGTAATAGACAGCCCTGCAAAAAGAGAGCTAGACAAAAACGAGATAATAGAGCCAGTAGCTAATGCAGAGAAAGCAGCTAAGTTTACAGAAGAAGTACAGGCAGCAACTGCCACACCCTCAGAAAAAGCTACTGTAGCAGGACAGATGAAGACCCTTACAGAGGGCTTTGATGCTACCAATCCACCACCTTGGGCTGCAGGAGCATTAAGAGGTGTTATGGCTCAAATGCAAGCCAGAGGTATGGGAGCATCTAGCCTAGCAGGACAGGCTATGGTTCAGGCAGCCCTAGAATCTGCACTGCCTATTGCATCAGCCGATGCAAAAACACAAGCATCCTTTGAAGCACAGAACTTATCTAATAGACAAGCTCGTGCCATGCTTTCTGCAGAACAACGAGCTGCATTCATAGGCATGGAGTTTGATCAGGCATTTCAAGCCAAGGTTATGAATGCCTCAAAAGTTAGTGACATAGCTAATATGAACTTTAATGCAGAGCAACAAGTTATACTAGAGAATAGTAGGGCTGTAAATACTATGAACCTAGCTAACCTTAGTAACAGACAAGCTCTAGTAATGGCAGAAGCAAGTGCATTAGCTAACTTAGATATAGCTAATCTAAGTAATAGACAACAAGCACAAGTTATGAATGCACAAAACTTTTTGCAATTAGAAATGGCTAATCTATCCAATCAACAACAAACAGAATTGTTCAAGGCTCAGTCAATGCAGACTGCTCTGTTTAATGATCAAGCTGCAGAAAATGCCGCAAAACAATTCAACGCAACTAGCCAGAATCAGGTAGATCAGTTCTTTGCAAATCTTAAAACACAAGTATCACAGTTTAATGCTGCTCAACAAAATGCTCACAATCAGTTTAATGCAGGTGAAGCAAATTCAATGACTAAGTTTAATAAAGAGATGCAAAATCAACGTGACCAGTTCAACTCAAAGAACAGGCTCATCATAGATCAGAACAATGCACAGTGGAGGAGAGAGATAGCCACTGCTGATACCACAGCTATCAATAGAGCTAATGAACTCAATGCTACTTCATTACTCAATATGTCAAACAGTGCGTACAATAACTTATGGAACTACTACAATGATGTCATGGAAATGTCATGGGAAAGTTCTGAGAATGAAAGACAGAGAATTGTGCAGATGGCAATAGCACAGTTACAGTCTGAAACATCTAAGGAGTTAACAGAGATGAAAGCAGATTATGACAGTGCTGTAGGCTTTGGTAGTTTGATTGGTACGTTCTTGACTGCAGGAACGGATAGTATAATAGGAGAGATACTGGAGGGATTAGGATGAGCAGATACAATCCAACAAACCCTGCTGTAGATGCTGTATTAAATTTAGAAGCAGTTATGAACAGGCAGAAGCCAATGAAGATAGAGTCAAAAGCTACTAAAGGATTGGTAAGTAGAATGACTCCCACTGCTCCTGAAGCAAAAGATGATGCTATGAGCAGAGTTGCAGAATATGTGCAACTCATACGAGAACTAAGAGATAAGAATAAACAAGATGGATAACAGACAGATACCTATAGATTCACCTATTCCGGGAATGGGAATGACTGCACCTGTTGGTGGTAGACCTTGGCAACAGCCACCTCAGTTAGCCACTGTAGAAGATGCAATAGAATATTATATACCCAAGTTATCAGACAGAGACTTTGGACCAGAGTTGTTGACAGTTATAGAGCTAGGTATACCATTAACTACTTTAGCTAACACTATGCAGTTAGCATCTGTGATGGAAGGAAAGCATAGTATAGATGTAGGTGTGCTTGTAATGCCTGTACTTGTTGAGTTGATGATTAATTTAGCTGAACAGAATAACATACCATATAAGAGTGGGCTAGATCCAGAAAAAGAGGATGGCATTAGTAATGCTAGAATAGCTCTGGCTAAGAAGAAGGGTAAGATAGATTTAGGACAAGCACCCAAACCTGTGGCTGAGAAACCTCAGGAGACACCTCAAGAAGCACCAGAGCAACCAACAGAACAGCCACCTATGGGCTTGATGGCAAGAAGGGAACAGTAGAATGAAGTTAATGACAGCATTTGGACTAGGTGCAGGTGGTGCTGCTAAGACCATTGGAGAGGGGCTAGACAGAGAAGAGACAAAAAAAGCTAGAATAGCTAGGGCTGCTCAAGCTCAGAACTCTATAAATGCACAGTTTAAACTGTACGGTCAAAAGAGAGAAGATGAAATAAATGATCAGCTTCAAGATCTAATTGGTTCATATCGTGGTATGAAATTATCAGATCCTCAGATAGCAGGTCTTATTCAGGGTGGTAATGCTACACTAGAAGAAGTTCAAAAATATTATAATGCTGCATCTGATGCAGGGCAAAATTTTTCTTCTTTATTAAATACTGTTTATGGAGATGGTCTTACTGCCGAATCATTTACTGAAAAAGATTTTAATACTGCTACTCAGGGGTATCTAGGGGCTAGACTTGGTCCTAATAGAACACCTTTTTCATCTCCAATAACAGTTGAATATTCTCAGCAACTAAGAGATATTTATAAAGCAAGTAAAATGCCAACAGATTTTGATGAATCAATAATGAATACCTTAAATTTAAAACAGATAATTCAAGAGAGAATAGGAACACCAAATGAATTGCCTGATGATAAAAAGAGAATGAAAGAATTAACTGCCCATATGAAGAATACTCACAGAAGTAAAATGGCAGCAGAAGTAGCAACTGCTACACCACCTAAATTTGAAACAAACGATGCTAATGGCATTCGTGCTACCTTCCTTGCTACAAAAAAAGATGCCTTTATGGATTTTGCTACAACAGATATTACTGGTGCAATAACCACATCATTAGAGGGAAGCTTTGATAAAGCTATGTCTGCTTTTGAAAATCTTATTGCTTCAGAAACTAATTATTTACAAACATTTAATCCTCTTACTGGGAATATACAATTTAATCAATATAATTTAGACAGATATAATGAATCAGCAAGATCACTAGGACGCTTTGTTCACCAAGATTACAAAAGCAGATTAAAATCTAGGCTTACAAACAGAGAAAGTGCAGGAACTTATACAAAAGCTACCATTAAACAAGCAATACAATCAGGTTCTTTAAAAAGAGGAGATGTTTTTACTTTTACAAAAGACAATGGCACATCAAAAAAAGGAATTTTTAGAGGACCAGACAACACAACTACACTTGGATTTAATGCATATGACACACGGTCAATAGAAGCTATACAAGCTCCAATGTTAATAAGAGTAAAGGCAGGAACAGACGGTACTACTTATGAAATGTATTCTGCAGGTAACTAGCCATGAGTGATTCTTATGATTTTTTTGCAGAGGACGAACCACCAAAACAAAAACCTGAAACAACATTCGTTGGTTCATCTCCACCTGTAGATAAAATTCCAAGTAACTACGATTTTTTTGCAGAGAGTGAGACAGACGAAAGACCTCCCATAACCCAAGAAGAGAGTCAAGGTGAAAGCTCTCAAATACCCTCCTATGAAAATAACAGTGTAGAAAAGACAGAGTCCTCGTACCCAGAGTGGGGCATAACCAAGGGTAAATCTAGGACTGTGGACTATGGTGTTGATATGTTAAAGGGGCTTGCAAGAAGTCCTTTTATAGCTGTATCAGAGGGTCTAAAATTTGCATCTGAGTTTGATGATGCATCTAAACCTTACCTAGGCACACTTGCTTGGGAAGATAGAGGTAAGCCGGGATTTGACATCCATGACCTCATACAATTTCCTAACTATATAACTCCGTCAGAGTACAGGAAATTAAAAGATAAATATACTCCAGAACAATTAAGAGATACCAGTATGTTATTTAATCTATCAAAGAAGATAGATGAAGGAACAACTGCTGTAACAGGTGAGACAGAAACCCTTGCAGGTGGAATAGTGGAGCTTGGTGGTCAGTTTGCCACTGGTTATGGCATAGTAGGAGCTATAACAAAACTAGGAAGTTTAGGTAAAGGTTACTATGTAAAAGAAGGTATAACAACTGCTGCGTTTTTTGATCCTGATGAAGGTTTGTTTATGAACTTTATTGAGGATTTGTCAGGCACAGACTTTGGACTTGTGTCAGATATTCTTGCTGTGGATGAAGATGATACTCAGTTTGAAAAAAGAGTAAAAGCATTTGCAGAAGGATATGGTATGGCTGTTGCAGGAACAAAAGCATCTGCCCTGATAGGCACTGTGTTTACTGCTGTGAGAGGTAAGAAGATAGCCATTGAAGATGCCAAAGCAGAGCTAGAAAAGAATGGTGAAGTATCAGACGAAACTATAGACAGAATAAATGAGAATGCTCAGATAATAAAAGATAATGGCAAGGAAGTAGAAGAGCTTATTGTAAGTGCAAGGGCTAATGCTACTACCGTGGACAAAGCTAAAGGTGTAAGCAGAAGAACTCAGACCATCATAGCCAAGCAGGATGCTAGAGAGAGCATAGCCAGAGAAAATAATGCAAAAGAAATAGATGCAGACAAGTCAACAAAGAAGATACACAATGAATTAGTAGAAGAGTTTGAAGCTAATTTAAGTATTAACAAGGGACTCACAAGAAAAGATGCTGACTTCACTCCAATAACAAAGGCTGTGGGTGGCAAGAGAGTGTTGGACACAGACCTGTTAAATCAAGCAAGAGAGAAAGCCCTGACTAAGAAACAGGGTATGCAAGAACGAGTCACAGAAACTGGTGATATATACATAGAAGAAGGTATTATAGAAGACACAGAAGAAATATTTGACAAGGTCTTGAAGCTAGAAAACATAGATGCTCTAACCATAGTGGCTAAAGAACTAAAGAAAGCTAGACCTGACAACTGGAAAGAAACTAAGACAGAAACATTTCTGGATGTTGATGGCAAAAGAAAATCAAGAAAAGTAAAAAAGACAGTCATGGAGAATATATTTGAAGCTGTGACTAAGAGAGGTACAGAAGATGACCCTCTTACTTTGGCAGCAGATCATCCCCTATGGAATGCACTAGACAAAGCCAAGTTATCCTTTGAGGATTTTACTCTCATGCATCTAGGATCGGCAAGTCTAGCAGGTAAGATACTTAATAAGTATTCTCAGATAGCTAAGAAGGTAAAGCCAAAGAGTGTCAAGGAGCAGGAAGAGCTAGATGAGATGCTAAGAAGGCAGAGCAGAACTGCAGGTTGGTTTAGAAGAGTGGAGAACATAAGACGTGGACTTCTTGTATCTCAGATAGCAACTGCTGCCAGAAACTTAGAATCAGGACTCATAAGATCACCAGTAGAAGCTATAAATAATGTAGTAGAGACAGCTACTATGGACTTAGCTGATGGTAAGTTTTTATCAAACAGAGCATTGAAGTGGAAGACATGGCAGGACAGCTTTACAGGTATGCGTTATGTGCTGTCTACAGGTAGAGAAGCAAAAGAGTTTACAGACTTAGTTCTTGGAGAAGAAAGTACAAGAAAGTTTGCAACTCAGATGTTCAACACCATTAACGAGATACAGCTATCTACAGGTAGAGGTACAGGCTCTAGGTTTGATATGATTACAAGTAAGCTAGAGGACTTTACACAATTCTTAAACAAGCCTAATCAGTGGCAAGACTTTATGTTAAGACGTGCCACATTTATGGGAGAAGCACAGAGACTGTTTAGGTTAAGGTGGGATATGGATTTTATAGAGGAGTTGCAGAATGGTAGGCTCAAAGATATTCTTAGAGATTCCCAAGATCTAAACCCTACCAAAGGACAGTACACAGCCCATGAACTCATAGCAGAAGCTACAGAAAGAGCCTTAGATCTTACCTATGCAAACGCACCTGAGACTCCTTTAGGTAAAGCATTTGCAAACTTTATTACACAGAATAATCTAACAGTGATTATACCCTTTCCAAGGTTCATGGCAAAAAGCATGGAGCTTATGGCAGAGAACTCAGTAGGGGCATTGTTACCTATGGTAAGAAGAATTTATGGTCCTGCTGTGGGTGGCAAATCTTTCTTTCCCAAAGATCCTGCGACTGGTAAGAGAAGTTTAGGCAGACCATTAGGTCTAACCCAGAGAGAACACCGTATGATAGCACGTAATGCTACAGGTGCAATGGGTATAATGGCTGCCACTATGATGTTGGGAGATGAAGATAGGGGAGAGGACTATAAGTTAGTTCCTGTTGGTGATGGAACTGTTATGGATGTAACTCCTTTGTTTCCTCTAAGACAATTCTTTTTCTTAGGTAAGATAGCCAGAGATTACATGAAGGCAAGTGAAGACGTAGGATGGTTCTCAGGGGGCAAGGAAGCTTTCTTCAATGCCTTTGATAGAAAAGAATGGGCTGAGACATTCCTTGGCACTAGCTTTAGAACAGGTGTAGCAGGTAACTTAGTAGATGAAGCTGCAAATTTATTCTCTCAGACAGACATAGAGAACTCTGAATGGTGGGCAAAGAATGGTGGAGCTACACTAGGTAATTATTTATCTACATTTCTTGTACCAATGAATCAGGTTATTGATGCTCAAAGAGCTATGGGTATGAGAGGTACAGTATATAAAGAAACAGGTAAAGATCCTGAGATAGTGGACGCAGGTGGAGCTTTTGTTGAAGGATTAGTCAAGCCATTTAGGAAGTACGATCCCACAGGTGCATTCGTGGATGAGGAATCTATGCCAGTAAGAGAAGATCCTTTCCAAGAGGGTAAAGAAAAGGTAGCTCCTCTGGCAAAAGTCCTTGCAGGTATAAACCTGTACACTGAAGACAGCCCAGAGGGAATGCAACTAAAAGAACTAGGATTTACTAAGTGGGAACTCAGCAGTAAGTCAAGCATACCAACTATAAGAAACTTTGAGAACAAGCTTATACGTACTTATCTACCAGAGATAGTCAGGGCTGCAGAAAGAGAAGCAAGTGTGTTTGAAAGAATGTACGAGCAGGACAGAGTGTCCTTATCAACTGTGGGTGGGGGAAAGCTTTTTGGATTTGATACTGGTGTAAGCAAAGAAAGATATGTAAAGAATAATGTCAGATCTAGTATCAATAGAATGGTTGACATGCTTAGAAATGATGAACGCAGTTTGTCTGCCATTCCAGAACGAGAGAAGCAAGCACAGGTAAAAGCAATGCTCTCTTACAGAAGACTGCCTAGCGATGCTAAGAATAAAGCATACTATAGGTTTGTAGAAAGAGAGAACAGATCACCCTTTGATTTTACAGATGATCTGATCAATAGATTTCATCCTAACTTTAATGAATACTCAGAAGAACAAAGAAAGGTAGCACTAGACAATCTTAAACTAAGAGACATGGCTACCCTTGGAGAGCTAGGTAAGGTTTCTAGGTAGCTTTTTAAGAACCTCTTTGATTTCCTTTAGATTCTTCTCACACTCTCTTAGTCTGTAGTTCATCTCTGTGAGAAGTTCGAACATTGTCCTTGGCTCTCTGCTTCGTTTGTCCATGAAAGCCTTTGCTTCTTTTTCTAATTCCATCTCTTCCTCTATGTATGTTATCATAATAGGCTGTGTTAAAGCCACGTTCCCACTCTCTATGTAACATAGTGTCGGAACTATAGGGGTTGCGAATCTTTCCATAAACAAATGCATCGTAACCTTTCATCCACTGTATCTTCAGTGGTGCATCATGTTTACCTAATCCTCTTTCTTTTCTAGATAAGTGTCTCATGCTACGCTCCTATGTCCACTATCTCACAACTGTCACCTGAACAGGCAAGTGTTTGTGAGGAATGTGTATTATCTTCTTCTTCATAACTTTGAAACTTATCCCAATCAATATGAGTGAACTTACTGCTAAAATCATTGTATACAGCTTCTGTACAGTCCTGATATGGTGCTTGTTGATAAGTATGATCGGAGTGTGGTAGGAAAGAAACACCTGACATCTCGTCAAAGTGTTTGAATACAAATGCTCCTACTTCCATCCACTCATCATCACGGACTGATATAGTAACAGAAGGTTTATGCTCACACCAATGTCTCTGGTAGAGAAGCCACATCTCTAGCTGTTGAATAGCTGTCATGTCATTTCTCACCACTGACTTCTTTGGTGACTTCATTGGGAAGCTGAACACCATGTTTGTGTCAGGCTTCATAACGTCAGGCTCACTAGGTATACCACTGTCAATCATGAAGTTAGTAAGAGGATCTTTATTATCCCCCCTAACAGTACGGATATAATGACTACTATGACGAGGGTGGATACCACTGCTTGAGTCCACGAGTTGTGAAACTGTTCCACTTGGTTTGACACAGGTGATTGCTGTGCTTTGTGGGATTCCAAAGATTGTTGACCATTCTTTGTTTGTTTCAACTGCAATTTCTCTGAGTGCTTCAAGTGTTTTGTCGAGTCCATGTTTTCTCCCATTAGTTAATTCATTATCCATAATACCTGTAAGGCTGACACCGAGCAGTCTTTCTTCTTCTGTATTATTCTGCCATATCTTTCGCAAGTATGGGAACTTAGTGAGTGTAGCCTGTGCTGTGCCAAGTATAGTGGCAAGCATAACCTTTCTCTTTAGATCTTCAAACTTATCTTTCTCTCGTATAACTACCTCTGTAAGATTGCAGAACTGGTAAGGTCTGAGAATGATTTCACTGCAAGGGTTACAGCCAAACTCATGATCGGCATCTCTCCTGCCAAACTTCTTTGCTTGTTCCTTTGCAGATATTCTATTGAATATACCACGCTCTCCTGACTTAGACTCTACAAGAGATGTCCACTCACGTAGGAATGTTTCTCCATCAGGCTTGTCTGTATATACAACAGAGTTATTGGACAGAGCCATCTGTGGTGCAGTCTCCCACCACTTGCCTGACTTGGCATGTCTCATCCGTTGGTCTGAGAGGTTAGACAAACTAATCATGGCAGATCTACGTACACCACCAGACACAACAACTTCCCCAACCTTACACATTAGATTATGGCAGTCGTAGCTAGACAGCTTCTTGCCTTCGTTCTGTCTGAATAGAGCTACAGTAAAATTAAACAGATCAATGAGAGGGGCAGGTCCACTGGCTCTACCACCGAACACTTTGAGTCTAGCACCTGCAGGTCTTACCTTTGACATGTCCCATACAGGAACTTCCCCCATATACAGGTGTCCTATCAGCTTACGTAATGCTCTTGCCCATCCTTCTTTACTATCTTGTACCTGTATGCATGTGTCCACATGATCTAACTTCTGTGGTATCTCTGGTAGCTGTAGTACGTACTGTCTCTCTACAGAGAAGCCAACACCTGTACCACATAACAGTATATACATAGCTTCATCAAAAGCTTTTGGATCGTCCACAGGCAGATAGCTACAGTTGTACCCTGCTGTGTTGTCTCTCTCAAGGGCAGGTCCTGCTGTCATCAAGGCTCTCATAGAAGGCATAACCTCTAGATTCTTTATAGCTTCAAAGATCTGTTGCTTCGGCAAGTGTCCTTTAACTTTCTCAGTAATGTAGTCTACATACCTCTGTACAGTCTCATCCCATGTCTCTCTTCTGTTCTCCTCGTCCATCCACCTAGCATACCTAGATATTGCAATAAATTTTTGATAATCATTCATATTAATCCTCCAATGTTACTCGTATGTTTTTAACTTTTAGTCCATCAATATCATAGATAAACTCTTCTAATGCTTGTTGTATCTCTTCACTAGGATCACCGTCAGCAGGGACAGGGTAATCTTCCTTGTCTAGATTAAGAGTAAGATATACTTTAACAACCATCACTAAGATCACTCAGTCCTTCAAGCAGATCAAGTTGCCCTGAGTCTGTTTCTTGCTGACTCTTTATCTCTACCAGTCTGCTGAGATACCACTGTGCTTTCTCTAAATCTTGCACACCGTTCTTGTATCGGTATCTCCAAAGATACTTAATAATATTACCCTGCAAATAATATTCGTATCCTTCACCTGTAGCTGACTGAATAGCTTCAATGCACTCGACACCATACTTGTTGTAGTGTGGTGGGCTATTGACCATATCCTTATCCTTACAATTATTCATTTCCCATTTTGCCATATCATGAACTCCCATTTAGTTTCTCTTTCATTGCTTTAAAGTCTACCGTAATTACATTACCCTGTCTACCAGTAATTGTAACTTTTGGTTTTTCTTTTCGTTCTTCTGTCTCAGCCCTGACAATCTCGTATACTTTCTTAGTATGCTCCTCATCTGATCTAAGCAAATCAATACTTACAAGAGCCATATGAGCAAAGAGCATTACCTCACTGAAGTCTCTATCAGATAGAGGGTTTGCTACTGAGTCTATAACTTGTAAGTTTACATCTCCTGTCCAGTTGTTCTGGTGATCTAGCATAGGTTGCATTCTTATTAGAATATCTTGATCATCTAATTTAAAATGTAAATCTTTGAATCCGTCTTGTGTCATTAAAAACTCCTTATAATTCTTTTCCTTGGAAACTCTATGAGTTTAGGAAGTGGTTTCTTTTTACGTTCTTTAAGCCAAGGCTCTGGTATTACTCTGTCATGGTATAAAAACTTGTTCTTCTCACACCAATCACCATAGCTAGTTTTAGAACCTTTCTTAATTTTTCTTTTGCTACTTGTAAACACAAAACGTATGTCTAATTTAGGGTGTTGTTTCTTAATACAGATGTGTTTTCTTCTGTCATCTACTGTGAAGAGTCCTTTGGTTTCTATTATGATACCATTAGGTAGCACAAAGTCAGGTGTGTAATGTCTGTAAGCTAAGTCTTCCCACTCTATCTTGATGCCCTCATAAATATATTTTACTTTTAGTTCATCAAGAAACTCTGAGAGCTTAACCTCAAGCCCACTACGATAGCCTAACTTACGTGCTACCTGATATTTTTTAGAAGAGTATAACACCTACCATTGCCAGACAGAGTTCATCTGATCTACGTAAGATGTAAGGTTCTTATAAGGTACACGTTTATACCCTAAAGCTTTTAGCTCTTCTGTCACAGCATCTTCGGCAGACTTACGTGCTTCCATAGCAAGACGTAGTCCCTCTAGCTTCCTGTTCTTATAGGCTTTCTTCATGGACGCTAGTTTAGTTTCCATAGTCTTAATCTTCTTTTCCATTTCTTCTAGTGTGGCTGTTGTCTCTGTCATGTTGTAGTCTCCTTTCCTATTTCTACATAAGAAACAATCTTTGGTTCTTTTGCCTGAGACATGATAGACGGTAGCTCTTGCAAGTCAGTCCAACAGGAATGTTTAAATCTACAGAATGAACATGTCGTTCCTAAGATTTTATTTCCTGTGGGCTTACCTCTGAATGTTTCCTCTACTGGTTCAAAGCACCTTTCAAACTCGTTGTTCTGAACAATGCTTATATTATTAGATAGTTTATCTATCTCCTTCGTCAAGTCTAAACCATCGGCAGGTACATATTTAAAGCTACCGTTTGCTTTATTTATTACCCACCATCCACCTGCTCTTTTGTTAAGAGCCTGTGCATACCCTGCCAACTGTCCCACGTAACCAAATGGGTCTTCCTTGGCAAGAGTATCAAATGATTCAAACTTATTTCTATATGACCAATCAGATGCAGATTTAATATCGTCAACAGCATCATCTATAACTATGTCATATGTGCCTTCTATCTTAGAATCAATAGTTAATTCCATAGATACTTTCTTAGAATCCTCATAGGCAACACCTGCCTGTCTGAGCAAGCCCTTAAACACAGACTCAACTATGTCCCCCAACATCATGTTCATAACAAATGTTGAGGGAAAGGGCATACCTTCATCTGGTTTGTTCTTCTCAAACCAAAGCTGACAGGTAGGTCTACCTATATTGGACATTCTAAGTCTGAACTCCTTTCTAGAATTTTGCGAACCAAACTGACGGTGCAAGGCTTCTTTGACATCTTCACAAATCTTATCAATGTTTGTGTCAGATAGCACCTGCTTACCGTCAGTGGCTTGCTCTAGAAATCGGTGCAGTTGTAGTTCTGCCCTATGGTTCATGGCTTACTGAACTTTCTCATCACTGGTGATGTCGATGAAAGATTCTACAACAGCAGGATCTATGTCCTCTTTGCTGTGGATGTTCTCATCAAACTGTCCCATGATGTACTGATTATAGTTAGTAACCCATGATAGTAAGTTACCAAATAGTTCCTGATCCTCATCAGATGTCTCCACCTTTTTGGTCAGGTCTAGTCTAGTGCTAGGCACATAGTAACTATTACCATTTGGTAGCTTTCTCTCTTCTGAAGAAGCATACACAGTATGATTAACTGGTAATCTCTTCATCTTAGATAGCTTCACAAAGACATCACCAACAGTCTTGAATGCTTCACGATTGTCTACTTCCCATATGAATGGGACATATCCTAAGTCAGCATCGTTGGTGTACTCACCTTCAACCTTGGTTGCTTTATCAAACTTAGCAAGACCTAATATAACTCTTACTCGTTTGATCTGCCTGATCAGTTCCTTCTGCTTGTCAGGTAGAGAAGCAAAGTCCTGTATATATCCTGCAGGTTTACCACAGTTGAAGCCCCCATCGTTATCCTTTAGATCAACGTTAAGATTATCAGACATGACAGTCTTGACATAACGATTGGGTGTGTCATCACTGCCCTTGATGAACCTCTTATACATATACCTCTGCATAAAAGGTCTGATCTCAATGTCAGACTGAAAGTACTGTCCGTCATCAGGAACGTCAAGCTTGTAAGCACCAGAAGGTATCTTCTCAATGTTTACCATCTTGCCTTTAAGTTCTTCAGTACCCATGATAGGTGTGTGACTAAGCTTTAGTCTAGCCAGTGAACTAGCAGACTTCTTTCCTACCTCAGTACCTACTGGTTCTGAGATGCCCATAGCCTTTGCCATATCGTCATAGTTTCCGTTTATTGTTATTACTTCATTCATGTATTATCTCCTTATAATTTCGAAAAGTGTTATAGTTATACCATCATACATCTTTGGTGTCAAGCCAGTTATCTCCTATTTTTGCATCTAATTTTAATGGAACATTAAAGTCTATATTCCAACGTGTATCAATGATCTTCTTCATGTTACTATTTATACTCGTAACTATTTCTAAAACCTGATCAATCTCATCAGGGTGAACATCAATGACTATTGAATCATGTACCGTGTTTACAATACAACTCTGTAGTGTAAGCAACATGTTATCAAAAGTCATAAGAATTAATGGTACTATGTCTGCAGTAGCAAATGCTTGCACAGGATAGTTCTTTATCTGTGTAAAGTATGTGACAGTACCATTACCTTTACGTACTACATCTGGAAAAGAAAAGGAACGTCCAGATGGAATACCAACACGTCCTGTGTTGATAGCTTCCTTACCTAGTTCTTTGTGCCAAGCTGACACACCTTCATACTTATCTCCAAACTGCTCGTAGTACATAGCTTCTGCTTCAGATCTGCCAAAGCCTGTAGCTCCGTACAGGGGAGCAAAGGTATGTGCTTTAGCTTCTTGCCTAGATATAGGCTGTCCTGCATCGGTGATAACCTTTGCAGTATAACTATGCACATCAAAGCCTTCACTTATTTCTTGCATAGCAACTCTGTCCTGTGACAAATAGGCAGCAGTCCTAAACTCTAGCTGTGCAAAGTCAGCTTCAAGTATCTTGCCACCTTCCCAACGAGACACAAAGATCTTCTTCACAGGAAATGTACCACCTCTAGGCATGTTCTGCATGTTAGGGTCTGCACCACTGAACCGTCCTGTAGAGGTACGGTGCTGTAGCAACCTAGCGTGTAACTTACCATCAGGCTTAGTGTAAGTAGATATGCCTTCCACAAAACTAGATAGGTATGTGTCTAGGGCAGACAGCCTACGAACATTCTTTAGAAATACCTCTGCCTTCGTATTACCTGTACGCTTGGCATACTGCTCTAGTACCTCTAGGTTGAGTTTGTTTGTACTAAATCCATTAGCACTCACCCACTTGGCAGACGGTGCAGTAAATCTAAGACCTGCTACCTGTTCTCGTGGTGTGTACACCCAACCAGATTCTTCACATCGAACACACTTGTTTGGTTTCTTAAATGGTGAACCGTCCTTCTTAACCTTTGTGATCTTGCCACTTCCTCTACATACAGGGCATGTACTGGCTGTAACCTTGTACACAATATTCGTATGATCATTGACAGCATCTGTGAATGCATCCTTTCTCATATAAGGCTCAAAGTAATTAGCCCACATAGACTTATCCTTTGGCTTACGGCTGTAGATTACCCATGACAACTGCTCTGGACTATTAAGATTGATAGGTCTGTCTCCCATAAGATCTCTAACCTGTTGGCTGAGATCATTCCAGATACTAACCTTCTCCTTCTCAAACTCCTTACGTACTTCATCAAGCTTCTTTAGATCTACACTAAACCCACGTTGATATATCTTACACAAGCAGACAGCAACCATGTTGGTATGTGTAACTGTATCCATAAGATCAGCGTCACCATTACTTAGCCTTTGATGTATCTTGTCAGCAAGATCATATGTAGCACGTAAGTCATACAGTAAATACTCTGACAACTCAGCGTGTGGTATTTCTGATACAGACACACCTCTTTTAAAATAATCTTTCATCGTGTCCTGTTTCTTATTGGGTAAGCTGTAGCGTTCAGCACACTGCTCTAGTGATAGAGGTTGTTTCTGTCCACGTTGTAACACATACTCACCTAACATTGTGTCAAACACAATGCCCTCATACTTGAATCCAGATTCCCACAGCCATATAAGATCATGTGCTACATTGTGACACACAAGCACAGTAGTATTGTTTAGTGCCTGTTGTACCATAGCATGTCCATTTTCTGTGGGTATCTCGTGAGCATGATCAAACGTGATCACTCTCTCCCAATTGTCTGTCTTCATACCAACCATAACAAGACTGTTACTGTCCTCAAAAGGATCTAAGTGTAACTTGTCATTACGTTTTGTTACAGTGTTCTCTACGTCTAATACTAATCTCATTTGTTTTCCTTTAGTTGTACCAGTTCTGCTTCTACATAGGGTATGTGAAAGAAGTGTTCGTACCTTCTAGCATTAGATAGGTAAACTTCTTGCACAGTTTCAGGTGTAAACTGATAGTCTTTTATTCTCCATGCACATTCCATGTCACCTCTTATAACATAGAAGTTAAAATATGCATCTACTTTTTTCATCTCTTTAAACTTATTTAACAATTTAAATTTACGATAGGGAATCCTAATCTCAGTCCAAGATGGTAGCCAATCCCCAAACCACTGTCTCTTCATCTCTACCTCTGAGAAGTATAAGTGTCCGTCCTTCTCACTCTTTACATCAAAGGAGAAGTCTTCCTCTGTGGACAGTATCTTATGCCCATTATTAATTAAATAATTAGACACTGCTTCTTTTGCTACACCATCATTCTTTGCATAGGAATGAGGTCTAAACTTTCTGGTGTATGCACCACTGATAGGTTTAAATGTATTCATGCTGTGTACCTCGCTGTTTTGTAGTCTAGTTCACAGACAATCTTACCATGCCAACCAGACAGTTTGTTTTTCACCACGTTGATATGTCTCTGTGGTGACTGTTCTTCTTCACCTTCAACGTCAGGGTTCTTGGCAAGTAATAGCATAAGGTCTGCTTCGGCAGCCTTACCTGTTCTACTACCTTCCATCATGGCTTGGTTAAGTATAACCTTACCTTCTGCTTCAGCAGATAGCTGTGACATATAGAATATAGCACAACCATACTGCTTGGCAATCATTCTTGCATGGACTGCATTTGCTTTGAGTGCTTCATCTTGCCTAGCAAATCCTGATGTCTTGGCAAACTTGTCACCCATATCTAATACAACAACATCAGGCTTAAAAGATTTAGCAATGCTCTCAACCCAAGACATGTCACGTCCTGTGGAATCATACAGTTTTATATTCTCCTTGACTACACCATACTTCTCATGGGCAAGCTTGGGATTATCTTTGATCTCGTATTGATTCATATTAGAACTGGCAGTCAGGTATCGCATACCCACTCTATGCACTGACTCTTCGTTACATAAAACAACACACTTAGCACCCTGCCTAGCAAAGCCCTGCTCTCCTGCAATCATAGATGCATGGAAAGAAGTCTTACCTGTGTTGGGTCTAGCTCCAACCTCTATCAGGTGTCCTTCGTTTACACCCTCTATCTTACGAGTCAAGCTAGGTATGTTAAATGCCCAACGTGCTTCCATGTCATTCCTTGCAAGAAGATTCTCAATAGATATGTCAGCCCATTCTATATTCATAGAGGGTATGAAGTCATCTCCATACTGCTCTAACAGATTACGGAGTGGCTCAAGGCTAGTCTGTGAACCATTCACATAATCAAACCCAAGGTTTGCTACCTCTTCACCTACCACTTGCTGAAATAATTTAGACAGGACTTCCTGTGCTATGTCGCTACCAAGTGGTGATTCTTTTTTGATACGTGAGAACAGATCCCCATATGCACCCTTCTGTGCTGTGGTAAGGGTAGGGTTGTTTGACATAAACAATACCTCTACCTCGTCTGGTGTTACTGTCCTGTTGTATGTCTTCATGGCATAATCAACAGAGTTTTTTATCTTTCGCATGTCCTTACTAAATAATTTGTCAGGGCAACGAATACCTCTGTGATCATCGTAGAAGTCTTTAGTCATCAGACTACGTATTAATGCTTGTTCCATTTAATTCATCTCCTATTGCTGTTAGTTTTTCAATGTCGTTAGGGTGTTGGTATTTAAGATCGTCTTTTAATCTAATCACTCGTACTGTATCCACTACACTCGATAAATCTTTACATATCTGCAATCCTTTTGGTAGGGCATCAGGATCTAGGGCAACTACTATTGCAGAGAACTGTGACAAGTACCTCTTGTGTATGTCTGATAGTGACGTGCCTAACACAGCAACCCCAACATACACGCCACTACCTACAACTACGGCACTGACACAATCCTCCACAACTACAGCGATCTTACCATGTCCACGAACATAAGGCAAGCCACTATTCCCATATCTTTTCCACTTAGGTAATTTATTTTTTAAACTCCTACCTATTGCATCTACTATAATACCATCATGCTGTATGGGAAACACAGCACGATTATCCTTTACATCATGCCACATCTCAAATGTCTCTGCATTTAAGTTGTACCTACTGGCAAACCTAGCAAGCTCACTGTTGTTTCTGTTTGGTACAATAAACTCTGGCATAACAAACTGCTCTGCTTTCTTTTCCTCTTTGTGTATTGTTCTCTTAATATCATCAATGGACAGATGCACAGGCTTCGACCCACTGATACTGCACGATACCTTATAACAATTCCACAACAGTCTGCCCATGTTGTTTGATATAGTAAAGGTCTTATACCCACCACACTCAGGACAATTCATTCTCTTTGTTTCATTATTTAATATATCTATATCACTTATAATGTTATATATATTATGCATTGTATTTACTCCTTGTGTTGAGAGCATTCTTAGCACTCTCGTAAGTGTGTTTCATGTACGGCTTGACAGATTGTACATTTGTGTGACCTGTCACTGACATAAGTTGCCCCATTGGGACACCACTGTCAATCATTTCTGTAACTCCTGTCCGTCTGAGATCCATAAGTCGGAGTTCATCAGGCAGGTTTAAATGCTTCATGACACGCTTGGCAATCTTTGATACACTCTCCAACCCATAGGGCTTGTACTCGCCCTGTATGGGGCTTACATTGGGAGCTACGTACTGTTGAAAGCCAAAGTCACCCTGTTGTTCATACAGCATGTCATACAGGCTGTCACTGATAGGCAGAAACACCTTTGATCTACGCTTGGACTGCTCTAATGTGAGCATACCTTTGTCCATGTCAAGGTCATTCCAAGTGAGCAGTCTCATGTCACCCACTCTCTGACACCATTCGTATGCCATCTGCACGATCAAGCCAATGCTTCTGTACTCATAGTTTGCATAGGCATAGTCAAGAAATTGACGGACATGTTCCTTTGCCCACACTACACGTCTAGGTTTAGTAGATTTACGTCTTATGTTAGAGAAGGGATTGTGATTCCCATACTCCATCTCAGTCGCATAGTTGTAAATCCGTGATGCAATACTGCACACATGGTTTGCAAGTGACACACCACGTCTGACCCAGAGTTCATAAGTCCTCTTAGCCAACCTACTAGATATAGTATGCCACTTTTTGTCACCTAAACTGTGACATAAGATCTTAATAAAGTAGATGTAATCAGCTTTAGTTGAGTCACGTAATACATTGAAATCATTAGACAAAAGATACATGTCACATAATTCTGACAGGCTAGTAGATCGTGTGACCACTGACTCTGTCAACATTTCTAGACGATAGTCATCTATCAATTTGTTCAATTCATCTGCAACTTTTTTTGCTTCATTAAAATCTTTACCAAGTTCCTTGCGAGATACAATACCACTGTCAATAAGTTGACGAGGGGGACTGAACCTGAATGTCCGATCCCCCTTGGGTGTGTACCTCTTGTACATGTAGCGAGGTAGATTCATTAAGCAGCAACCAGTTCTTTGAACTGCTTAGAAGACACCCATTTGGTAACTTCCTGCTCACGTCCCCACATACTCACTGAGTTAGTGTCGTTGCCTGTGTTACGTAGCTTGAAGCCATTACGCTCATCTGCATAGGATGCATAGTTAGTGAACGCTGAGTACAAAGCAAAGGCATTGTGTCCTCTTGTCTGTATCTCTTGTCCATACAATCCAAGCATCTTGTCACCTTTCTTCTCCGATCCCATGAGAGAGTGAAGCATATCTCTTACAGAGTTGTACTCCAGAGGAGTGTTAGCCCATACTTGTAGCTGTTCAGCTTGTGAATAGAAATCACTATTAGCATTCTCTAACTCTCTGATAAAGGTAGACATGTTGAAGTTAGTAGTGTTCTTTCTTCGCACCTTGTCATGCTCACCTCTGATCATGCCGTTTGTGCAGAAGAAATCTATAGCACCAAAGAATACTTGGTTAGAACACAGACCGTCCACACCATGCAGGGCTATCACTCGTTGTGATATCTCTGTCTGTTGCTTGTCGGTTGTGATCACTGCCTTAGTGCTAGGCATAGATGCATCAAGCATAGCGAATGCACCATTACGTGCATGATTCCACTTTACATTTGCACCTTCCATTGCTTCATCACCAAGCTGTTCAGACATAGTTCTGCACACATTGTCAAAGAACTCCTTGTGTGTAACAGAGTTAAACTTACTACCAACAATACCTAACACTTCATCAGTGTCATTGTTGATAACATATTTCTTACCTTGCATACGTGTCTTCTCAGTACGTGTAGTAAAGTCTAAGTAAATTGGAAGTTCTCCAAGTGCATTGTTTGTAAAATCTAAAGCCATGTTAGTTCTCCTTGTGTTGTTGTGTTATGTGTTAAAGATATACTATATAAATAATTAATCAAGTACTATTTTTCCCAACGATAAAATATATGTCGGTCAATTCTTGTCGTTCTGGTTTTTGTCTTCGCCCATGCAGGTCTTACGTAGGTAGCATGGTAATGTGTAGCACCTTCGGTAACATCAAGCATGATTGTGCCTGACAGAACAATGGATGCATACTCTTGTGCATTCCACCATTCTTTGCTGTCATATAAAGGCTCGTCCTTTTGTCCGTCACAGTACCAACTGAACTGGCACTTGTGAAGTACAGGTTTGTCTGTGCCTTTGTATGTAATAGCTTGTGTGACTACATCACATACATTATCAGGAAACCTAGTGTCCTCTACCCTGTTCATAACAACTTGCCCTACTGCTATCTGCCCAAGCATAGATTGATTCTTTGCTTCGTGATACATGTTCAGTGCCATGCACATAAATGCTGTTTCTAAGATAGCCATTTGCCTACTCCATCTCCTATTACTGCCAACATGAATACCCACATGGTTAGCAGTAATGCTAATTTTAAATCCTCATTCATCAGGCAGCCATCCATTCAGGCATGGATCTGCCCTTGGTATAACGTGCAAACTTGAGCTTGTCTGCTTTGTAGAACTCACGGTATGCTTTGATGGGCAAGAACTCGTCTGTCTTCAAGTGATCAAGACCACTGAAGCATTGTGGGTGCTGAGTTAAATCTCCGATAGGTATAAACTTTATGCCTTTATACAAAGCATCACTATGCTTAGATGCACCATGCACCTTGCCATATCTATGTGTGTACTCTCTCAACATAGCTGAGTATAGCAAATAGGCAAACAAATAGTTGGCACTTGTTTCCATAGCCCACAGTGTACAAGGGTGCTTCTGGTGTACTGGTTTGTACAGGTCACATTCCTCTGCATACTCAGGTGCATGATGCCACAGTGTAGTACATAGCATCTGTGCTTCTTCAAGTGGCATCTTTACAATGTGCTGATCACACAGCGACTTTGCAATCTCGATTGTAGTTTCTTCTATAATAAATCTATTCATATAAATACTCCTATGGTTACGTTAGTTATTAATGTTATAAGTATGACAAGCACCATTGTCAATAGTAATGCCTGTCCCTCAGTCATGGCAGAAGTTCCTGAACCATTTGCATTTGTTATCCCCCTTGCACACTCGTTCATGCTTGGCATTCTCCCAACACTCTGACTGCCAAGGTGAGAAATACTTGGTAGTAAATCTGTCCACCCAATCCTGTCCGTCTACTGCCCACAGTCCTAGTACAGGCAGTGGTATCAACAGTAAGAACACTACAAAGAATGCCATGCCAAAGCCTTTATTGTGATATGGTTTATTCATTTTCAAATCTCCTCTTATCATTTTGCAAAATATAAATAGATCTATCTAAACCAGAAACCATTTGATCTCTCCATTGTTGACTTCTGATCTCAGGTTTCTCATCAATGTATACTCTTATATGAGTGCAAGCATCAATTGGTGCACCTTTATCCCAATAGGTATCAGGGTACTTAACCTTATCTAAGTACTGCCCTTTAACTTTAATATTATAAACGTGTCTATTGAGATATTTTCTCAATGACTTTACCAATTGCTTACCCTCTTCATCATTTGGAATCTCACAGAACTGATAACGTGATCTCTTCTGGTAGTGCTTATGCTTTTCTAAATTAGTTTTATTACCCATACTGCACCACCTGTCCTGTGTTCCACTTGTCTGCTTCCTTCTGTGCGTCCTCATGGGTGTCGAACAGCTTGATAGGACTCTTGTCATCCCACATAGCTCCACACCCTTGCTTCACATACTCTAAGCCGTCTGCTTCAAACGGCTCAAAGACTACTGCATACTGTACAAGTTTAATCATGTATCACCACCTCTGTTTCATTTGTTAATCCAACAGGGAAACCTCTGTCAAAATAAAAGTTCATTATGTTTAGGACTTCGTCCCTTGCATCATCATCCTTGAATGCATCTCTCAAGGGTAGCTCCTGTATTCTACTGGCATGTCTGACTGTATCATACAGCTTGTCATACAGGGACAGCCATGTGTATTTGTTAAGTGTTACCTTTGTTGGTACATGTTCTGATAATTTAGTAGGCATATCAGGATCATGCCCAAGTATTTTACTCATCTGTGTACTCATGAATATACTCCTTCTAATATGTGCGAGATCACTGCACGAGTGAAGCCATTGCCGATCATCTTGTAGCGTTGGCTGTTTGATATTGGTCTTACCTCTCCAAGGTAGCCATACTTGTGGTCAAACTCACCATACTGTGTCCACAGATCTGGTAGTGTTTGTAAGCGTTCACACTCTAGTGGTGTCAATGCTCTCCAACCTAGTTGGTCTGAACCCATTGTGCCTAGTGTAGGTACTTTAGGCATTCGCCATCCACCTTGCATAGTAGTTAGGGTAGGACTCTTGCCTTGCCTAGAGTAGACACGCTTGATTATGTCATAGCCTTTGAGGTCAGCTTCACCTATCTGCTTGCATCTATCAAGCCTGTCAGTAGCAAAGACTACTTGTCTGCGAGACTTCTCAAAGTACATCTTCATGCTACCACCTTTGAAGTAGTTGGCATCAATGCAGTAGGACTTATCTCTGTCGGTCATACTGTTATCTTCTAGTATGTCCTGTAGTACAATGCCCTGATCGGCAAGATCACCATGAGGTATGTTAGTTATGTAGACACGCTTTCTAGATTGAGCAGATACCTTGGCACTGTCATGTGTATACATCTCTGCACTACGAATCTTGCTAACATTCTTGTACCAGTCATGCTTGGCTTTGGACTCTACATTCTCAAAGAGAAAATGTGTAGGATTTAAACCTTCCAATGCATCATACATAACCTGAGATAGATCACGACTGTCTGACGTGCCTTGCATCCTACCTGCCACGCTGTAAGGCTGACAGGGAAAACCTGCAAGCATAAGAAAGACATCTCTGCCCTTCAGTATGTCCCAACCATTAGCGTCACCATGGTGGATAGCATGAGGTATCCTGTATCTGGAAACGGCACTAGCATACTTGTCTGTTTCGAATGTGTGGTATTCGTAGTCACCATCAGGTGATACATCAATACCTGCATCAAGGCATGATAGGTAAGCACTATCTGTACCACCACATAGACTAACTATTATTTTTTTAGTCATTATAGTTCTCCTTATTCATTTTCATAAACTCCATTGCTCTTTTCTTGGCTCTGTTCTCTAATACCTTAGACCTCTTGTCACCTATTACTTTGTGTATCAAGATGCCCTGTGTCACCATCTCTGCATGAAGCAGATTACGTGGTCTTTTCGGCATTGGTTTTTTGTTTATAATTTTAGCCATTGGCTATCTCCTAATGATATGTTTGTACTGATGTTGGTGCTTCATAGACATAGCCTACGTCTGGCTCATCATCAAGTGTATACTCTTTGATAAAATCAAACTCGACTACTGCATCTGGGTAGCACATCTCTGTAAGATGCAAGGCATACTCAATAGCAGAAGGTGTACCCTTCCTGACAAGAGGGTGAGAGCTACCAACTCTCACCACACCTCGTTGACCATCTACTGAGATAAATATCTCATAGTGTATCATGGTTAGGCTACCTTCTTCTGTATGAGGAAGGACTTGATTGGCACATAGCTTGCCACTCTTCGTTTGCCTTTTCTATCATAGGCATGGAAGGAAGAGTAGGACTTGCCAAAGTTCAAGCGAACCAAAGGCTCACCAGACTTGCCACCTTTACCCTTACGGATAAACCATCCTGTTTCTTGGATGTTATCATCCCTGTAGATTACAGGCTTGTATCCCTGTAGCTTTAGCTTGATAGCTGTAGCAATTAATTTTACAGCAGTAAAACCACCAGAGATTTTTTCTCCCTTAGGAAGATCGTCAAAGTTAAATGTAAGCATATGAATGCTCCTTTCATGTTAGTGTCCCAATGTTGGGACTGTTGGTTTATGTATTACAGTTATATAATACTTTCATATTCATTTCAAGTATTATATTAACTGTATACTTTAACTGAAGGTTTGCCTTCAGCCGTAGTTGTCAGCCAGATAGACCCTACCTCACTAACTGGTTCACCATTGTCTACATAGACAAAGGTATCGTTCTTATAAGGGTTATAGGTCACAGACCTACCCTCATCATGGTAGAACTTGGGACTAATCCAGATTTCTGGATACCATCCCTCTGCAAATGCATGGACGTTCTTCTTCCCTTCGAGAAGTACACGCTGTCTGCCACCCTGACGGACATTAAAACTGCCCACCAGTAGGAACAGTTCTGGCTGTCTGCCAACAACCAAGCCTGTCTGTCTATCTTGGATAGACCATTGACCTTTGTGTAAGTTCCAATATGCTCTTGCATTTATGTCCATTAAGCTACTCCCTTCTGACGTAGTCTCTGTTTACGGACAAGCCTTCTCTCTCTCAAGAGAGAGTGCTTATCTCTTCTATCTGTCCCAACGTTGGGACTGTTTGGTTTCTTATTAACTTTTTCAAAGTTACTATTACTTTGCATTTGCCTTCTCCTTGATGTGACCCATATGTGTATACATATCTCTGGCATCTTTCTGATACTCATTCAATTTCTTGAATGCTCTCAATAGATGGACTACGTCCATATCTCTGACAGGAATATATCTATTCTTTGAATCAGAGTAGTATGCTCCGTCATACTCTCTGTCTGAATGATAATGACGAATGTCATACATATCCTCTGGTAGTTTCTCAACTACCTCTAATATTTTTAAGATATCTTTTACTCTCATATTTAAACTCCGTTTAATGTTCAGACAGATGTACTATCTGAGTTCTGTTAATAGTCTTCTGTGAAAAGCATCCTGCTTTACACACACTGCAATGTCCAGACAATTTCTTGTGTGTCTTAGGACACAAGAACATTCTCTGCTTATAGACAGGATCTTCGATCATGTCATCATCACCAAAGAACATGATGTTCCAATTACTGTCAATCAAAGATTGCCACTCATCCTTCGTATTAGAAGGATCAAGAGAAGCATTGACAGCTACGTTAGGCAATGGCATTAGCTCAATCTCTATAAGAGATTTCAGTAATGTATTTCTCCAAGCTCTAGTAGGTAGCCAGATAATACTATCTGGAGCTTCAAGAGCCATCTCTTTGATACGATAGATATCAGAGATATCTTTGATACCTTCACCTCTGGTGCAAGCTCTGACTCTCTTGGTCTGCTTCTTTCTTTTAGAAAGCCAAGAGTAGAAGCTAGATCTGATCTCCTCTGGAGTCATCTTCTGCCAGACTGTTTCACATCTGTCATCTCTGACAGACATATTAGGATACATTCTGTACAACTTTACGTTGTAACAAGTTGTATCACAGTAGTCAGTTCTATGATCACAAGTTCCCTTGTGATTCTCTGTGTCATTGATAGGTCTGTCCCAAGCAAACATATCAATGTCATCACAATATCTGAATAGGTCAGAATATTCTTTGGTAGTAACTGTCATTTTAACTCCGTTAATTTGTCCCAACGTTGGGACTGCTTCAGTTCAAGTAATATATTTATTTACTTCACTCATACTGAGTGAATAAATATATTAGGTTACATATAATAAGATTGTCAAGCCAATAAATATGGCAAGACATCCAAAGATGTCTTCAAATGATATCATGTTTAATCTCCGATTAAAGTTTAAAACCACCACTCAACCAGTAGCAATAAGCTACTGGAAGAGCAACTAAAATTATTATGGATAATAATTCAATCATCCATCTGTTCCAGTTTTACTGGAAGAAGCATCATCAAACATATTGAAAATATGTTCAAGCACTTCATCTTTATCAAACCCAAGTTTGATAGAGAGCTTGTAAACATACTCAGCAAACTCTAAAGAGTTCTGAGGAACTTTAACCTTCTGAACCTTCTTAGGTTCATCTGTAGTCCCAACGTTGGGCTTCTCATCAACCTTAGTTGATGGTTTAGCAGATGATTTATCATCTGTCTTCTCAACCTTGGGTTGAGTTTCAAACTTGAATGCTTTCAGCATTGCTGTTAGGGAAGTGAAAGCAATCTGTTGCTTTCTCTTTTTGACAACTCTACCTTTGAGCCATTCTTGAATGGCATCAAAGTTTCTGTAAAGCTGTAAGCTTTCACTTCTTCTCTGAGAAGCAACTTTGTTCATCGAGGTTGCTTGCAACCTTTCTGATGATATTCTGCCATTCTCACTCTCTAGAGTGAGTTCATTTATCAACTTACCAAGTTGGTAAGCTAAACCATTAAAGACAACGTCTTTAGTGTTAGCCTTCTCAAGGCTACCTATTCTGTCTTTCTCTAGCTTGGCTAGAGCAGAACCTCTCTCTTCAAGAGTTCCAGTAAAGTTTTCGAAAGCTGTTGTTGTTTGATTTGGCATTATATTAACTCCTATTTTATATACCCTTTTACCTAAAGGACAAGGGTTATAAAATGGGAGTATATAAGTAGTCCCAATGTTGGGATACGTTAGTTGTTTACAACTAAACTATGCATCGGCTCTTCATTTTCTCCTCAATTCTTTAGAATTGCAGACTTTTACAAGCTCCAGTTGCTTGCAACTGATGTGATAACAGTTGTTTACTAGAAATATATGCTTATATTTCAGTAACTTACACTACCTATGGTAGTGATTTGCTTGTTTCTGATCTTGACCAAGTCTTCGAATCATAAGACTGCATGACTGCCCTATAGGGGCAGGGGGCAGAGCAGGGGTAGGCGTTATATGCATGTACAAATACACAGATCAGGAATTTTGAGTGTTAACCACTTTTACATATATGCAGAGACTGCTGCCAAATATTTGACTAAAGCGGCTAAGATTACATTTGACATGAAACACAATACATGGTATAATTATATATAACTAGTTTTAAGAGAACATATAAAGTGATACACTTAAATGTTTATTCATTAAAAATAAATTTACACTTATATGATACATTCTAAATGTACGTAGATAGATATTTCTCCGTATAATAAAAAAATTATTGACAATGAGCAAAAAATCCGTAAAACTATACACAGATAATGTCATAGAAGCATTCTATGATGCTGTTGCAAATAACAACCTTGATAAACTTCACATACCTCACAGTGATGTATTCTACGTAAGAGCTGCAGTGGAAGCCCACTATGGCAGATCCTTTACTTTAAAAGAAGTTGAAGATGCTATGATAGCTGAAGGTTGGTCAGAGAATAAGGATCTACAGGAGGAAGTATAAATGGCATTTGGTAAAGTTGTAAAAGCAGCACTAAAGAAGAAAAAACCTAAGAAGAAAACAGTTAAGGTAGACGCAGCAGAAAAAAAGCCTATTCAAAAAAGACAATTTAAAAAAGATTATGAAGTAGATATAGGTAAGCCTAATCCTACAGATAGTAAGATACGTGATATGCCCCAAAGAAAAGTCCGGGGTACTTCAGGTAGAGCTGCAGACGCAGGATCTGACCCTATCGTAGTAGGATCAAAGTCTATGCCAAGCTTTGCTGATGTTAATGCTGCATCAGGTGCTAAAAAATCTAAACAAAAACTTAAGCTTCAAAAACTTGCTGATGATGGAAACAAAGTTGCTGCGGCTACATTAAAAAAAATAAAGAAGGCAGAAGCCCAAGCTGAAGATGATAGGAATAGAAAAAGTGCTATAGGCAGAGCAGGAACAAAGAAAGTTCCAGATGGTACTTATGTGCATAAAGAGAATGGTTTAACCTATGACATAGATTCTTCTGATGTAAGAGTAAAGAAACTTCCAGAAGATATAGAAAACTACTATAGAAATCCTACACCTAATCAATTAAACCAAGTTGCTAGAAATATAGCAGCTAGGCGAAACATTAAGAAACAAGGGGAAGATCAAAAGGCGGCTATCAAAAGATTGGAGATTCAACTTACAAATAAAATAAATAGAGAGAAAGGAAGAGATGTAGGAATAGACATCAAAAAAGGACTCACAGATGCTGAGAAGAAAAAATTAGGGCTAAAACAAGGAGGAATGGCTATGAAGAAAAAAGGTTACGCTAAAGGTGGAATGACTAAGAAGAAAAAAGGTATGGCACGAGGGGGTGCTATGAAGAAAAAAGGTATGGCAATGGGGGGACTCAAGAAACCTGCTGCAGGACAAGCAGGACTTAAGAAGTTACCTACTACTGTACGCAATAAAATGGGTTATGCCAAGAACGGTGGCATGATGAAAAAGAAGGGCATGGCTAAAGGTGGCATGAAGAAGAAGGGCTACGCAATGGGTGGTATGAAAACTACTTATAGAGTTGGTGGCATGGTCAAAGGAAAAATGTACGGAAGTGTTGACAATAAAAAGAAGAAGTAGTATAATAGCTCCATAAACAATGGAGTATATATATGGCATTTTTACAAAGCAACATTCCCTATTTTAAAGCTTGGGTAAGACGAGAGTACACCTGTAACTTTGATCAGTATCATGGTGAGTTCTTACACTGCATGGTTGTAGCAGTAACTACAATGCCTAACAGATCACTCAGCTTTCAAGTAATATTTACTGGCTGTGAATCTGATGACACTGACGAGCCAAATGTACACGGTGGTGCTATGTGGGCGAGAATGCCCATCACAGCCCTAGTAGGAGACACTCCTTACGAACAGTGGGCTGAAGAGATGCCACCGTACATTGCTCAACCTTGGGACTGTATGTCGCATGATCACAGTGTATATGTATTAGACAGAGCCACACCTGCACCTTGGATAGCTAAAGTTGACGGTGAGTTCTACCCTGCTAAGTATTACTTTACTGTAGACTACACTAACCACGAAATAGCTGACGATCCTGCCCAACACAAGCAGTCTCATGTACTAGAACTGATGGATGCAGGTAAGTATACAGGCAATATAGTAGCATTACCAAACAACAGAGTCAGAGTGACCCATCCTGCATGGTTTGAAACAGGAGAAGGACCACCAGACTTTAGACCTTCTCAAAGAATTTTCCATTCAAAACAAGAAACGGAATATGTGTGGGATACCCAAAGGGTGTTTAACAACCTATATGAGGACAATCATGGTAGCAAAGGCAAAGGCAACAATAAAAAAGGTAACAACAGGGCTAAAAAAAGCTAGTAAGCTCCACGCAGGTCAGGCAAAAGCTCTATCAGCTATAAAACTAAGCAAGGGTGGTAGCACTGTTAATAAAGCAGGTAACTATACCAAGCCCGGAATGAGAAAAAGAATGTTCTCAGCCATAAAAGCAGGGTCAAAGGGTGGTAATCCCGGACAGTGGTCTGCAAGAAAGGCACAATTACTAGCATCACGGTACAAAAAAGGTGGTGGGGGCTACAAGTAATGGCTGACCCTAAGGTTGGCACAGGCAAAAAGCCTAAAGGAAGTGGGCGAAGACTCTACACGGATGAAAATCCTAAGGATACAGTAAGTATTAAGTTTGCTACGGTAGAAGATGCAAAGAAAACTATTACAAAAGTTAAAAAGATTAACAAACCCTATGCGAGGAAGATACAAATCCTCACCGTTCTTGAACAACGAGCTAGGTTTGCAGGAAAAACTGAGCAAGCTGCCCTTGCAAAGAAGACAAAAGAACAATTAAGGAGACAACATGGCACTAGCAAAAAGTCAAAGAAGTCTTAAGTCGTGGTCAAAGCAAAAATGGAGAACAAAAAGTGGTAAGCCAAGTAAACAAACTGGAGAACGCTATCTTCCAACAGCTGCAATCAAGGCTCTATCACCCCAAGAGTACGCAGCAACAACTAAAGCTAAAAGAAAAGGCAAGGCAGCAGGAAAACAATTCGTTAAACAACCTAAAGGCATCGCTAAAAAAACGAGAAGTTATAGAAAAGTTACATAATGTAGGATACTTTGAATAATGGCTACTACGGATACAGCTAAATATTTTACAAATGCAAAAGACCTTTCAGCAACATCTGGTGGGGCTAGTGGTGATGTAATATATACATGTCCTGCTAATTTTATTTCGCTTATAAAGTTTTTACACGTATCTAGTGGTGCAAGTGGTGCAAAAAAATACAGTCTTCAATGGTATGAAGCTGCAACAACTACTTATCATTTTATTATAGATGAACATAGTGTAGCAGGTAATGGTATTGAAGAAGTCGTAGAAGGTGGTGCATATCTTGCATTAGCTGCAGGTGATAAAATTGTAGGGTTTGAAGAGTCTGGCTCAGACTTTCACGTAATTGTGTCTGGCGAAGAACATTTTCAGACTGCATAACATAGGATAATTTAAAAATGATAGTTAAAGCATGGTTTATAGTAGCAATAATGTCTGGTGTATATACAGACGGAACTAAAGACATCTTTATATTTAAGCACCCATTAGACCACGGACACTTTCACAATGCGGCTATGTGTCAAAGATTTATAGGAGAGCATCCTTTTAAACTTGCGAAAGCACTAATCAACCAGTATGGCAAAAGACCACCAGAACAACTTATGTGTGTACCAGAAGATACTGTAAGATTGTTTATGGAACAGGGTGGTAAACGTGGAGAACCTACCTAGTGTTATATGAACCTACCTGTGAAGTTTGTGGGCATCACATTGAAGATGATAAATGTGAGTATTGTAAACAAACAGGAGAAAATGGCGATTGGGTAAAGGAAGTTATAAAGGATAAAGATAAAGATGACTCCAGAGACACTTGACAAATGGCGAATACTTCCAAGACTGATGATGCTAGTTATGACAGGCGTTTACATTCGTTGTATAGAATGGGCTTTGAGTCTTGGACCAGAGATGACTACACAACAAGCAGGACTAGTATCCGTGATTACTGGGGCGATGACAGGGTCTTTCGCCATATGGATGGGAGCAGAGAAGTCCGAACCCAAAAGAATGGAGAGGGAAGAACGATGAGAAAGTATTTAAAAAGACTATGGTGTGCATTGTTAAATAAGAAGTGTCATGACGATTGTGACTGCGTATAATGATAGGAACTATACTTAGCTCCGTATCTACTTTAGCGTCATCCTATATAGAAGGCAAGACAGCCATACAAAAGGCTGAAGCTACTATAAGGATGAAAGAAGCAACAGGTGAGATTGATTGGGACTTAGCTGCTATGAGGGCATCTCAAGGCTCGTGGAAAGACGAATGGCTGACTTTACTTTTCAGTATTCCTCTAGTACTGAGCTTCATGGGTGAGTGGGGCAGGGGCATAGTAGCAGATGGCTTTACTGCACTCGCAGGTATGCCACAGTGGTATCAGATAGCCTTAGGAGCTATCGTAAGTGCAAGCTTTGCCACACGGTCTGCAAGTAAATTATTTAATATGAGGAAGAAGTAATGGCATTTAAGTTATCAGGAAGAAGTTTAAGTAAGTTGGACGGTGTAAATCCCATACTAGTAGACACAGTAAAACGAGCCATAGAGGTGAGTTCTGTGGACTTTGGTGTGATCTATGGGGTTCGTTCCTTGGCAGAACAGAAGAAATTATACAAGGCAGGACGATCACAGACGATGAAGTCTCGTCACTTACTACAGCAAGATGGTACGTCACATGCTGTCGATTTAATGGCATACGATGGTAGCGACCCAAGTTGGGACATTGTGATGTACGATAATATAGCAGACGCAATGAAAGAAGCAGCAATAGAAACTGGTGCAAAAATTTGTTGGGGAGCCGCATGGCATATAAATGATATAGCTGAATGGAGTGGCACTATGGAACAAGCTATGAACGCTTATGTAGATTTACGTAGGAGTTCTGGGCGTAGACCATTTATTGACGGTCCACATTTTCAACTTAGTTAGGAACATATAGTGGCAGGGGTAAAAAGAAAACATCCAGATGCTATGAAGGGTATCACGATTAAGAGTGGTCTTAAACGCCCTACTAACAAAGGAGCAGGATTATCTCAAGAAGCTGTAAAAAAAATTAACAGAAAAACTGGGGGTAATTTACAAACAGCCGTTACAGGAAAAGTAAAACCCGGAAGTAAAGCAGCTAAAAGAAGAAAGTCCTATTGTGCAAGAAGTGCAGGACAAATGAAGCAGTTTCCTAAAGCAGCAAATAATCCTAACAGCAGACTGCGACAAGCTAGAAAAAGGTGGAAGTGTTAATATGAGTGATAATGGAAAAAAGTATGGGTACTCCTCTGTTGATAATTTAACAGGAAAAAGATTTAATACAGCATCTTTATTTAATTTTAATTCAGATAAAGTTAAATCTAAGTTTAAAAGATTTGAAGGTGATATTAGAGATCCTCGTGTAAATATAGGAGGTGGACAACTAAGACCTGATATAAGAAAAAATTATATTGGAGTGAAGTTTACAAAAGAGTTTAAGAAAAGATGACACGACAACTTACAGAAAAACAACAAAAGCTTATAGGTGTTTTATTCTCTGAAGCAGGTGGCGATATATCTAAAGCTATTAAGCTTGCAGGATACGCAGAACATACTACCCCCTCACAAATTGTAAAAGCATTGAAAGAAGAAATACTAGAAGCTACTCAGGAGTTTATGGCAAGTAATGCACCAAAGGCTGCAATGGCTATAGCAAGTGGTATTGACGATCCTATTCAGCTAGGGCTAAGAGACAAAATGTCTGCAGCAAAAGAAATGTTAGATAGAACAGGATTAGTTAAAACAGAGAAGATGCAGGTAGAAGCTACAGGTGGTGTGATGTTGATGCCACCAAAGAATGCAGAAGAGAGCTAATGCGTAACAGAGCATTGGGTAAGTGGAAGCTACCACAGCCTACTGACTTGAAGAGTGAGAACGAGTGGATGCCCATACCACGTATTGCACGAACAATACCATTTGGGTATCAGGTAGATCCTGAAGATAACAATATGCTTCTACCAGTTTCTGTAGAGCTAGACCTGTTAGAAAAGGCTAGAGATTATACAAAACAGTTCTCATACAGAGAAGTAGCAAACTGGTTGACTAAAAATAGTGGACGTACCATATCTCACGTAGGGCTAGTAAAAAGATTAAAGAATGAAAGACAACGAAAGAACAAGGCTACAAGCCTACGCAGATGGGCAGACTATGCCCAAAAGGCGATCCAAAAAGCAGAGGACTACGAAGAAAAAAGAACAGGTGCAAAAGAAGACACAGCCCAAGACACCTCTGATTGAAGAAGAACTACTGCCACTAGAAGAAACTCGCAACATAATCTTTCAACCAAACGAAGGACCACAGACAGAGTTTCTTGCAGCAAGCGAAAGAGAAGTTCTTTATGGTGGATCAGCAGGAGGTGGTAAGTCTTATGCAATGTTGGCAGACCCCTTGCGTTATATGGGACATCCTGAATTTAGTGGCTTACTACTGCGTCATACCACAGAAGAGTTAAGAGAACTTATATTTAAAAGTCAAGAACTCTACCCAAAAATATGGAAGGGTATCAAGTGGTCAGAGAGAAAGATGCAGTGGGTAGCACCATCAGGTGCAAGACTTTGGATGTCTTACCTCGACAGGGATGATGATGTTCTACGATATCAGGGACTAGCATTTAGTTGGATAGGATTTGATGAACTTACACAGTGGGCTTCACCGTTTGCTTGGAACTACATGAGATCACGACTGAGATCTACGTCACCAGATCTGCCAGTATATATGAGAGCAACGACTAACCCCGGAGGTAGGGGACATCACTGGGTCAAGAAGATGTTTATTGATCCTTCAGCATATAACAAGGCATTTAATGCAACAGACATTGAAAGTGGAGAAGAACTCAAATATCCTGCAGGACACAGCAAAGCAGGACAGGCACTATTCAAACGTAGGTTTATACCTGCTCGACTTACAGATAACCCTTATCTCTCATCTCAGGGTGATTATGAAGCAATGCTTCTATCCCTTCCTGAACAGCAGAGAAGACAATTACTGGAAGGCGATTGGGATATTAAAGAAGGAGCAGCTTTCACCGAGTTTGATCGCAACATACATGTGGTTGACCCTTTTCGTATACCTAGCAATTGGGTTAAGTTTAGGGCATGTGACTATGGGTATGGAAGTTATTCTGCCGTTGTCTGGTTTGCTGTTAGCCCATCTGAACAACTCGTAGTATATAGAGAGTTATATGTATCAAAAGTATTAGCTACAGACTTAGCTGATATGATACTAGATGAAGAAGCAGAAGACGGTAACATAAGATATGGAGTGTTGGACAGTTCTCTCTGGCACAAACGAGGAGACACAGGACCAAGCCTAGCAGAACAAATGATTATGAAAGGCTGTAGGTTTAGACCCTCTGATAGAAGTCGAGGAAGTAGAGTATCAGGTAAAAATGAAATACACAGAAGATTACAGATGGATGAATTTACAGAAGAGCCACGTTTGGTTTTTTTTAGCACATGTACTAACATCATCTCGCAACTACCTGCTATACCATTGGATAAAAAAAATCCAGAAGATATAGATACTCACTCAGAAGATCACTTGTATGATGCTTTGAGATATGGTATAATGTCAAGACCAAGGTTTAGTATATTTGACTACGATGCTGCAAACAGGCAAACAAACTCAATGCCCATAGCAGACGCAACATTTGGATATTAATATGGCAGAAGAAGAAGAAATAATGATGGATGACACGTCTATAGCTATTGATGATGTAGCTGAAGAAGGTGGACAGGATGAAACTAAAAGTTATAATATCATACCATTTATTATGGACAGATATAAAAAAGCCGATGATTACAGAGAACAAGACGAACAGAGATGGTTAAGAGCCTATAGAAACTATAGAGGTTTATATGGTTCTGATGTGCAGTTTACAGAAGCTGAGAAGTCACGAGTATTTATTAAAGTAACAAAAACAAAAACACTTGCAGCTTATGGTCAGATAATAGACGTACTGTTTGCTAACAATAAGTTTCCACTTACGGTAGAGCCTACAACCCTACCAGAGGGGGTAGTATCAGACGTAAGCTTTGATCCCAAAGAACCTGAGAACATTAGAAGTAGATTAGATGAAATGGAAAGCCCATATGGTTTTTCAGGGGACGGTCAAGACTTACCTGCAGGAGCTACACAAAAGACTCTAATGGAAAAGCTAGGACCATTACAGGGTAAGTTTGATGATGTAGATAATTTAAGAGAAGGTGTAGGTAAGACACCAACAGCAGTAACATTTAGTCCTGCTATGATTGCTGCAAAAAATATGCAGAAACAAATACACGATCAGCTAGAAGAGTCCAATGCCAATAAACATCTACGAAGCACAGCCTTTGAGATGGCTCTGTTTGGTACAGGTGTAATGAAAGGACCGTTTGCTGTAGATAAAGAATATCCAAACTGGGACGATGATGGAGAGTATTCTCCTGTATTTAAAACTGTGCCACAAGTTTCACATGTGTCAGTATGGAACTTCTTTCCTGATCCTGATGCAAACAATATGGATGAGGCACAGTATGTAATAGAACGACACAAGCTATCACGTACACAACTACGTGCATTAAAGAAAAGACCACACTTTAGATCTCAAGTTATAGAAGATGCTATAGCTATGGGAGAAAACTATAATAAAGAATATTGGGAAGATGATCTATCTGATTACTCACCAGAACATGCAATAGCACGATTTGAAGTGTTAGAGTATTGGGGTACAGCAGATGTAAGTATGCTACGAGAGCAACAGATAGAGATAGCCGATGAGCTAGATGACTTTGATGAAGTGCAGATAAATGCATGGGTATGTAATAATAAAGTAATACGAATGGTACTCAATCCATTCAAACCTGCAAAGATACCCTACATGGCAGCACCCTACGAGCTTAACCCATACAGTTTCTTTGGTGTGGGCATAGCAGAGAACATGGATGATACACAGACATTGATGAATGGTTTTATGCGTATGGCTGTGGACAATGCTGTAATGTCAGGTAATCTGCTTATAGAGATAGATGAAACCAACCTAGTTCCCGGACAAGACCTGAGTGTATATCCCGGAAAAATATTTAGAAGACAAGGGGGTGCTCCCGGACAGGCAATCTTTGGTACAAAGTTTCCAAATGTAGCCAACGAGAATATGCAACTGTTTGATAAAGCACGAGTGCTTGCAGATGAAAGCACAGGACTGCCTAGCTTCTCTCATGGACAGACTGGTGTATCTGGTATAGGACGAACTGCATCAGGTATATCTATGTTGATGAATGCTGCAAGTGGTGGTGTAAAGAATGTTATAAAGAATGTAGATGACTATTTACTCAGACCTCTAGGAGAGGGACTGTTTAGATTTAATATGCAGTTTAATTATGATAAGAATACAAAAGGTGATCTAGAAGTAAAAGCTCGTGGCACAGAAAGTCTTATGGCTAATGAGGTACGTAGTCAGAGACTTATGCAGTTTCTACAGATAGCAAGTAACCAAGCACTTGCACCCTTTGCAAAGTTTCAGTATGTAATACGAGAGATAGCTAAATCACTAGACCTAGACCCAGACAAAGTAACCAACAACATGGACGAAGCTGCATTGCAAGCAGAGATCATGAAAAAATTTCAGCAACCCCCTGAAGCACCCACACCTCCTGCAGGAGCAGACGCACAAGATCCAACAGGAGCAGGTGGTGCAACGATAGGTACAGGACAAGTTCCTTTACCACAAGAACAAGGATTCTCAGGAAATGAACAACAACAACAGCCAAGTCAACAACCTACAGGACAAGCTACTCAGCAAGCTCAAGCCCCTAGTCAACAACAAGGACCAGTGGGACAGCTTCAGTGATTATATAAATTATCTTATAGCACAGAATCACGCAGTTATGGAGCAGACAAATGATCTTGTAATGCTTCACAGATCTCAAGGTGCTATCATGATGCTCAAGAGACTACGTCAATTAAGGGATGCCGTAAACAATGGGACTATTAAGTAAGTTAATAAAAAAGACAGGAGAAGCTGTCGTTGATTCTAAACCTGTTGAGAAACCTTTTCAACAGAAAAAGATAACTAATCCTTTAGTTAGAAAAAAAGTACCAAACTTACAAACGTCTGATTATCAAAAAGAGTTAGACAGTATGGCAGGTAAATATACTGTACCTAAAGTATTAGAACGTTCTACTCCACCAAGTATACTTGGTCAGCTATATAGTCCAGTTAGATCAACTATAGAACAAATTCAATTTGGTAAAGAAGGAGTGAAGGGAGAAAATTTAGCAAAGCGAGTAAAAGAGTTTGCACCTAATGTTTCAGGATCTGAAAAAAACTTTGCTAATGTTCAGCTAGAGCCAAAGAAAAGATACACACAAACAGAATTATTGGATTTATTAGAGGGTAAAGCAGATAACTATGACGTAAGAGTTAGAAAATCTGAATCTGGAAAGAACAGATATAAAGATCCGAAAAAAAGAAGAAGTAATGCAAAATATGAAGGAATGCAACGACAAAGAATAGAAGATAAAGAGTTAGACTATTTTGAACTTACTGTGCATACACCTAAAATAAATCCAGAAATAGAAAAAATAACTGAACAACATTTTGCAGGAGGAGTTACTGCCCATGCTAGAGTATCTTTAAGAGAAGATAGACAAGGTAAAAGATATATATTATTAGAAGAAAGTCAAAGTGATGCCGCCAGAATGGCAGGAGAACCAGTTCCTGATTTTCAAGAAGAAGATTTTGATATGGGTGCATTTGATGAAGATCGTGAATTAGTAGATAGGGCAGACGCAGTGGGTTTAGATCAAGCATTTGAACTTAGTGTATTTAGTAAGGAGTCTGCAGTACCATTCTCTGATAAGATGGTAGTCGCAACTAGAATTATTGAAGATCCTATTTTAAGTAAAGCAACAACAAGATATGGTGGCAAACATGATGAGAACCAACTTCAAATAACTTTTCAAGAAATAGAAAATGCTTATAAAAATAAAGAAACTAATATTATAAAAGACTTAGAAGCTTATTATAAAGATTTAGCAAACAATATTGATAATGATGTGAGGAGTCGTATAGATGTTTCAGATCTTGAAAATACTCTTGGAGATTTAGAAGGAACTGGACTTGAGGGTTTAAAAAAAATAGATTCATCTAAATTTAGTAATAAACAATTCTATGAACACTATAAAGATATGGTATTAGGAAATAAAAAATATCTTGGTGAAGAGTTTGAAAGTGGGCTATCTGATCTTGAGTTTGCTAAGTATGATGCTAAAGGTGCAAAGAAAAATGCAGAAGAGTTAATTGAAAAACTAAAAAATAAATACCCCTCTTTAAAAGATGATAAACTTTTTACATACAAATTTTTAACTAGCCAAGATGCAACTACTCTTTTTAAATTTGATGATGTAGTGAAAGAAAGAAGTTTTGAAGCAGACAAATTTTTTTCAAATGACTTTATTATAAAGATGTCAGAAAATGCACAAAACGCAACAGACACCACAAAGTTAGATGAGTTGTATGCAAAAGAACATCTTGATCCTATTAACAGAATATTTACATATGCTTTTAGCAAAGACTTTCAAAATCATGTTAAAGAAACAAGTCCTAAGTATGTTGAAACAAAAGTTGAGTCTGATGATATTCTTGCCTTACCTAGTCCGTTTGACTTAGAAGAAGGTGGTGATAAAATTATAAATCGTTTATCTGAAAAAATAGTAACTGGACAAAGAGTGTCTGCAAATTTATATGATATATCTGATGCTGTATTTAGAAGAGATATAGATAGAAGAGCAGCAGGTGTTGAATTAGAAATGTCAGATAGACAAAGAGAAATTGATATTGAAAATCGTAGAACAGAACAAAAAGGATACAAAGTATTGTATGATAAGAGTGACGTTCCTGTAAATACTAGAATGGAAATTATGTTATCTAGTTTAAAGAGTGCAATTATTTTAGCAAAGAAACAAGGTATTGATGAAATTGTTGTACCCTCTGCACGAGAAATTTCAAGACTTAGAGGGTCAAGCACTAAATACGATGATGCATTTGAAAAGTTATACACAGATGGACTTAGAAAGGCACTAAACCAATTACAACAAGATACCAAAGGTAATATAAAAGTTGGCACTAGAGTTTTAAAACACGATCCTGATGGAGCAGGAGATGCTGACTTTATGTTAGATGATAAGCCAATGTATGATAAAGATAAGTACAGAGAAAGTTTTGCTACATCTATAAACATACGTGAATTATTATTTGATCCAGAAACAGAAGCACTACGATTTAACATGGGAGGTTCTGTACCTCCTAGAGCTTTGATATCAGATGATGCAAAGCGTGAAGCTTTATTAGCAGGTATAAACATAAATAGGATGATGTCATGATAGAAGAAAAAATAAGTCTATTTAACGAGGGTGGGCTACGTGATGATGGTGGTGAGACAGAACCAACGTCAGGCAACAAAGTGCCATCAGGTTCTCTAAAAGAAGAAGTAGCTGATGATATACCTGTAATGATGAGTGAGGGTGAGTTTGTTTTTCCTGCTGATGTAGTACGGTACATTGGACTTGAAACACTTATGAAGATGCGACAGAGTGCCAAGCAAGGTCTAAAGACGATGGAGAAGATGGGACAGATGGGTAACTCAGAGGAAGCTACTATACCTGATGACATGCCATTTGAGATGGCAGACCTTATTGTAGTATCTGGTGACGGACCAAAGAAGATGCAAAGTGGTGGACTCTTAGATGATCCACGTTTTAAAAGATCTGAAGACAGTGGTGGTACACCCACTATAACAGATGAAGATAAAAAAGAAATGGAAGACGCATTACTAAGAACTGGTTATGGTAATGTTGTCATGAAGAGATATGTAAATGCAGATGGGGAAGTAAAATATATACCATTTGTTAATGGTGAACCTCAGATGGAGATACCAGAGGGTTATGAGTTAGATGAGTCTGCACCTAAAACTGAAAGCAATATAGGTGGTAGTGGAGACTCTGGTGGTGGTGGAGATAGTGGTGGACCTGCATCAGTTGCACCTGCTTTTGGTGATGGAATGACATTTGAAAAGCCCAAGTTAATGGTAGACGGTAAAGAGTACACGAGCATTGACGCACAATCTATGGATACAGATACGTTAATAAAATACTATAAACAATTTGATAGCCCTAT